>Ga0208485_1000006_pt1 | contig 95384 bp, 98 predicted proteins | sample LakMenEpi27Jul12_FD_150707 | JGI IMG/M metagenome (GOLD analysis project Ga0208485, IMG submission 150707) | Freshwater microbial communities from Lake Mendota, WI - 17JUL2012 deep hole epilimnion (SPAdes) | ecosystem: Environmental > Aquatic > Freshwater > Lentic | place: Lake Mendota, Madison... | reverse complement strand
GCTCAGTTGGTAGAGCAGGTGACTCTTAATCACCGGGTCGGGGGTTCGAGTCCCTCACAACCCACTTATGAGCGTAAGTGGCTCTGAAGATTTACTCACTTTTAGTCGATGACTTGGTGATAATGAATCAGTAGGTCACTTTTTCTTATATCCCTTAGGGCATACAGGTTTAACGGCAGTTACTGTCTTTGCTAGCTTGCCTTTTACGCAAGTGATTGTCTTCTTCTTTACAGCAGCAGCTTTTGCCGCCGCTTCCTGCTTTGCTCTTAACTCCGACGCAACTTTATCCGCAGCTGCTTTAGCATCTGCTTCTTGCTTAGCTTTTAGTTCTGCAGCAGCTTTGGCATCTGCTTCTTGCTTAGCCTTTAGTTCTGCAGCAGCCTTGGCTTCTGCTTCTTGCTTAGCCTTTAGTTCTGCAGCTGCCTTGGCTTCTGCTTCTTGCTTAGCTTTTAGTTCTGCTGCTGCCTTGGCATCTGCCTCTTGCTTAGCTTTTAGTTCTGCTGCTGCCTTGGCATCTGCCTCTTGCTTAGCTTTTAGTTCTGCTGCTGCCTTGGCATCTGCTTCCTGCTTAGCTTTTAGTTCTGCAGCTGCCTTGGCTTCTTCAACCTTTTTTAATTCTTTTTGCTTTTCCTCTGCAACAAATGTCTCCGCAGTTTTCAATAAATCTAAGAACTTAAATGGTGCTGGGAACCATGACATTCCACCCGAAGGATCCATCCTCACAGAACCATCGGCCTGACAATTTGAGATACCTAATCCATTCCCTGCGGTTCCTACGTAATATCTGATGTCATTTTCCTGCACAAAGAATCCTGATCCAGAATCTGCGTTACAAATTGAACCTGTGGCTTGTGTATGTATTGCCCCCCATTCAATTTTGCTCCAGAAAGAGGGCTTACCTGAGACATTATAAAAGGCCTGCATCATCTGAGGTGAATAGAGATAACTTTCAAGTTTGTAAGGAGCTCGCTTTATCTCCTGTGGGTCATTTCTTTGACTCCCGCTTTGAAGACCGTATCCAATCATCTGCACTTTTGACTTTTCCTGAGCAAAACGAATCATTTGCTGCTCTGTTGCGATGACAACTTTTGTCTTTAGCGGCATGTCTTCATTCAAAACTATGATCGCAAAGTCATCAATAGGCTGGACATTGTTTGCTGGACCGATAAAGGTTTTAGGTATAAATGCCTTAATGATCTTGTAGCGTTTTGCATCGGATTTATCAGCAAGTCCAGGTGCAAATACAAAACCATCAGTGTCACCGTTTGGTTGAATTCTCAATTGATTTAACACATGCGCAGCGGTAAATATAATTCGTTCAGAATAGAGAAATCCAGATGTATTACCTTGAATATGAACAGCGTTCGAATCGCCAGTTGCGTCCTGGCCAAACTCGACCGAATTAGCCGCCGAAAAATTGCTTAGAAGCAGCCCAAACACAAGAGTCAGCGATGTAAAGAGAATATTCCGATTGATTCGCACTCCAAAATGGTAAAGGAAAGATCAAAACTTGTGAGGCTTTGAGCATTCATTTCTGCTCTTATCTCCCAAAATGGCTAATTACTCTTTAAAGACCCTTTGAGATTTAGCTACTACTTACTCGCAGGCTTGGCGCTCTCCAACTGCATCTCTCTAAATCTGAGCAATGTAAATTTTGCTTGATTGCTAATAGCTTCAGCTTCAGATTTCGAAGCCTCGGTCAATGGGCCAATAATGCAATCACCCAAGGCGCAGAGAAATCTCGTTAGCCCGAATTGAACATCTGAATCGCCTCTACCAAGTTGCGTGATCAGCTTGGCTACAAGATCTGGCTTCTGATCATCCGGGACCAAAACCGAGGCAACTCGCCAGGCAGTTGAAGCAATGAAATCATCGGAATCAAAGAGCATCTCATCTGTAACTAATGGGTAATTGGTCTTATCTCCAATTTTTGAAAGAGTGTGAATTGCTTGACTCTTCGCTTGAAGATTAGGTGACTGCAACTCAATTTTTAGCCGCTTTACTACCTTCGCAACATCATTTCTCATCAGTGCCCACGAGAGCGTATCTCTGACAAAGAAGTCTGGCTCAACTGCACACTGCGAGATAAGCACGTCAATAAAATCATCTTCAGGATAAGTGCCCGCAGCAAGCGCTGCTTTTAGACGTACAGACTGATCAGGTGAGTCCAAAAGTGATCGCAATGTGGGCACGAGAAAAAGGTACCAGTTTGAACATTTAAATGAATTTTTAAGAAAAGACTTTCTGATTGATTCCGATTTCGTACTCTTTCTTCATGAAGAGAGCTATCTCATCGTAGGCATCAGATTTTGACTTATTGAAAGCTTTCTCGATCGCCATATCCCAGCCTAGAACTCCAGCATCTCGATATAAAGCTAAGAGGCCCGGAGTGCCAAATTTAAGATTGAGATACTCGGTAGCCATAAAACCGTAAGAGTAAATTCCCTCCATCGATACTGATTCACAACCCCAGCCTGATTTGCCTTCAGCAATAGAAGTCATGTCGGCGGAATAGAGCCAAGATTTCCAATCGCTTTGAGCAAGTTGGCTCTGTTTGATTTTCCCATTGCGATCCTTTATTAAATTTACACGCATAGAAAGGAACTTTTCTGGTGCTCCTTGGCTGGCAATCATGATGCCAAAGAATTCTGCCCCACCCTCTTCTGCCCAACAAGGTAGGACAGACTTGTATCGCGGGGACTGCGCAAACTGCACATTGTGAAAGAACTCGTGCGGAACTCTGGGCCAAAAACTTGGATCTTCTAGCGCCTTTGGATCAGTCATGAAATAAAAATCGGTAGCTTTATCAGCCACTTGAGTTGTGTGCGCGTCCCAAACTCTAGATTTATCTTGTCTAAAGTCCGAGGTGCAGCCCTGGTGCTGCATTCCGAGGTAGCTATTTCTCCACCTACATACGAACTCGACATCATCTAGATTGCCAACAATTACCTGAAGTGCATTTCCATGTTTGGTGTATGCGCCCCAGAACTTAATGCTCTCTTTATACTGCCTTTGAATCTCGTCACTAATAAGTGGATCGACTGCATCAGAAATTCGCCAAATAGTTTCTAGTTCTGGGAACTGTGCCGGCTTTAAAGGGAAAGCTCTTTCGTATCCTTCCATCGCTCGTGATCCGGTTGCGTTCCACTTTTGAGCAAAAGTCAAAGTAATCGTGGGCGAAGGTGTTGGAGTCGGTGTTGGAGTCGGTGTTGGAGTCGGTGTTGGAGTCGGTGTTGGAGTCGGTGTTGGAGTCGGTGTTGACTTCTTTACAGCAACGCCCTTATTCCAAACCAACTTCTTCCCTGATTTAATGCAGGTGTAAATCTTTTTCTGAGAAGAAAATTTTTGGTTAAAGACTTTGCAAGTAGAACCAGGAGTAATTTTCTGGGCAGAAAACGCCACGAGCGGAATCAAGGTAAGGATGAGGGCACCGATTAACCCCTTGGCAAACCTGCTCTTTATCCGCATTCCAAAATGGTAAAGGAAAGATCGAAACTTGCTTGGCTTTGAGGGGTTATTTTTGCTTTTGCCTTCCAGAATCAAGAAATCAAGAAATCGTTAACTCATTCACTTGACGTCCTAGCTATCCCAAAATTCGAAACTGATTGAAGACCGGAGGGCTTCGGAAACTGAGTTAGCAACCTTTGGGCTTTGGCTTAACAGCGCAAATCTTCTTAATCTTCGCATTTGCGGACTTTAGGCTAGCCAAAGCTGCTGTGAGTTTTGAGTTGAGTTGCGACACCTGACCTTGGAAACCACCAACTGATTCAGATAAAACTCTGAATTGCTCTTCCAGGGAAGTTATCTTAGCTGCTTGCTCAAGAATTAACTTCTGCGAATCGGCAAGTAAGGCATTGACAGCCGCATCTTGCTTGGCTTTAAGTTCTGCCGCAGTCTTGGCGTCTAATTCTTGGTTGGCTTTAAGTTCTGCTGCAGTCTTGGCGTCTAATTCTTCCTTTGCTTTCCGGTCAGCAAGCTCCTTATCGGCGATTGCTTTGAGTTTATTATCAATTTCTCGCTGGCGAGTGTCTGCATTAGAAAACCAAAATAGTTGCGTGAGAATTTCTGAATTCGACTGCTTCTTATTTTCAATGAGTAGGCCTAAATTCCTTAAGTACATTCCTTCCGTTACGGGCGCACTCAAGAAGCGTTCGGTGTCGGAGAAATCTGGCGATATTCCCCGCGACGTAATCGCATTATTATGTGGAATTATCTGCACATATCTCTCGGGCCACAATGCGTTGGGCTTAATCCGATACACCAAAAGTCCTGCGTTTTTGCCCAATGAGTCATATTCTGTGTCACGTCTCGCTTCAATCACTATTGCTGAATTCGCAGACTCCTTTATTACAATTAAACGAGTCTCGCCATTCCCAATTAAAGGACTTAAAGAAATTTCAGAGTTTGCCTGGGATCGATAATCTAAGCAAACTACTTGGCTATCCTTGATCCAACCTTTCAGCCAAAGATTCCATCCAAGAAGTGACCTCGACTTCTCCCAGTGGTGGGCCATCACATCAAACGGTCCTGTGCTGTCTGCCATATAACCACTTGAATACAAGTCAACAAAACCGAGCAAATGGCCAAGTTCGTGAACGAAAGTCCAATCCAAGTTGCTTCCATCGTTGTCGATAAGAAATATCACATTTTTCAAATTAAGCTGCCCATACGCCCCATATGAGTCTGGATAGGTATTGGCGACACCTGGCACTCCCCACGACTTCCACGCCGCAGAACCGCCTGTGACAAGAATGACCAATGAGGAATAGGTGAACGTCGGTTCAAGATCTTTAAGTACTTGGCCCATTTCTGATCCGAACTTATCGCTGTATAGACCCCAACCAGTTTTATTCTTGTTCCAAAAGCCGTACTCTTCACTCTTATTTTGCATTCTATGAACAGAACTGCGATTATCAAACTGTAGAGTCAATGAACCATTAGATTGAAGAGAATAAAACTTCTTAGCAACTTCTGGCTTGACCACCTTAGAAATTAAACTCTCAGGAGTCTCTTTACTTGGTGCATCAGAGAAGTCAATTGGAAGAATTAAGATTTTTTGGAGACCGTTGCCGGGAATTCTCTCTTGAGGTAAAGGCCATCCAATTCGGACCGTGCTTGGAGGGACGCTCGCTCTATTGTCTACGAAGGGCAGCCTACAATTAGCTGGTTCGATACCGATTGTTGCCGCCATCGTTACAGTCGACTGACCTACCAGAGTGGCAAGACTCAATACCAAAACCGAAAGTGTTGAACGAGTCCTCACTCGAAGATTATATTGAATCAATAGGAGTTCACAAGCTTCGATGCCTTCAGGTTGGTTTTATAAGTGCCGTAAATCCATAGATAATCTAGATACTTCCTGATGAATGACTGTGAAAGCTAGTTTCTAAAAGACTTTGCGGACCAGATTGATTAGCATCGCTTTGTGGCGCTATGTCTAAATCCGAAATGTCAGAAAAAGGTCTCCGATGACAGTTCCAGCTGTCCATTTTGCGGTGGAGCTCAAATCTCGAAGTTTGACTCTTACAGTAAATCTGAAGCGCTAAAAGAAGAGTTGAGCATGGAGAATTTTGAAAGAGTCATTAAGAATTCTCGACCCTTCATCGAAAGACCGATTATTAAGGGTGATGACAAGGCCTCCTTTAAGTCAAAGCTGGCTGTTCGACTCCAGTTTCTCGTGCGTAAAGTCTTCAGAGGCAAATAGTTGACCCTGGCTCCCCTGTAAGCATTCTTATTTGAAAGAGGCTTCTGTAATCTTGCGCCATGGAATCTATTTGGGGCTTGGGCGCTACAGCGCCTTCAAAGGATCCGATTATTCATTTACTTCATAGATTTACTTATGGCCCAACTAAAGATTTAGTCGCAGAAGTAAACAGGATAGGCGCAGATGAATGGTTTGATAAACAATTAGATCATCGCTCTTTACCAAATACTAAAGTTGAGGATTATCTTTCTAAATGGGATATCTTCAATTACATCCACAAAGATATGAATTTCTTATGGCCTCTGGCCGAATCTGAAGGCGATCAGAGTAAAGGCCAAATCTTTTATGCGAACCACCTTACTGGCAGAGTTCTGCATCTTTACACTCTTGTCCAGCAAACTCATTCCAGTCGGCAGATATTTGAAATGATGGTCGAGTTTTGGCATGACCACTTGAATATAACGACCCTTGGAGATGAGACAAAGGATGGAAATCTTGATTGGCATACCAACGATTGGAATAAACGAGTAATTCGTCAACATGCTTTAGGTAAGTTCGAAGATTTGTTATATGCAGCAGCGCTGCATCCGGCGATGATTGTTTATTTGGATGGTGAGTTAAGTACTAAAGAGCAACCAAATGAAAATTTTGGGCGTGAATTACTTGAGCTATATACGGTTACGCCAAAGTCTGGCTATACCCAATCTGACATTATCAATGCTTCGAAATTGTTCTCGGGTTTGCGAGTGAAGTGGCCTGAGCGCTGGTATCAAAGAGGGCCACGACCACGACCTGAAGGAAATATATTCATAGATGTTCCACCTTTTTCGACCATGTTGCATGGTGAACGACAGAACTTTGGAACTTTCAAAATAATGGGCTGGGAGAAAACTGTCACAACGAATGACCAGGTTCTGCCCGCAATCAAATCACTTATCAATTATTTAGCGGCTCATCCTGAGACTGCTAAGACAATTGCTTTGAAGTTAGGTCGTCGCTTTGTTGAAGACGTGCCATCGCAAAAATTCATAAGCGATATTGCGTCCTCGTACTCTTCAAGTGGAGGCGATATAAAGACCGTTTTAAAGGCCGTATATCAACATCCTGACTTTAGAAGCGCTGTGGGTAGAAAGTTAAAGCGCCCAGGCGAGGATTACGTTTCGGTTGCTCGAACCTTAAATGTTTGGCCCAACTTCTTTAGAGTACAAAAATGGAAAGGGATGACCAAGGAGTTTGAGTATCCGGCAATAGTCCCTGATGAGTTGAAACGAATGGGCCACGCACCTTTATCGTGGCCATTTCCTGATGGTTATCCAGATGTTGCTGCCAGTTGGGTAAATGCGAATTATCAATTATTACGTTGGAATATCTATGGACACTTTATTCAAGGAAATACTTGGGACGAACCTGCCATGGATTCGCTATTGCCTAATCGTGAGAGAGATGTAGATAGGCAAATAGATCAGATTTCCCAGCTGCTGCTGTTTAAGGAACTTGGTAGCGCTGATCGTATCTCAGTTCGAAATGCGGTTTCAAAAGTTTATGGTCCAAATCCAGATATGAATAATTCATATCGTGATGTCACTGCCCTGATCACTCGATTGATTTTTCAGCTACCTGTTTGGAGTCTGCGATGATTACAGACGATGCGATAAGGCAGTGCCCTGAAGGACGAGATGGATTTACTCGTCGACAGTTCCTGCGTGGAGCGACGCTATTTGGCGGTATGACCGTTCTCTCTGCAAATGGAGTTAGATACACCTTTGCCTCATCTACTACCGAAGTTCCTGATGTAGTTATTACTCTCGTGCTTCGTGGTGGATTTGATTCGTTGAGCGCTGTTGTTCCTACAGATGAAAACCTGATGCGCAAGATTCGCAGCGACATTTTCATTCCAAATGCCAGTTTGCTACCCCTTGATCGAGAGTTTGGCTTACATCCTTCTCTAAAAAAGTTACTTCCACTCTGGGATGCCAAAGAACTTGCCATTGTAAATACCCTTGGCGCACCTACTCATTCGCGTAGTCACTTTGATGAAATTTCAGATGTGGCATATGCCGCCTATGGTGAAAAAGATAAGCGCAGCGGCTGGATTGCCCGCTTTTTAGATGTAGCAGGTAGCGGTTCTGTGGTGCAGTCGGTCGGAATTGGCTCAACCACGAGACAACTAATAGGTGGCAAAGCCGCTCCCGTTAATGTTGAATCAATCAATAACTTTAAATTGGATTCTATCTTTGGGTATCGCGCAGAGGACTTGGCTGGATTTATCGATGAAACACATGGTCGATGGACAAATATTTGGGCAACTCAAGCGAAGTCCACTATTCAAGCTTTAGATCAAATCGCACTAGCAAGTGCGCAAAATAGCAGTGTGACTTATCCAAAAACTGGAACAGGTCAGCGATTTAAAGATGTGGCAGCGCTACTTAAGGCAGGCATCGGGGTTCGCGCAGTTGATCTTGAATATCAAGGTGACTGGGATATGCACGCAAATATGGGAACCCTTGATGAAGGTTGGTTGGCTTCAAGCTTGGCCGATATTGCTGGATCGATTTCGGCTTTTAGAGAAGATCTTGGTGTTGTTTGGTCCAGAGTTACGGTTGTAACTGTTACCGAGTTTGGGCGACGAGTTAGCCAGAATAATTCATCTGGAACCGAACATGGCTGGGGTTCAAGCACCTTTGTCGCAGGTGGCGGTGTTAATGGTGGAAAGATTCATGGAAAGTTCCCTGGACTAGATGATAAACAACTTAAAGATGGAGATTTAGTTGTAACTGCGGATTACCGAAGCCTATTGACTGAAATTCTTACACGACGAGCAGGCATAACAGCTGAAGGTGCATCGCAAGTATTTCCGAACTTCAAGCCAGAAGTTCTTTCGGTCATGAAACATCTTTCGGAAACTCCGCTTCCAGAGAATTTTCCAACTAGGGTTCAGAGCGCTCTTGGAAATGTCGCTTACGACATGAGTAAATTGCCAACAGCTGCCGTGCTCGCATCAGCTAGTCCTGCCCCAACACCTTCAAGCTCACCTGTAGCTTCCCCATCTCGCCCAGCTAAAAGAACGAGAAAAACCATTACCTGCGTTAAGAATGGCAGAACCATGAGGGTTACCGGATCAAATCCAAGATGCCCTACAGGTTATGTAATTAAAGAATAACTATTCTTATTTCGCCATCGATTTCAATCGTGCGATAACTCTTTAGTGGTTCGACAGCTGGCCCGCGCACTACTTCCCCACTTTCAGGATCGAATATCGAACCATGTGCCGGACATCGCAATAGTGAATCACTCAAAACGCAAGGTGCTTGTTTATGAGTACATCTAGTATCGAAAGCGACAATTCCTCTTGAAGTTCGAGTAAGTGAATAACTGGTAGTGATTCCGAATGAATCTTTTAATTTGAAAACTTTTGTCTGGCGCAGAATCAAGTCATCGCTTTTAGCAATAACCACACCTTCGAGAGTTGAAGTTTGCGTAGCTTGAGGAGTCGAAGTTTCAACTGGACTAGCCGCAGGCGTTGGTGAAGTTGTTTTTTCAATTGGTTGAGGAGGTGGTGATTGAACCGCTTTTGTCTTCGTCGCCGTGGGCGAAGGACTCGTTAGATTTGGGGTAGGTGTTGGTTTTGGAGTGGGTGTTAGTTTTGGCGTAGGTGTCGGTTCCGACTTTTTCAAGAATTCAGTTTTTTGGGCAATAGCGCCAATGAGAAGTACGCCCGAGAGCAGCAGAAAAATCCTTCGAGAACTCTTCGCCATGACCCAAATTGTAGTGGGCGTGCATCAAAACATCCTTACCTTTTGCGAAGGTTTCAAAATGCTAAAGAGGGTGAGCCGGGTTTAAGGTTTCCCTGTGAAGCAGAATTGGAATCTAAAAGCTTTAGCTGTGTTTGTCGTTTCCGTTTTTCTGCTGACATCCCAAACTGGGGCTGCCTCAGTAGCGGCTCAAAACCCTGGAATATCGCTACCTGATGATAAAACGGGTTATCAAATCCAATTAGTTTATGTAGAAACCGCAAGTGCTCAAGGCAGTGATTTCGAAGCCAGTGGCCAAATTACAGAATGGGTCACTCAGTTACAGGCCTGGCTAAAAAGACAAATTGGAAAAGAGCTTATCTTCGATACTTTTCAGGGAGAGCTAGATATCACAAATTTACAATTCAACGGCAACCTTTCTTATGCAGGCAGTGAGCGAGAAGAATTAGTGAAGATGTATCGGAAGTTAAATCCCACTACTTTTCTTGGGAAAACTCTTGCTTTTGTTGTTGACCAAAGAGCTTCGGTAGGTGATTCGCTTTGTGGGTGGGCCGGAAGATTCACGGATTACGCTTTGATTATCCCGAATTTAGTTTTCCCCGACGGTTCGCAGTGCAGGGGTTTTGATCAAGATACGCAATTAAATGATGGATTCTCATTTGAAGCGCAGTCACTCCTGCATGAAATAATTCATTCATACGGCGCAAACCATATTTGCGTTGACTCAACCGATCTAATGAGAGGGTCCCCCGAGTGCGAACAATTGGACAATACTCAAGATTCAGATAAACCATTAACGTTTGATCTGTCTGGACGCAATTACTACGGCGGCAATCAAGCAGGCGTTGATCTTAAGACGCTAAAGATTTGGAGTGATGGCTCAGGACTAAGAAGGCCAGAACTAGATCAAGGAATATGCTGGAAGAACGAACTGTGCTCCTTTGAAGTTAATACTTTCAATGAGCAAGGCGTTGTTCAGTTGCAAGTAAAGTCAGGTGCTAAGTGGTCGGTTGTAAATAGCGTGAAAGGCAAATTATCAAGTTGTGAAGATTGCTACAAGTACAGTTTCAAGAATAGCCACCGCTTTACAAAACCAGGTACTTATCAATACCGCATAGTTAAACTAGCAACTAAAAAGTTTGCGGCATACACGAGTCGAGCTAAAACCATTAAAGTGTTGGAGTAGGTGTTGGATTCACATATGGGCCACGCACAACCTCGCCTCTAGTCTCCCTGTCACCTACCCCTAGAGTTATAGAAGATTTAGTTTTTGCGGTGATTACAAAGTTATAAATACCAGCTTTAGCCACAGTGCCATAGCGAGCCAAGTACAGATAGTTAGTTCCTCCGTAAGGCTCGTAAAACTCTGTTCTCTCATTGAGCTTCATCATTAATTTAAATCCGCCAGGTCCGGTAATAACTACGGTAGGCAGCTGTGTTTTCTTCAATGAATTTTCAGGCTTTTTATCAACAATTAAATATTGAACTGAAAGTGCATCGCCTTCCTTAAACTGAGCACGGAAAGCCTTCTTATCGCCCGCCTTCTTAAAGGCTGCGCGAATGGCAAATGACACTGTTCCATCAACTAATAATGGGCCTTTTGCTGCTGTTGTATCTGAATTAAGAAGTGCAACTGGTTGATGAGCTGCGGCAACAACTGTGCCCAGAAAAACAAACACGGTAATCAGCGCCAGTAACTTCTTCATGGGAAAACGGTACAGGTGCCTTGTTATCTTTGCCATCTGACTTAATCGTTTTGCGGGAAGCCTAAGTTGATTCCACCATGGCTGGGATCTAGCCAGCGACTAGTCACTACTTTGCCACGAGTAAAGAAGTGAACGCCTTCGGTGCCGTGTGCGTGTGAGTCACCAAATAGTGAGTTCTTCCAACCACCGAATGAGTAGTAGGCCATTGGAACTGGGATTGGCACATTGATGCCTACCATTCCAACTTCAACTTCATTCTGGAATCGGCGAGCTGCGCCACCATCGTTAGTAAAGATTGCAGTGCCATTGCCATACTCATGGCTATTAACCAGGGCTAGCGCTTCGTCGTAAGTATTAACCCGCAGAATGCTTAACACTGGACCGAAGATTTCATCGGTGTAGACCGACATTTCTGGTGTCACGTTATCAAGCAGAGTTGGCCCAAGGAAGAAACCATCGCCATCGACCTTTAGATCCCGGCCATCTACAACAACTGTTGCGCCAGCCTTTGCGCCAGCGTCAATATATGAAGCAACTTTGTCGCGGTGGATAGCACTTATAAGAGGGCCCATGTCAGAGCCTTGGGTGCCATCGCCAGTTTTGATGTTTGCCGTGCGAGATTTGATACGGGCAACGAGTGCACTCGCAATTGGTTCAACTGCCACAATCGCTGATATCGCCATGCAACGTTCACCAGCTGAACCAAAGCCAGCATTGATCGCAGCATCGGCGGCTAACTCTAAATCGGCGTCGGGAAGAACTACCATGTGATTTTTTGCGCCACCCAAAGCTTGTACGCGCTTGCCAGATTTTGTGCCGGTTTCATAAACGTAGCGTGCGATAGGTGTAGAGCCCACAAATGAAATTGATTTAACTCCTTTGTGCGCAAGAAGTGCATCAACAACTTCTTTATCGCCATGAACTACGTTAAATACGCCATCGGGTAGGCCGGCTTCTTTCCAGAGCTGGGCCATGAACATCGCAGCACTCGGGTCTTTTTCCGAAGGTTTTACAATTACGGTATTGCCGCAAGCTATTGCCACTGGGAAGAACCACATCGGAACCATGGCTGGAAAGTTAAAGGGCGAAATAATTGCAACTGGGCCAACTGGCTGACGAATTGAGTAGACATCTACACCGGTTGAAACCTCTTCTGAAAAACCACCTTTTAAAAGGTGCGGGATTCCGCAAGCAAATTCCACAACTTCTAGGCCACGGGTTACTTCACCAGCTGCATCACTTAAAACCTTGCCGTGCTCATTGGTAATCAGGGCAGCAATTTTCTCTTTATTCTGCAGAACTAGTTCGCGGAAGGCGAATAAAACTTGGGTGCGTTTAGTCAGCGAACTATGGCGCCATTCACCAAAAGCATTGGTCGCAGCAACGACGGCAGCATCAACAGTTGCGGCGTTACCGAATGCAACGGTCTTTGAGATTTTGCCGGTGGCTGGGTTATAGACATCTCCGCTTCGCTCTGGCTTAGAAGTGTCTAACGCGCCGTTGATCCAATGCGTAATCTGATTCATAGTCACAATCTACTTGAGAGCATTAAGATGGCGCTACCTACTAACCAAAAGGCCAACTTAATGACGACTCCGATAAATGATCCAGATAAGCAAGCTTCGGTAAGTGCGGCAGATCGCAAATATGTCTTTCATTCTTGGTCAGCCCAGGGCGCAATTAGTCCGATGCCAATTGCTAGTGGATCTGGCTCTCGGTTTTGGGATCATGCCGGCAAAGTTTATTTAGATTTTTCATCTCAACTTGTCTTCACCAATATTGGCCATCAACACCCAAAAGTCATTAAAGCGATCCAAGAGCAGGCTGAAGTCTTAACAACTATCGCGCCACAGCATGCTAATGATGCTCGTAACGAAGCGGCGCAGCGCATAGTCGAGTTAGCTGGATCTAATTTCGCCAAAGTTTTCTTCACTAATGCTGGTGCCGATGCGATTGAAAATGCAATTCGCATGGCGCGCATGCACACCCATAAGCACAAAATACTTTCGACCTATCGCTCCTACCATGGCAATACCGGAGCTGCCATAAATGCAACTGGTGACCCACGCAGATTCCCAAATGAGTTTGCTTTTGGACATGTGCATTTCTGGGGTCCATATCTTTATCGCACTGCCTTTTGGGCTAAAGATGAAGCCGAAGAATGCCAGCGTGCGTTAGAACATCTTGAGCAAACCATTATCTTTGAAGGCCCAAATACCATCGCAGCTGTATTGCTCGAATCAGTACCGGGTACCGCAGGTATCTTAATGCCACCTAAGGGATATCTCGAGGGTGTTCGTGCGTTATGCGATAAATACAATATTTTATGGATTGCCGACGAAGTTATGTCGGGCTTTGGCCGTACTGGAAAATGGTTTGCCTACCAACACAGCGAAGTTGTGCCAGATCTAATTACTTTTGCTAAAGGAGTTACCTCGGGTTATATCCAACTCGGCGGCGTAGTAATTAGCGAGCCAGTTTCAAAGACTTTTGATGAGCGAGTATTTGCTGGTGGCCTCACATATATGGGTCACCCATTGGCGTGCGCAACAGCGGTGGCAACCATCGATGTTATGAAGGAAGAAAAGATGCTAGAAAACGCCACCATGATTGGTGAAACAGTCCTAGGGCCAGGACTACTTGAATTAGCTAAGAAACATAAGGTTATTGGCGATATTCGTGGTGCCGGAGTTTTCTGGGGCGTTGACTTGGTTAATGATCGCGCAACTCACGAACCACTTGCTCCATATGGTGCTTCGAGCCCTGCTATGAATGAGTTAGTGGCGGCCTGTAAGAAGAATGGACTAATGCCATTTAATAACTTCAACCGAATTCATCTTTGCCCACCGTGCAACATCTCAGTTGAGGATGCGAAGTTAGGGCTTGAACTTTTGGGTAAGTCTTTAACTGAGATCGCTAAGTACTACACCGGCGCCTAAAACTTAGTAAACCAAACTACTACCCTAAAACTTTGCCAGGTAATAGTTTGGTCAACTTTTTAAGCTGTTAGAGTAACTAAGTATTGCGAGTATGCCGAGAGCGTTAAGAAGGTTGGGAAGTGATCTTCATCCAAACAAATTTGGCGGAAGATAGTCACAGCGTCATCAAAACGATCGTTCTCATTACGCTCAAGCCCATTTAGAATGTCGAAGATCAATTGCTCGACTAGACCATGCGTGATGTGAGTTCCTTCGCGAGTGATGACTTCGTAGCGAATCCATTGCCAAATCTGGGATCGGCTAATTTCAGCAGTCGCGACATCTTCCATTAGATTATCAATTGCTGCTGCGCCAGTACCACGTAGCCAAGATTCAATGTAGCGAAGTCCTACAGCCACATTTGTCCGCAGACCCGCATCGGTTACATCTCCGCCAATTGATTGAATATCAAGTAACTGATCTGGCGTAACGTGAACGTCATCGCGCAGGCGATCAACTTGATTTGGCTTCGCACCTAGTACGGCATCGAATTCTGCTTGGGCCACCGGAATCAAGTCAGGGTGGGCAACCCAGGTGCCATCAAAGCCATCGGCAGCTTCGCGAGCTTTATCAGCTTTAACAGCTTCCAGAGCTCTCTCGGTAACTTCTTGATCTCGACGGTTAGGAATAAAGGCGCTCATGCCGCCAATGGCGTGTGCCTTTCGCTTATGACAGGTAGATACCAATAGTTCGGTATATGCCCGCATAAATGGCACCGTCATTGTTATCTGCGCACGATCTGGCGTAATGAACTGTCGGCCAGAGCCGGCAAAGTTTTTAATGATTGAGAAGATGTAATCCCAGCGACCAGCGTTTAAACCGGCACAGTGATCACGAAGTTCCCAGAGAATTTCTTCCATCTCAAAAGCTGCTGGAATAGTTTCAATTAAAACTGTTGCGCGAATTGTGCCAAATGGAATATCTAGACGTTCTTCGGCATAAGTGAAAACGTTATTCCAAAGTTGCGCCTCGGCATGTGACTCGATTTTAGCTAGATAGAAATACGGCCCAGCTCCGCGCGCGATTAACTCTTTCGCGTTATGGAAAAAGTAGAGACCGAAGTCAACAAGTCCGCCAACTGTTGGACGTGGGCGATCTTCTTGATCAACAAATAGCAAGTGCTTTTCGACTAGATGCCATCCGCGAGGGCGCATAACAATGGTTGGTGGTTTCTCAGCGGTGATTGAATAAACCTTGTCGCCTGAATCAAAAGTAAGCTGCCTGCGAATTGCATCGTAGAGCGAAACTTGTCCCCCGATTATGTTCTCCCAAGTTGGGCTGGTCGCATCTTCTAAATCTGCTAACCAAACTTTGGCACCAGAGTTCATTGCGTTACATGTCATCTTCGGATCAGTTGGACCCGTAATTTCAACGCGACGATCTTCTAGGCCTGGGCCAGGACCGGCTACATGCCAACCTTCATCTTCACGAATATGACTGGTTGATTTAAGAAATGTTGGCCGGCGACCGTTTGTAAAGTGATTGCGATTTACTAATCTATGTGCCAACAAGTCGCTGCGAGTGCCAGCAAATAGTTCGTGCAGTTCGGTAACAAAAGCCAACGCATCGGTTGTCAGAATCTCGTTAAAACGTGGGTGCATCTTGCCCGCAATTGCTATATGTGACATTTAATTCTCCTTTGAATTAGTTAAAAACTAGTGAAATTGTTCGTTTTCAGTTGATCCGGCTAAAGCAAGCGTTGCGCTATCTGGGTTAAGGGCAGTAGAAATAGCATCGAAGTACCCGGTGCCTACCTCACGCTGATGCTTAGTTGCGGTGTAGCCATCGGCTTCGCTCGCAAATTCAGCCTCTTGTAACTCAACATATGCGCTCATGGCGCGAGACTTATATCCCTTGGCCAAATTAAACATTGAGTGATTGAGCGCATGAAAACCTGCGAGCGTAATAAATTGGAACTTATAACCAAGAGCGGCTAGATCTGCCTGGAAAGTTGCAATCTGAGCATCGTTAAGGTGACGCTTCCAGTTAAATGAAGGCGAGCAGTTGTAGGCCAGCATTTTGCCTGGGAACTTCGCATGTAGTGCGGCCGCAAATTCTCTAGCTAACTCTAAGTTTGGTTCGCCAGTTTCTACCCAAATTAAATCGGCATACTCTGCGAAAGCTAATCCACGTGTTACGACAGCATGTAAACCTGGCTTGACTCGATAGAAACCTTCGCTGGTGCGCTCTCCTGTTGCATATTGCGCATCACGTGAATCGATATCAGAAGTAATCAAGTCAGCGGCCAACGCATCGGTGCGCGCAATAATAATCGTGTCAACTCCAGCAACATCGGCTGCGAGTCGCGCAGCATTTAGAGTTCTAACATGTTGTTGTGTTGGAATCAAAACTTTTCCACCTAGGTGGCCACACTTCTTTTCGGAAGCTAGTTGATCTTCCCAGTGAACACCGGCAGCTCCAGCTTGAATCATTGACTTCATCAGCTCATATGCATTTAGCGGTCCACCAAAACCAGCTTCAGCATCGGCAACGATTGGGGCTAGCCAATCAATACTGGCTTCACCTTCAACACGTTCTACTTGGTCAGCGCGCATAAGTGCGTTGTTAATGCGACGCACAACTGCGGGTACCGAGTTAACTGGATACAAGCTTTGGTCTGGATAAGTCTGACCAGAAAGGTTGGCATCGCCAGCTACCTGCCACCCGGATAGATAGATCGCCTTTAGGCCGGCCTTAACCTGCTGAACAGCCTGGTTTCCGGTTAGCGCGCCAAGGGCTGGAACCCACTTTTCAGTATGAAGGAGATCCCAAAGGTTTTCAGCCCCTCGCTTGGCCAAGGTCGAATCTTCGGTAATTGAGCCTCTTAAGCGCACCACGTCTTCGGCTGTGTAATCGCGCTTGATGCCTGCCCAGCGTGGGTTGGTATCCCAATCTTTTTGCAGTTCTTCTGCGGTCTGGGTATTACTTCCGATACGGCTTTTCATGTACTACTCCTTTGTAGGTGTGAAAAAGCAAGGGTTTTTGTGCCTTTTGCTCTGTTGCTCTGAGTATTGAGTACTGAATCTAGGTTTGCACGAGTTTTCTGACAGAATAAAGTTAATATTTCTGTTTTCTAGAACTTCCGTAATTCTGCTGCCCATGAGAACATAATTTATGAGCATTTCAGAAGAGGAATTCGACCCGCTAGTCGTTGGCCGCAGGATTCGAGAGCTCCGTACAAAAAAAGGAATGAATCTTGAGGTCCTCGCCCGCGCAATAGAGCGCGCTCCCTCGCAAGTATCGGCAATTGAAAATGGAAAACGCACACCACCAATTCAGCAGTTACAAAAAATTGCAAATGCACTTGGCGTTACCTTGAATCATTTGTTAAGTGCCGAGAAATTAAGTGAACGTTCGGCCAATGAACTTGAAATTGAACGTGCGCAACGCAGTGGTCTTTATGCATCACTTGGTTTACCTGATGCTTTTATCGGAAAGACTGTTAGCAATAACATTCTAGACATCATCCTTGGCTTACAACGTGAAGTTGAGAGATTGCATCTACAAAGATCAGCAACACCCGAAGAGGCGCGACGAGCGAATCTCGAGCTTCGCAAAGAGATGCGCAAGATAAATAATTACTTCCCGGCGCTTGAAGAAGAAGCACGCAACCTATTAGCAAAAATAGATCACACTTCGGGGCCACTTTCAGAACGTCTCACTGCTGAACTTGCCAATAAATTAGGTTTCACTCTGCACTACACGCAAGAGTTACCGGCATCAACCAGAGTAATTACTGATGAAAAAAACGGACGCATCTATCTTCCAATGCGCCGTGAAGGTCGCGATGCGCGAACAATCTTGCTACAAGCACTTGCTGGACATGTACTAAAACACGAATCACCAAAAGATTATGGTGATTACTTATCTCAAAGAGTGCTTACCAACTACTTAGCTGGTGCATTATTGATGCCCGAGTCGATTGCGGTTGATTTTCTACAAAATGCTAAAACTAAACGCGAGCTATCTGTCGAAGATCTGCGTGATCACTTTGGCGTTAGCTACGAAACCGCCGCACATAGATTTACGAATCTGGCCACAGTCCACCTTGATCTACCTGTTCACTTCTTGAAAGTTCACGAAAGTGGCGCTATTTCCAAGGCTTACGAGAATGACAATGTGACGTTTCCTTCTGATGTATTTGGCTCAGTTGAAGGTCAAATTGCTTGTCGCAACTGGAGCGCCCGAAAGGTGTTTACGATTGAAGATAGATTTACGCCTTACTATCAATATACCGATAAGCCCGTTGGAACATATTGGTGCACCTCAAGAATTGAAAACAGTGATCAAGGTCAATTCTCAGTCAGCATTGGAACCAAATTTGAAACCGTAAAGTACTTCAGAGGACGAGCTTCGACTGTTCGGCACAAATCAAACTGCCCTGATCCAAAATGCTGCAGGCATGCGCCAACTGAACTAGAAGAAAAGTGGGGCGGAATGATTAGGCCGACTCCAAAATTGAACTCAAGCCTGCTCGCCGCGATGCCCCAAAACGGATTTCTCGGAATTGAGCACCGAGAAGTTCTAGAGTTCCTAGAAGGACAACGAGACTCCTAACTAATTTCTCGCAGATTAAAGGAGCCGAGGCTTTACGCCCCAGCCCCTTTAATTTAATAAACTATTTAAGCTTCTTCTTCATATAGATCGTGAGACACAATATCGGCGATCACATCATGTTCCTACTTTTTCCACAATTCAACGACGCCGGGATTGCTAAAAAAGGATTCGTTTATTGCGCCATTATCAGCAAGACCTTTGAATCCCTGGATCACAACAATATTTCCAACATCCTTACCAGCTGAACCACTCAAAATTTGATAAGTACTAACACCAGCTTTGAGGCTAACTTCTTTCCACTCATTCATACGCTTTAGACATTCAGATCTTTTGCCTGCACGTGGCTACCAAACTGAGATTTCATATGCTCTAGCCATTCTTTATCTCATTAAGTTGTTTTTACTCGAATTAAGCGTGTTCTCCACCCGTATGGGCGAAAGTTTTATTTGTGATCTGCCACTTTCCATCAAGAACCGAAAGCGTGAAGTAATCGGTAAATGAGAGAGTTCCCCAGAAGTTTTCTTCTTTCACAGTTGCCATAGCAACAGTCCCATCAATTCTTATATCCGTAATTTCAGCTTTGAGTTCTCCGCCATCTGCCGGAGATTCAACCATCAAGGCAACAAAGCCAGCCTTGTCGACGTCATAGTCAACGCCACCCATAGTGCCAAACCAACGTGCACTCGCATGGAATGCTTCATTTAGTTTATCTGCGTTACCTTTGCCAGCGCCTTCAATGTAGAGATTAAGAAGTCTGGTTACTTCATCTAGATCTTTGCTCAAAATTGCCCCCCTATTTTGTGTTACCAGTTTCTTTACAACTGGCGTTAAAATTACTTTATTCTTTTTCTCAGAAAGATAAAAGGGCTGGCAAGAAAATAGCTCTGAAGAATTAGTTGTTTTCATACCAAATGTCGGAATTGATATATAAAGATTTTAACTTTCTCCCTTATCAACCGAATAATTCACTGGCAAAGGCGAATGAGACTAGTAAAGCAAGAGAGGCAAATGTTGCGAGACTACTTCACCGCAGATATCTAAACACTTAAGTTTTTTTCAATAACATTTTGATTACAGAATTTACAAAAAAAGTGCCGCTTATCAAAAATTTGAGAGGTTGTGGTTTGACCTAAAGCTTTACCGAGTCTCCAAGTTTTCCTAAGAAGTAACTTGATAACTGATTGGCAGCCCCACCATCGCCCTCGTGCTGCCTTTCGAATGAAGAAGTTCCATCTTTGCCACAAATTGCGCGGATTTTTTCGGCTCCACCAGGATGCTTGGAAATCCACTTTGTTAAATTAAATACATTGCCATAAATGATGCTCCAGCAACTTGTGACTGAATTATTCTTGCTAACTTCTTCAAGGGTAAGTTTAGTAAGACTAACAACGGCAGTCGGTGAGGCTGATTTACTTGGAGTTACACTTGTACTTTTCGTAGGTTTTGGAGCTACCTTTACAGCAGTGCCTTTATTCCAGACAAGCTTTCCACTTTTCTTAATGCAGAAGTGTTTTAACCCACCACTTGTTTTAGTATTTCCAACTTTGCTGCATTTGGTGCCCGCAATTGATGCTGCTTGTGAAGGCAAGGCAATAGCAGAAAGAAAGAGAGCTGCCAGAAGAACACTGGAATAAACCTTAAATTTCATGGCCTAAAAATAGCGCAGGAATCTTTACTCCGCATATTCTTCTTCCTGTGAGAACTCTGTTAAAAAATTGCTCTGCCTGGGTGGGATTCGGCCAGATGAGCAGTGCGATTCTGATTGAGAATGGCCGAGTTAAGGCACTTGGATCAGAAGCGATTACCGAAACAGCTGACCAAACTATTGATTTAGCAGGCGCTTTTGTTATGCCGGCATTCGCCGATGGTCATGCTCATCCCTTATTTGCTGGCCGCGAAGCACAAGGCCCAAAAGTGAATGCGTTGCAATCTGTGCCTGAAATTGTGGCTGAAGTAAAAAGCTTTGCAGAAGCCAATCCTGATTCGAAGTGGATTATTGGTGGTGCCTACGAGGCTGCGATTATTGAACGAGGTGACTTTGATGCGCATTGGTTAGATGAAGTCGTTAGTGATCGACCAGTTGTTTTGCAAGCAGTTGATCATCATACGATTTGGGTAAATAGCAAAGCACTTGAAATTGCTGGCATAACTTCTGTGACCACGGACCCAGATTGCGGAACCATTGCTAGACGTGAAGACGGCTCACCAAAAGGAACTCTACGTGAACCTGCTGCGATGGATTTGATTTCCAAACTAGCCCCCGAACGAACTCTGCATGATGAACTAAACGCCATCGCCTGGGCGAGTGAACAATACTTAGCCGCTGGCGTTACTAGCGCAATGGATGCCTGGGTAGAAGATGGCATGTCAGAGATATACATAGAAGCGGCAAAAACTGGCCATCTAAAAGTAGATATGAATTTAACTTTTTTAGCGCAACCCGGGAAATGGCGAAGTCGAGTTAATTACTACAACGAGATGCGAGCAATGGTGGAAGCACTTCCAGTTGATACTGGTTTAACTGCCAAGTCAGTGAAATTCATTGGTGATGGTGCACTATCTGCTGGCACTGCCGCAATCCTTGAACCGTATCTAGACGATCCAACCAGTAAAGGTCTGTTAATTTGGAGTGATGAAGAAATAACCGAAGCCGCAAAGACCTTTGATAAAGCAGGCCTCCAGCTTCATATCCACGCTATTGGTGATGCTGCGGTTAGGCAAGCACTAGATGCGATTGAGGCTGTTATTGCCAGTAATCCAAGTTGGGATCGCCGCCCTGTGATTACTCATGCGCAACTCGTTGATCCAGTTGATTTACCTAGATTCGCGGCTCTTGGCGTGATTGCCAATTTTCAGCCGCTTTGGACTTACTTAGACCCCATGAATAAAGAGTTGATTCTTCCGCGCATAGGTGAAAACAGGAATAATCAGCAATACCAATTGCGCAAGTTAATTGATTCAGGTGCGCGGCTAAGTTTTGGTAGTGATTGGCCAGTCACAGACTTCACACCACTTGCCGCATTGGCAGTACCTGTACACCGCCAATCTCCAGATCAACAACCACCAGAAGGCTGGAGCATTGAACAAGCGATTTCAATTGAAGAGTCGATGCACTTTTATACCGCAGCGGTAGCTCATCAATTATTCCGTGAAGCTGACTATGGCACGTTAGAGGTTGGCAAGATTGCCGACTTTATTGTTCTTGATCGCAACCCAACTCAAACAAGACCGCATAACGTTAGAGATATAAAAGTTTTAGCAACTTATCGAAAAGGAATTCAGGTACTACTTAGCTAAATTCCAAAGCGCCAGAACAGCTAGGGCTGCTTCTTCGCCTTTATTGCCAATGCCTAAACCAATATTGGAGCGCTCAATTGCCTGGGTCAAGTTGTCGCACATTAATACCCCGAAACCAACTGGTTTGGACTTTGCTAAGGAAACTTGCATCACTCCTGAGGTAACGCCCTGGCAGATGTAATCGAAGTGCGCAGTTTCGCCACGCATTACTAATCCAAGTACTACTGCCCCATCAAACCCTTGATCGAGCTTTAACTGAGCAGCAAGTGGAAGTTCGTAGGAACCAGAGACGGTAAACGTCTCGAATTCAATTTGTGCTGCCTTGAAAGTCATTTCTGCGCCAGCGGCTAAGTTGTTACAAATCTCTGGATGCCACTGCGCTGAAATAATGGCCACTTTCTTGCCTTTTAGGGCCTTTAAATTAAGCGATTCTAGAGTTGGTGATGTTCCGGCCATTAAATCTCCCCTAACATGTGCTTCATTTTATCTTTCTTCGTAAGCAAATATGAGCGATTGAATTGATTTACGGCAGGTGCGACTGCGATCACCTTAACGTTTCTGCCACTCTTAATGATGGCATCAACTTTGACTTGATTATTTGTTATCAACTCAACATCTCTAATTTCTAACTGGTCCAAAATTGAAATCAAATCTTGCCAGTTTCGAGAATCATTTTCGTGGCCTAGTTCAAGATTAGCCGCGATGGTATCTAGGCCAGCGTCTTGTAATAGATAAGCCTTGATTTTCTCGCTCAGCCCAATGCCACGTCCTTCTTGACCACGCAAATAAACGATATAGCCAGAACCCTTTTGGGCAATCAGATTAAATGAGCTCTTCAACTGTTCGCCACAATCACAACGAAGTGAACCGAAGGCATCACCTGTCAAGCATTCAGAGTGTGCTCTGATTAAAGTTGGGCCTGAACTATTTGCTTGGTTACCAAACTTCAACACTGCGTGGTCTATGCCGGCATCACCTTTAAAGGTTGCGATCTGCCAATTGCCGCTCTCGTGGGGTAATTGAGCCCATTTGAGTTCTTCTGTCGTAGCTAAGTCTTTAGGCAAATTATCGATCGCAAACTTAGTCAGATCTTCAATTGTGATAACTGGAATCTTGAACTGCTCAGCAAAATCAAAGAGCTGCTGGCCTTTCATTACTGTGCCATCATCATTTACTAATTCCGAGAGCACACCTGACTCGCCTTGATTAGCAAGTTGGCACAGAGCTAGTCCAGCTTCAGTGTGACCACTTCGGCCAGCTAAACCTTCAGGGTGGGCAATTAAAGGGAACACATGGCCAGGGCGAATGAAGTCAGCCGCCTGACTTTTTGCCGAGGCGAGCTTTCGTACGGTGTTCGCACGTTCGGTAGCGCTAATCCCTGTAGTTAAGCCTTCACGGGCATCGATGGAAACTGTGAATGCGGTACGACGTGAATCTTCGTTTTCTCTAACCATGATCGGCAAATTGAGATCTTTGGCGCGCTTGGCGCTGATGGCTGAACAGATGATGCCGGAAGTGTGACGAATCAGAAATGCCATATCTTCATTAGTAATTTTTTCGCCCGAAATGATTAAGTCGCCTTCATTTTCACGATTCTCATCATCGATCACAATCAAGAACTTGCCTTGGGCAAAGATCTCTACCGCTTGGGCAATGTTTTTTAGAGTTCTATCCATTTTAGTTATCTCTTTTAGTTAGTCGTTCAACATATTTGGCAAGAACATCAACTTCAATATTTACCAGATCACCAGGCTTTTTCGTAGACAAATTTGTTTTGGCCAGAGTTTCTGGAATCAACCAGACCGTAATTTGATTTAATTCATCAGAAACTGATCCAACAGTAAGTGAAACGCCATCAATGCAGATTGATCCTTGCGGGACTACATATTTCATAAGGTCACTCGGAAACTGGATATCCATCTGAAGCCATTTTTCACCCGGTGCTAGCTTCGCAATAGAACCAGTGCCATCGATATGGCCCTGCACGATGTGACCGCCGAGGCGCGAGTTAACAAGGGCTGCGCGTTCTAGATTTACGGCATCTCCTTTTTCAAGGTTCTGCAGCGAAGTTAGTTTTAGGGTTTGAGTCATAACATCAACCGAGAAGGTTTCGTTGCCAAACTTGGTCACAGTAAGGCAAGTGCCATTAACTGAAACCGAGTCTCCGATTTGTAGTTGATCAGCAAATGGCACTGAATCAAAGGTAATTACCGCAGAGTCAGTAGCAATTTCGATACTTGATACTTTGCCTAAGCTTTCAACTAAACCGGTAAACATTTAGATCCCCGTCTCTTTAGTCAAATTAATCTTTAAATCATTTCCGAATTGCGCTACATCTCTGATCACAAAGTCCATTTTTTCCTTGATATTGCGAGCTCCCAAGTCACCAATGAACGAGAGGCCGGTACCGAGCAAACTGGCAGCTTGGAAAATTACCAATTCATCAATTAGTCCAGCCAGTAATAACGCAGTTCCTAATTCACTACCCGACTCAACTAATACTTGATTGAACTCACGCTCATTACAAAGGGTCAATAGCTCGGAAAAGTCATGACTACGCAGGAATAAAGTTTCGGCAGCATCATTGTGCAGATTGAAATCATTTGGAATTTCGCGCAAACCCATCACAATTCTTACGGGATTAGTTTTTCTTGTTTCTTCTAGCCCTCGAGGAATTAAATGTGGATTATCAGCAAGTGCTGTGGCCGTACCGATCAAGATTGCATCGCTCGCAGAACGCAGCTTGCTAACTTCGGCACGTGATTCTGCGCCAGTAATCCATTTTGAGCTGCCATCGATTGCCGCAGTTCTGCCATCTAGAGTTGTGGCAATTTTCCAAATGAAATATGGGCGTTTGTTTTTAATTTTATGTAACCAAGCCCGATTGCTTTGAGCAATCTCGGCAACTTCAGAGTTGAAAATAACTTCTATGCCAGCAGCTGCGAGCGCTTTGGCTCCTCCGCTGGCTAACAAGTTGGGGTCATTCACTGCATATACAACTTTAGCTATGCCAGCTTTAATGATTGCTTCGGTGCACGGCCCGGTCTTGCCCTGATGGTTGCAAGGTTCGAGAGTTATATAAAGCGTTGCGCCTTTAGCTAAATCAGCGGCTTGCTCTAGTGCAACAACTTCGGCATGAGGCCCATTCTTGTGAAAACCTTCACCGATAACTTTTCCGGAACCATCCATCACAACGGCTCCAACGATTGGATTTGATCCAGTTAAACCTAAGCCAAGGCGTGCCAATTCATTAGCTCGCTTGAGCATCGAAATATCTAACTCGCTAATGTCACACCTCCCGTTAGAAATCTTTAGTTGCGATTTCCGGGGTGGCTAATCTGCAGACAGAGTTTTACCTCTGAACGCCAAACTTAGGCAGGCATAGTTAGCCCACCTAAATAATGTTTCCTCTCATCCGGACTTTAACCGTCGGTCTTGGAATTACACCAAGTCCACCGAGCGCTGGATGCGTTCGGGTCGCAGACTTTCACTGCCGGTTCGGAATTACACCGACCCCGGAAACAATTGCTTAACGTTAGCACGACGAGAGATGGCTTCGCGATCGGCTAAAAATGGGCCCCACTACTTCTTTTTATAGCCAGTGGGGCATTTGGGGGAAACATTTGTAACTTTTTTAGTCAGCTTCCCCTTTACGCAAGTGATAGTGACTTTCTTGCTCGATGCTGCTTTCGCGGCGGCTTCAGCTTTTAGCTTTGCTTCGGCATCTGCTTTTGCCTTGGTGTTCGCTTCTTCTTGAGCCTTAACCAAAGCAACCTTAAATTCTTCTTCAGTCATGTAGTAGAAACCACCATCGCGTGGCCCACAAACAAATTTTCCCCGTGCGTTACTCATGCCAGACCCAAGTTGACATGGCTCTTTTTTGATCGCTGCAATCTCGGCTTCAATATTTGCGAGTGTCTCAGGAGTGATCCAAGTTAAGACTTTGCCATTGTAGTTAAAGCAGGTAAGTTCGATTGACTTGATGCTGGTCTCAAAAACAGACGCTTTCTCGCCCAACTTCGAACACATGCCCGAGACGCCAAGTAAAGTCACTTTGCCATGTTCAATTACCTCAGAGGTGTAATCCTCTTGGTTACCAATCATAGTTTTCGTAAATACAACTTCCCGTTGGCCAAGTCCCGAACATAACTTCGGCACAAGCGCTTTAACAAAAACCATCTGGTTATACCTGACCGGTTTCTCAAATTTTAAAGTTGCCTCATATTGGCGAGTAAGACCAATTTCCTGAAGTTTAGTTGCTTGAACTTTAATGATCTGGTCTAAATACCTTGCTTCCACAATTGGTTCACCAACAGTGCCAGTAAAGTTCAGAAGAAATGTGACTTTAAATTCTTGATTAACATTGACTTTCCGGGGAATTATATCAAGATTATCGAAATAGCAAGAGTCTTTACTCTGCTGGTCATTCCAAATAACTAAAGTTGGTCCTTCTCGTCCGCCATATCTTTCATACATCTCGGCTCCGCAGATGTTATATACGATTGAAGTAAAGCGACGGTTTCCTTGAAGGGATAAAGGAATTTTTACCGTAGCCTTAAATACCGCCAAGTTTTTTGAATCAACTTCTACAAATTTCGTCTTGACTATCAACTCTGGAACTTCATCGTCAATATAGAAGACTGGTGCATACTCTGGGTCCAAGTACCAGTTTTCAGCCATATCGTTAATCCAGTATTTTGCCGTTGCTTCGAATGAGTCACCCGACTTAGGCCGACTATTTGAAAAATATGACTCTTCAGAGATACAGCCTCCGCCTGCGCTCGCAGTTTGAGGTACTACTAGGAAAGAGGCAAGAAGTGCTATCACTAGGACCCAACTGGGCTTACGCATGTCGCAAATCATAAGTTAAATCACGCAGAACTTAACCAATTTCGTGAATAAGTCATAATATTAAAGCATGAGGAATTTATTTGATCCCATCACACTTCGCGGCTTAACAATCAAAAACCGAGTCTGGGTAAGCCCGATGTGTCAGTACTCAGCAGTTGATGGCGTTGTAGGCGACTGGCATATGGCGCACTTAGGTGCATTTGCAACTGGTGAAGCCGGTTTAGTTATGGCCGAAGCAACTGGTGTTGTTCCTGAAGGTCGCATTTCAATTGGCTGTCCGGGAATTTATAACGAAACGCAGATTGCCGCATTTAAAAAGATAAATGATTTCGCACATACGCAAGGAATAGCGATGGGAATTCAATTGGCACACGCTGGACGCAAAGGTTCAACTATGCGACCAACCGATGATCATTTAATGGCGACACCTGCTGAGGGTGGCTGGACTACTTCATCGGCTTCAGCGCAAGCTTTTCACGGAATGCCAGAACCGCTGGCACTTACTGTGCCGCAAATCCATCAATTAACAAAAGACTTTGCGCAGGCAGCGAAAAATGCGATTAGGGCAGGTTTTGATGTAATTGAAATTCATGCAGCACATGGTTATTTACTGCATCAGTTTTACTCGCCACTTTCGAACCTACGTACCGATGAATACGGTGGGTCATTTGAAAATAGAATTCGCTTCTTAATAGAAGTTGCGACTGCAGTTCGTGGGGCGATTCCGAATTCGACCCCCCTTTTTATTCGCATTTCAGCGAGCGATTGGTCAGATGAAGGCTGGCAGATCGTTGATTCAGTTGAACTTTGTAAGCTGCTTAAGGAGATCGGGGTTGACTTAATTGATGTCTCATCAGGTGGCAATTTACACAACGCACCGATAAAGCCAGTTCCTGGCTATCAAGTCCCGTTTGCTCAAGCAATCAAAGTTGAATCAGATATCCCGGTTGCGGCAGTTGGGGTAATTACTGACCCACACCAAGCGCAGGAAATCGTTAACTCAAATAAAGCCGACGCCGTATTCCTGGCGCGCGCAATGATTAGAAACCCACGTTGGGCTATGGCTGCTGCCGAAGAGCTAAAAGAAATGATTGATTGGCCTGCGCCGCTAGAGCGTGGCCGTACCTATCGCGGGTAATTAACTAGGTGTTTTAAGAAACTGAAATAACGTCAACGACGAAAATCAGAGTTTCATTTGGTCCGATTGGGCCACCACCGGCAGCGCCATAACCAAGTTCTGCGGGAATAACTAGCAAGCGACGACCGCCCTCTTTCATTCCTGGAATACCTTGCTGCCAACCGAGGATTACGCCAGATAATGGGAATTCGGCAGGAGAGCCGCTATCCCATGATGATTCAACAACTTGTCCAGTTGACCAAGCCATAAGTGTGTAATGAACTGTAAGAGTAGAAGTGGCAACTGCTTCTTTGCCAGTACCAACGATGATGTCATTGGTAACTAGAGTTGTTGGGGCAGCGCCGACTGGCGCACCGATTACTGGCTTGCTACCCGCTGCTCCTGAAACTGGCGGGTTAGTTGCTGTTGCTTCGTTTGACACTGATTTAGCTCCACATCCGGTAAGTGTTGAAAGTGTTAACAAAATTGAAAGCGAAATCAAAGTTGCCTTCTTAGTACGAGTCATTATTCGTTTCCAATCTCTTTAATTAGTTCGAAGTCGCCGCCACCAAGTTGGCCTTGGGCACGGTAAAGCTCAAGCTTTGCACGAGTATCGGCAATATCTAAATTACGCATCGTTAATTGACCGATGCGATCGGTTGGTCCAAAGGCGGCATCTTCAGTGCGTTCCATCGATAACTTATCTGGGTGATAACTAAGGGCTGGGCCAGTTGTATTAATAATTGAGAAATCATCGCCGCGACGCAAGCGAATGGTTACGGTGCCGGTTACTGCCGACGCCACCCAGCGCGTCAAAGATTCGCGCAACATAAGTGCTTGCGGATCAAACCAGCGGCCTTCATAAAGCAAACGCCCTAGGCGACGGCCTTCGGCGTGATAATTAGCAATGGTGTCTTCGTTGTGAATCGCACTGATTAAGCGCTCGTAAGCGATGAAAAGCAGCGCCATTCCGGGAGCTTCGTAGATACCGCGACTCTTGGCTTCAATTATTCGATTCTCAATCTGGTCGGCCATTCCTAAACCATGGCGGCCACCAATGGCGTTAGCTTCATTCATTAAGGCAACAACATCATCGACGCGTTTGCCATTAATGGCAACTGGGCGACCCTGAGCGTATTCAATAGTCACATCTTCAGAATCAATTTTTACAGCGGGGTCCCAGAACTTAACGCCCATGATTGGTTGCACTAATTCAATTGAAGAATCTAGAAGTTCTAAGCTCTTAGCTTCATGCGTTGCGCCCAAGATATTGGCATCGGTTGAATAAGCCTTTTCAGTGCTGTCGCGATATGGCAAATTATTAGCAACTAACCATTCGGACATTTCCTTGCGGCCACCAAGTTCGGTGACGAAATCAGTATCTAGCCAAGGCTTATAGATTTTTAGGTTTGGATTAGCAAGTAGACCGTAGCGATAGAAGCGCTCGATGTCGTTGCCCTTATAAGTAGAACCATCGCCCCAAATTGAAACTGAATCTTGCAGCATTGCGCGCACCAAAAGTGTGCCGGTAACTGCACGACCAAGTGGCGTTGTATTGAAATATTGTTTTCCGCCTGAGCGAATATGGAAAGCGCCGCAAGCAATTGCTGCCAAACCTTCTTCAACGAGTGCGCTCTTGCAATCAACTAACCGAGAAATTTCAGCGCCATATTCTTTAGCGCGATCTGGAACTGAATCGATATCTGGCTCGTCATATTGACCAAGGTCGGCGGTGTAGGTGCATGGAACTGCGCCTTTTGCGCGCATCCAGGCAACGGCAACTGAGGTATCAAGGCCACCAGAAAAAGCGATTCCGACGCGTTGGCCAACCGGAAGGGAGGCTAAGACCTTAGACATGGACATATCCTAACTTACGAGAAATGATCGATTCGTCAGTAATAATCGTTATAAAGCTGAGATTAAGCACCTGCGTTACATTTCCGCCTTACTTTGATGGTCGAGTGGGCAAAAGTTAGGTTTACGTCATGACTTCGCCGAAGACAACCGATAGCAAGTGGTGGCAAGAAGCAGTTATTTACCAGATTTACCCACGCTCATTCTTTGATAGCAACGGCGATGGTGAAGGCGATCTGCCGGGCATAACGCAAAAACTTCAATACATTGCCGATCTTGGCGTCGATGCAATTTGGTTAAGTCCGTTCTACACATCGCCGAATAAAGATGGTGGATATGACGTTGCGAATCCTCGTGATGTTGACCCACGTTTTGGAAATTTAGCTGATGCCAAATTAATGATTAATAGGGCACATGATCTTGGCTTGAAAATATTAGTTGATATTGTGCCAAATCATTTTTCTTCCGAACATGAGTGGTTTAAAGCTGCGCTAGTCGCAGACCCTGGCTCAAAAGAACGAGCACGTTTTCATTTCTATGATGCCAAAGATGATGGAACTCCCCCAAATAATTGGATTTCACTATTTGGTGGCCCAGCCTGGACTCAAGTTGCCGATGGTCAGTATTACCTTCATCTATTTGATTCATCTCAGCCCGATTTGAATTGGGAGAATCCCGAAGTCGATGAAGATTTCAAAGAGACTATTTCGTTTTGGGTGAAGATGGGCGTCGATGGTTTTCGCATTGATGTTGCGCACGGGTTAGTCAAAGAAAATATTCGTACCGATCATCATGACCCTCAAGGACTATCTGATGCGCTTCGCATCGATGTTGATATGGAAATTGAAAAGCGTGAAGCATTACTTGCTTCGGTGCCTTTCTTTGACAGAGCTGGAGTTCATGAGATTTATCGAAGTTGGCGCAAACACTTTGATTCTTTTGATAAACAAATCATGGCAGTTGCCGAAGCTTGGGTTCATCCCCCAGCAAATGGCGTGGCATACGTCCGCCCCGATGAGCTTCATCAAATCTTTAATTTCGATTTATTGATTGCGCCATTTGACGCAAAGACCTTATTTAGATTAGTAGATAACACGTTCGAGCTACTTAAAAATGTTGATGCTTATCCGACTTGGGCGATCAGCAACCATGATTCACCACGTGTTGCATCTCGACTCGGCACTGAAGAGGCTCGCGCTTTAGCGCTTTTTCTCTTTGCCTTACCTGGTTCTATCTATATTTATAACGGGCAAGAACTTGGTTTACCTGATGCCGAGTTAGCCGATAGCGATCGTCAAGATCCTTCATTCCTTCGCACTAATGGCCAAACTAAGGGTCGCGATGGTGCTCGAGTGCCAATGCCTTGGTCTGGCCAAGAGACTCCGTTTGGTTTCTCAGCCGGAAAACCATGGCTACCGCTGCCAGCAACTTGGAAAGACTTAACCGTTGAATCTCAGGTCAACGATAAAGATGGCTCACTATTTCTTTACCAAAGCGCGCTAGCTAAGCGAGCCAAGCTTTTCGGTGGAGCGCAAGATTTCACTTGGGATATCAGCAAAATCGAGGAAGGGATTTTAGGCTTTTCTCGCGGCGGTATTCAGATTTACCTCAACTCTGGCAACAAGTCTGTATCGCTGACCGCGAGTGAAATAATTCTCGCCTCAAGTGGCTCTACAGCCGTTCTAAATGGTGAATTCGAGCTCAAAAGAGGGCGCGCCGCTTGGTTCAAGTTATAGAAATTCCCAGCGATCTGTAAGGTTGCGCCATGGAATCGACTACAACTTGGTTTGTAACAATTGGCATCCTTTCAGCAGTGATTGCCTTCGACTTAATAATCGCCATTCTGCGCAGAAATAAAGAGACCAGCATGGCTGAAGCCGCAATCTGGACAGTTATCTATGTTTCAGCTGCGATTGCCTTTGGTTACTTCATGCCGAACTGGACCCCAAGCGAGACTGCTCAAAAAGAATTTTTCGCAGGCTGGCTAACTGAGTACGCGCTCTCGGTCGATAACATCTTCGTATTTGTAATTATTTTAAGTCGCCTGCAGATTGATAAGACTAAACAACAATTAGTGCTTCTACTAGGAATTATCATTGCTTTGGTCTTGCGTGGAATATTTATCGCAGCAGGAACTGCGATCATTACTCGCTTCTCCAGCGCCTTTTTCTTATTCGGTGCTTTCTTGATTTATACGGCTTACCGCTTATTAATCGAGAAAGAAGATCACGAAACAACGCCGGATGACAGTAAAATCATTAAATTATTAAGGGCAAGAGGTGCCTCAACTTTTACGATTGCATTGCTTACTCTTGGCATAACCGACTTAGTGTTCGCGCTTGACTCCATTCCAGCAATTTTTGGAATCACTAAAGACCCATATATTGTCGCAACAGCCAATATTTTCGCCTTGATGGGGCTACGCCAGCTTTACTTCTTATTACAAGGGCTGCTGAAGAGATTGGTATTTCTCTCTAAAGGTCTTTCAATTATTCTGGCGTTTATCGGCGTCAAAATGTTCTTTGAGGCATTCCACGGCATTGGAATTCACGAGATTGCCGGAATTGAAGTTCCTCACGTTTCGATTGAGTTCAGCCTCGGCGTAATTGTCGGAACTCTTTTGATTACCGCCGTAGCAAGCCTTACTGCTACTCGTAAAGACGGCTCAGAGATTATTTAAATCTACTGCTCGATCTCGCAAAGTGTCACGGCCGTGCTCTTTGGCACGTTCATGAGCTTTACGGATTTGTAGTTCAAAGCTAGCGATAGCTTTATCAAAGGCTGCTACCCCATTAAATTCGGCTGCTTCGGCGCGTAGTAACGGACCAGCGCCTCGTGAAGTTATAACTACTTTATGGTCGTGCTTGCCTTGCCGTGGGTTTTTCTCTTCAATTACTTCAACTTCAACTCGATCGATTTTCACGTTAAATCTTGTTAGCGCTTTAAGTTTCTCGTTAACGATTCCTTTGAAATCTTCGGCAACCTGGGCATTTCTCAACTGAATGATAATTTCCATGTCTCTACTGTGGCACTAAGTTGTGCTCAATGGAAGCACTAGAGCGGCAATAAGAATGTGGTGAGCGCTAACCCTAAGGCTAGTAAAGTCGACTGCGCCAAAATAGTTATCGCAGTCTTACGATCTGCTTTCTTAGCAATTGGATCTGAGACTCTTGAAATTTGTCCTAGCTTGCCAAAATTAAAAGTTCCCATAAATCCATAAGCTAAGCAAAATTTCTTGCGTGATTGAATAAATCCGACTGCAAAAACCATTAGCGGAAAGAAGAGAGTTAAGCGGGAACTTCGCGCCGCATCGGCACTAATTAGTCCAATTAAAGAGGTAACTGAAATCACCGCGCCAGCGAGAGCGACAACTTGGCGACGGCGAACTTCGCCTTTACCAATATTGCAGCTTCCAGCGATATATTCTTGGCTCAATTAGGCTTCTTCTAATTCTTCTTCATCGATCCAAGCATCGACTTCAGTCTCGTCTTGCTTATCAACCCAAGAGAGAAATGAACCAATGGCGCGAAAAGCCAACAGAGCTACGCCGACAACTCCAACGAATCTCTTTATGGCTTTGAACATAAGTCAAAAATACTCTAATTGGTTAAATTTTGTCTAATGAAGCTGTGATGTCATCCCATAAATCATCAACATCTTCACAGCCGACCGAGAATCGGATCAAGGATTCGGAGATCTTGTGACTTTCAGTTGCCCAACGTCTACGTCGTTCCCACATGGATTCAATACCGCCGAGGCTAGTTGTGTTGGTAATGACTCTTGAGCTCTGCGTAACCAGATCAGTACCAGCAGCATCGCAGGTTAATTCAAATGAAATCATCGCACCGAAGCCTGGGTAGCGAACTTTGCTCACTTTGGCATGGCCGGCCAAGCGTTTAGCGAGTTCTTTGGCATTGGTTTCAGCAGCTCTAAAGCGAAGTGGGAAAGTGCGGATTCCGCGCAGTGCTAACCAAACTTCAAATGGCCCAGGAATCGCGCCACTTAACTTACGGACATCGGCTAAACGCTTAAGAAGAGCTGGATCATTGGTGGAAACTGAACCCAAAATAATGTCGCTATGGCCCGCAAAGTATTTAGTTACAGAGTGCATTACAAAGTCTGCGCCAAATTCAAGTGGTTTCTGGGTTAACGGAGTAGCCAAAGTATTGTCTACGGCTACTCCGATGCCTAATTTTTTAGCTCCGGCAATAATTGTTTTAAGGTCAACGATTTCAAGGGCAGGATTTGTTGGATTTTCCAACCAGATAAGCGCCGCTCCTTTTGCTGCCTCCAAAACTGCCTCAGAATCAGTTACATCAACAAAGCGAACTTCGAGGCGACCGGTTTCGTGATAACCCTTTAGTAATGCAGCAATGCCTTGGTAACCTTCATCAGAGAGAACTACGGGCGCGCCGATTGGAAGTAAATTAAAGATCGCACTTGCCGCAGCTTGACCTGATGCAAAAACTAAAGTCTGCCCACCTTCGAGTGCACTGATCGCAGTTTCTAAAGATGTCCAAGTTTCATTTCCATAGCGACCGTAGCCAATTGGGCCGCCCGCATGAAAAGTTGAGTTAAGCGCAATTGGCGTATTGAGTTCGCCATCTGGCTCAGGAGCCGGGCGACCAGCGCTAATCGCAAGTGTTTCTGGCTTTAATTTTTTGTCAGAACTCATAGCTGAAAGCCTATTACTTTTACTTTCCCAGAACAGCCATTGCCGCATTATGGCCTGGGATTCCGCTGACTCCCCCACCTCGCTGCGCACCTGCGCCACAAATAAAGATTCGCGGATCATCAGTTTCCACGCCCCAGCGCCGGCTATCGCCTTCTTCGCGGAACGGGAAAGTCAGATCTTTATGAAAGATATTCCCCCGGGGCAATGAGATTGCCGCTTCTAAATCCAGCGGGCTCTTGGCTTCAATGCAAGGAGATCCATCGCTATTGCGAGCAATAATTTCAGAGACCGGGTCAACTAAATACTTATCCAATTCCGCGATGAAACCAGCTAACGCTCTCTCTTTAGTCGCTTCGTTATCGGCATCGAAGAGCTCAGCTGGTGTGTGAAGACCAAAGAGAGTCAGGGTTTGATAACCAGCTGCTTGTAGTTCGGGGCTTAAAATTGTTGGGTCAGACAAAGTATGGCAGTACATTTCAGAAGGGAAGCAAGCAGGCAACTTGCCCGCCTTGCTCTCTTGGAATGAAGTTTCCAGCTGAGAAAACTTCTCACTGATATGGAATGTTCCGGCAAATGCTAATTCAGCTGAGATGCCACTTTTGAGTCGAGGCAATTTTTTCAACAACATATTTATCTTAAATTGAGCACCAGATAAACTCGCAGGTTTACTTTGATCACGAAGATCTGCCAGAACTTGTGGGGCGGCATTTGAGAGTAAATGGCTGGCTACAAATTCATCGCCACTTTCAACAGTTGCGGTAACTGAATCTAAGTTACTCGAAATATTAGTTACTTTGCTGTTGGTTATAATCTCTACGCCTGCTGCGCGAGCAACACGTTCTAGTTCTGTCACTAGAGCACCCATGCCTCCTTTGGGAACTTTCCACTCGCCAGTGCCGTTTCCAATTAAGTGATAAAGAAAACAAATATTGGCTAATAGGTCATCAGCTGAAACGTGAGTGCCAATCAGGGCATCAGTTAGAACAACGCCTTTAACTAGATCACTCTTAAATCGGGCGTTAATAACTTCGCCAATTGGTTGCTCAATCAAATAATTCCAAATGTCGGGAAGATCAATAGCCGCTTTTAGTTCACTCCGGCTCTTCAATGGCTGCAACATGTACGGCGCAATACGCTCGGCAAACACGGCAACTTCGCCGTAGAACTGCTGCCATGCCTGGGCGTCGGCTTCGCCATCTAGAATGGCAGCGAATGAATCAGCAGTTGCTTGGTCCCATTGGCGAGAGATGTAGAGCCCCGCCCCGTTTAAATCAGGGGTATAGGAAGAAACTGTGCGAGGTACAGTTTCGAAATTAAGTTCTAAGTCGCTAACGATTTGATCCGGCAATAACGCGACTAAATACGAATAGCGAGACAGGCGGGCATCGAATTCTGGAAAAGCTCTGACACTAGCTGTCGCGCCACCAATTTCCTCATTTGCTTCAAGAATGACCACAGATTTACCGGCTTTTGCTAAGTAAGTTGCGGCTACTAAACCGTTATGGCCACCACCAACAATCACAACATCTCTAGTAACTGTAGCCATGGCTATTCTTCAAGTCGTTTTGTGGAATTACGCACTACTAGGGTCGTCGGCAATACCAACGACGGCACTTCAGCATTTGGTTTACGTAAACGCTCCATGATTGACCAAGCCGCCATCTCGCCCATCAACTGCACTGGTTGTTCGATCGTTGTTAAGTCAGAATACTCCGCCATCTCATGACCATCAAAACCAATAATTGAGATGTCATCTGGAACGCTTAATCCGTGACGTCTAGCTGCTTGCATAGCGCCAAATGCCATTTCATCAGACTCACAGAAAATCGCAGTAGGTCGATTTGGTCTAGCCAGCAAATCATCCATGGCACGGGATGCCGTATTCATCGTAAAGTCGCCATGCACTTCGCGCGAAGGTATCCATTCCAATCCGCTTTCGGCCAGAACTTGCAGGAAGCCACGACGACGATCTTGTGGAACCGAGAAATTAAAAGGGTCATCGGGACGGCCAGACATTAAACCAATTTGCTTATGGCCTTGATTCACTAAATGTTGGGTTGCCGTGCGGGCTCCGGCAACATCATCAATTTTGATACTTGCGCAATCTTTATGTGCCATACCAACTAGTGCGATTGGAATTCCTAAACTTAACATGGAGGCGAATTCTTCTTCAGTTGGCGGCAAGCTAATTACGATTAGCGCATCAACGCGACCTTTTAGTAATTGATGTTGGAATAACCGCTCGCGGCCTTTCATCTGGCTAAAGTTATAAAGCAACAGATCTAAGCCCGCTTCGCGTAGCGCTTGTTCGGCACCATTAATCACTTGGGCGAAATACCAACGCGAGATATATGGAGCAACTACGCCGACGCTGTTGGTGCGACCTGGGCGAATCCGATCTCCATCACCAGTTAATGAGTAATTCAATTTCGCAGCTGCGGCCTCAATTTTGGCTCTGGTTTGCGGATTTACATGTTCAAGGCCGCGAAGTGCGCGCGAAACAGTGGCAGTTGAAACGCCCGCTTCTGCTGCGACTTCCTTAATGCCGGCCATGTTCCCTCAATCTTTCTGCAACTAACTGTAAATTCCTGCAACAATTGTAAAAAGTATGCCTTCGGGGTCAAAAAAGCAATAGATTTCTGGAAAAAGGGTTACCTTTAGAGTTATGAGCAATCAAATTCAGACCTTAATCCAAGTTGAGCTAGAAGATCGTAACCGCCTTACGGTTTTATTTAGATTAATCATCGTGATGCCAGTTGCCATCTACTTCAGTGCGTTCGCAATTAACTCATTTTCAACCGATAACTGGAGCTACAGCCTTGGCGGCCTAATTATTCTGCCGACATTACTGGCCTTGGTATTTCGTGGCATTTACCCAAGTTATGTATTGGCTTTTAATCATGCCCTGATTTCACTAGAAACTCGCGTCAATGCGTATGTGCTTCTACTTACCGATGACTATCCCTCAATCGAAGAAAATGACATCGTAAAAATAACTTTTCCTGAGGTCGGCACCGGTGCGCAACTAAGTCGAGTTAAGCCGCTCTTTAAATGGTTCTTAGCTATCCCGCTTTACGTAATGGGAATTATCTACCTAATTTACGGATTGTTTCTAACCGTTTTCGCTTGGTTCACAATCTTATTTAGCGGTAAGTATCCGGTCTGGTGCGCCGACGCGGTTGTGGGAATTTTAGCGTTTTTCAATCGAGTTTACGGTTACGCATTTATTTTAGTAACCGACGAATACCCAAGTTTCTCCCTTTAATTTATGGCAGTCCACTCTGCGCAAAAGATGCGACGCATCGTCGCTGAAGTTGGTGAGATGGATCGCAAATTTGCACCGCTGATTGCCCGTCGCCCTCTCTGCACAATTGGTCGAAGTGCTCCAACCGAAACACATTTTGAATCATTGGTTAGTTCAGTCATCTCTCAACAACTAGCCGTAAAGGCTGCGGAGACAATTCATGGACGCTTGGTTGATCTTTGTAATGGGGCAATCAGCGCCAAGAAAATAATCAAACTCGATGACATGGCACTTCGAGAAATTGGTGTTTCTGGCGCTAAAACTCGCACAATTAAAGGTCTGGCTGGGGCAGTTGCCGATAAATCAATTCCCATAGATACCATCGATGAAATCCATGATGATCAAGAAATTTTCGACAAGTTAACTTCACTTTGGGGCATCGGGCGCTGGACAGTTGAAATGTTTATGATGTTTCAACTGGGGCGCTTGAATGTTTGGCCCACCGGAGATTTAGCAGTGCGCCGAGGATGGGACATAGTCCACAAAAATAACGAAGAAACTCTGGCTAAAGCTTTAGATTTAAAGGGCGAGAAGTTACATCCATACCGAAGTGTGGTTGCCTGGTATTGCTATCAAGCAGTTCATGAAAGCCGCGGGTTGGATTACTAGATATCTTCCAGAATCAGAGAAACCGAATTGATGCACCAACGTTGATCAGTTGGCACGTCATAGCCTTCGCTTTCGAAAACATGACCTAAATGCGAGCCGCAAGCAGCGCAGCGCACTTCAGTGCGAACTCTAGGCGCTAGCGAGCGATCTTCAATTAGTTCAACTGCATCATCGGCAGTAGGTGCGTAAAATGAGGGCCAGCCACAACCTGAATGAAACTTAGTTTCGCTTCGGAATAATTCAGCGGCACAAGCTTTACATTTGTAAACGCCAACCTTGTCAGAGTCGGTGTATTCGCCAGTAAATGGTCGCTCGGTTGCGGCGTTACGCAGAACATCATATGAAAGTGGATCGAGCTTTGCCTTTAGTTCTGCTTCATTGATTTTAACTGGATAATTGTTTTCATTCATTAGAGAATCACTCCAACCGGAAAAGCAATGCCAGTGCTGGAATGACAGTCATAACCATTTGGATTCTTCTTCAGATACTTCTGGTGATACTCCTCGGCCATGAAGTATTCAACGCCATCGGCGCTAAGAATTTCAGAGACAATCGGATCAAAACCAGCCTTAAGCAAAACTTCTTGGTAAAGATCGCGAGACTTAATCGCCTGAGTTAGTTGTTCTGATGTAGTTGCATAAATAGCACTGCGATATTGAGTTCCAATATCACCGCCTTGTTGATTAAGCGAAGTTGGGTCATGCATAGTCCAGAACTCTTCAAGTAAGCGTTGGTATGAAATCTGCTCATCATCAAAGCGAACATGCACCATTTCAGCATGGCCAGTGACGCCAGTACATACTTGCTCGTAACTTGGATTCGGGCGAGTGCCGCCCATATATCCAACGCTGGTTTCAATAACTCCGGCTAGCTGCCAGAATCGACGCTCTGCGCCCCAAAAACAGCCAGTTGCAAAGTATGCGCTCTGATTCATGACGATATTCTGGCAGTAAGCTCGCAAAATTGTCATGCGAGAAAGTTCGATGAATATTTCTGGGTAATAAATTAAGATCTGCCCTACTGATAACCTTGCCATTGCGCCCCCGTAGCTCAGGGGATAGAGCACCGCCCTCCGGAGGCGGGAGCACAGGTTCGAATCCTGTCGGGGGCACTGTAAATTGATGAAGAATTAAATCTGAGCGAGATAAATCACCAGTAATCGGGAAATCCCCTACGTTATGTCCTTGTAATAAAGGTGCGAGCACGAGAGAATAAGCACCTTACGACATAAAGATCGTAGCAAGATCAAATTACTTAATTGGTACGGAACTGGCTTCTGTACGCGAGGTTTCAGGGATAGGTGGTGTTCTCATGGATTGGCGTCATCAATCCGCTTGCCGCGATGAAGATCCAGAGCTTTTCTTTCCGGTCGGAAACACTGGCCCTGCCATTACCCAAATCGAAGAAGCTAAAAAGGTTTGTAACCGCTGCATAGTCAAAGATGCCTGCTTGGCTTGGGCCCTTGAGAGCGGACAAGATGCCGGAGTCTGGGGCGGCTTATCTGAAGATGAACGTCGTGCGCTTAAGCGTCGCGCAGCTCGTAATCGTGCACGTCTACAAGAACAACAAAACCAGTTCTAAAGCGGGAATTCCAAGGTTGCTTGGGTGCCAGACTCCCCCGAAGTTAATTTAATCTGACCACGTAACTCATTTTCAGTCAAAGTCCTTACGATTTGTAAACCTAAGTTAGATGAGTTAACTAAATCAAAATCAACTGGTAAGCCGGCACCATCATCGCTAACAGTTACTTTTGCTTTACTTTCAAAACGTTCGCAGTGAATTACCAAGTTGCTGCCTTGTTCGGCTAAGCCATGTTCAAGGGCGTTATGAATTAGCTCAGTAACTATTAAGGCAAGAGGTGTGGCGATACGTGGATCAATCTCGGCTAATGAACCACTTCGCCTAATATTTATCTCACTCATCCGAGGACTTAAATCTGCCGCGTGGATAACCAAATTATCTAAGACCTGATCGAAAGCTACTTTGGCATCTGCGCTGTTTGAAAGTGTTTCGTGAACTAGCGCAATAGAAGCTATCCGGCGAACCGCCTCTTCAAGGGCAGCACTTGCCTGAGGTTCAGCAATTCGCCTTGCTTGTAGTCGCAATAGTGCTGAAACGGTTTGTAGATTGTTCTTGACTCGGTGGTGCACTTCTCGAATCGTGGCATCTTTGGTTACTAGCTCACGTTCACGACGTCGCAACTCAGTAACATTATGAAGTAAGACGATAGCGCCGATGCGATCTTCACCTTGTAGCAACGGCATCACCATAAAGTCGATTGTGGCACCCGCGTTTTCAATTTCAGCTCGGCGTAGAGATTTACCACTTAATGAACTACGAATTCCTTCGTGATGTGATTCATTTCGCTGCATAGAAACTTGCGAAGCAACATCTCCTAAATTAAAACTCTCTAAATCATTACCCCAGCCCATTCGGTTAAAGGCCGATCTAGCATTTGGACTGGCATAAGTAATCACGCCATTTAAATCAAGTCGGATCAGGCCATCGCCAACGCGAGCGCTAGGGTCAAAAATTGAAGAGGCATCTTGATATGGATACGTACCTTCGACCACCATTCGATAAAGATTGTTGGCGATCTCGCGATAGTTAAGTTCTAGTCGGCTTGGTGAGCGCATTAGCTCGGCATTACGGTGGCGTGAAATTACTGCGATTACTTGGCCCTCATAAATAACTGGGATAGTTTCTTCTTTAATCAGTAAATCACCAACCAACTCTGGCTCGGAATCACGCACAATATCGGCACTGGAAAGCGCCTCATCTAAGCGTGGTCGCTCGCCCCAGGTAACTTCAGAGCCGATTAAGTCATTTGCGAAAACTGTGGCTGAAGTCGTTGGACGAATATGTGCGATTGCTACATATCCAGTTGGCCAAGAAGTTGCATCCGTACGGAGCGGCACCCAAAGAACAAGATCTGCAAAAGAGAGATCTGTAAGTATCTGCCAATCCGCAATCAATTCCTGAAGTCGGTAAATTTGCGAAGCAGTTAGTGTGCTGCGTTTATTCAACAGACTTTCGATGCGATTCATTTACTTAGCCTGCCAATTCGGCAGCTGAATCGCTATTTCTTGTGCCGCATACCAAGTGAGTTCACCATCATCAGATTTAGCGTCTCCGACAAATAAGCAATCAACCTGACCAAATTTAATGGGCGAGAGAAGGTGAACTTCGACTTCTGATTCTTTCCCGATTTGGGCTGGCTCTAAATCAACCGCCAAAGCAAATGAGAAGTTAGCGGAATCCTCTTGATAAGAGATTGAATCTTCGGCCGCCAATAACGACAGTATGTATTCTGACTCTTCTTCGCCGAGTTCCGGATTAATACTCTTAAACTGGCTAGTTGGAACGAATGCGGTATCGATCGATATTTCGCCTTCGCCCAATAGTTGAACTAACTCATCGGGAGTTAAAGCCAAGTAACCGCGCATGGGCTAACTCTATTGGAAGAGTTGCCGCAGCTAAAAACTAGAGTTCACTAGCAATCTTGAAGATCGCCTTTCGAAGCATCGATTTTGGACTTGCTTCACTGAGCGAGGAACTATTGACTGCCGCAGCCGCCACAGCGCGATTATCTCTAGGTAGCGCCAAACGATTCAGGGGATTTAATTGATCTATTTGCGCGGCAAGTTCATGGGCACCTTGATCGCTGCGACGGCGAGGCACTTCGAGATTGGCTACAAATGTCAATTTAGCTTTGATGCTATTTTTGGTTAATTCCTGAATTAGCCGAGTCAGCCTAAAGCGACCAGTCTGGTCTGGTCTTGAATTTATCCAAATTTCATCGCAGTTATCAGAACTCCAAATTAGACATTGAGAATCCCATCTTCGATCGGTCAGTTTCTCAGCTAAATTAGATATCGAGCCCAAATCGATTACTATTAAATCAAAATTTGAGTAAGCCGTAGTCATGAATTTCCCGAAGCTTGCACTCTTAGCTTCGGTCAGCTCATAAGCCCAGAGTTGTTGTGAGATCAATCTTGGATTTAGATCATTTCTTAAGTTACGTAGTTCCAGGGCAATTGAAATAGAGGGCTCAATTGAATTACCGTCAATCAACAAGGTACGTTTCTCTAGCAAGCTAGATTCCATAGCTAGATTTAGCGCCAAGGTGGTGGCCCCAGTAGCCGAGCCAGCCGAAGCTATCGCAATAACTTTGGGGCCGGCTAAATTAGTAACTTTATGGTTTGAAATTAGTGGCTCGCGAAATTCACGGCGCATAATCGCACGTATTTGGGAAACTAGTTCCGTAGGATCTGTGGGTCTAAGTGAAAGTGCTTCACAAGTTTTCTTTTCGAGTTCGGTACCATAACCGATTATTTGTCGTACCAAAGTACGTAGCTCTGAAAATGATTCGTCACTATAGCCAGGTAAATCTGGTGCATAAATTAGGATCGAACTCTTGGCTACCTCTGGATTCTGATTGAGAAATTGCTCTAAAGCCGAGAGGTCTACAGCTCTCGCGATAATGTCCCAACCTTGAGAATGTAAATTACTAGAGACAAAGCTTTCAAAATTACTATCAGATATAGCTGTAATGATCGTGTGAGTACTGGAATTAGCCATTTAGTTTGACCACTACTAACCGGCCATAAGTAGTTGATCTGAGCACATCTGATATCTCGTCTCGTCCAATCGCAATAGTGATCGCGGCATCTGATCCGAAATTTGAATTTTTGCGCTCAATAGCGCCTAAGTAGATATCACTAAGGACTAATTCGGGTTCAGATGGAAAGGCACCTGATTCGGCATCCTCAAGCAGATAGATACTGATTCGATCTCCTGCTAATACTGCTGCTGGTAAATCAATCGCTCGAATCGTAAGTGAAATTTCGGCACTGTTTATGGAATTGCTCTGCGAAGATATTGATTGTGTAGCGATTAGTGAAGATCGCTGAATTCGATTGATCACGATGCTTCCAATCGGATTTTGATTAGTAGCAATATAGTTACTTGAGATTGCTGAAATATTCACTCGAGTTTTCGAAATATCGCTGGCAGAGATCTGTTGGCCAGGAGTAAGTTCACGATTTGCTATCCAGAAACTATCTTTCTGATTAGAGACCATCGAAATCAGAACACTTGAGAGGACTGAAGCGACCAAAAGAGATACTGCGATTAATGCACGAGTTTGAATTTTTGATTTTTTAGTAGACATGAAAGGCATCTAACGGTGCCAAGCGAGATATTCAGTTTGGTCATCCACAGTCATCCTTTCAGATGAGAACACGTGATCCTTTCGAATGATCTTCTCGCGAAGGTCCATGGGAATTCTTCTGCTATGACAACCATCGATCTAAACGTTGAGCCCATTTTTCAAACCATTACTTTTTCACATATCTCAAGTAATCAAGATGAGATTCCAGGCCACCCAGTACTAGATATATTTCGCTCACCCATTCCTGAGCAAGTACCACAGAAAGCTAAGTTGTACTTAGTTCCGACCTCATATGGAGATGAATATGATCCGGACTTTGCGCCGATGCCAACTTCTGCGAGTGAGCTCCCCGAAATTAGTGGTTGGGCATTGAAGTATGGCGTTAGCGCACTTGAGATTTGGGCTGGCAAGAGACCGGCTGCCCAATTAGCCCGTTGGACACATAGAAACCTTTACGCCAAGTTAGTTGCTGAAACTGGTTCAGTTAAAGAGATTGGGCGAATCAGAAAGCTGCATGTGAACGCACCATTAGACGGGATTGCAGAATCGGTATTAACAGTTAGATACGGTGACCGTTTGCGTTCATTAGTAATGCGTTTTGAAGGTATCGATCAGAAATGGCTATGTACTGAATTATTTCTAATCTAGTTTGGAAGATCTTTGGCTAAGTGTTTAAGCGCCACCGTGGCAACGCTTGTACTTCTTGCCTGAACCACATGGGCACGGCGCATTTCGAGAGACATCATTTTTTGTGACATTGCCGTTCTCATCAGCTGCGCTGTACTGCAGTCCGATTGGCGAAACTGGCTTGGCTTCAATGCCTTTTGCTTGAACTTCTGAAGATTCGACAGTTACTTCGACATTAAATAGGAAACCAGCAATTTCTTCCTTAATTGCATCCATCATGGCCGCGAATAATTCATAACCCTCGCGCTGATATTCAACTAAAGGATCACGTTGTGCCATGGCACGAAGACCAATACCTTCTTGCAGGTAGTCCATCTCGTAAAGATGCTCGCGCCATTTACGATCAAGCACCGAAAGCAGAACTTTGCGTTCAAGTTCGCGAGTGACTTCAGCACTTAAAGCAATTTCGCGTTCTGCATATGCTTTGGCTAGATCTTCAAGAATGCGATGCTTTAGCAGTTCAACATCTAGACCTGCGCGACCACCAATTTCATCATCGAGATCAGCTGGGGTAAATGAGATCGGATAAATAACTTTAAGGTGGTTCCAGAGCGTATCGAGATCCCAATCTTCAGCGTAACCCGACGCAGTCGCCGCATCAACATAAGCCGCCAATGTATCTTGCATGAATTCGATAACTTGTTCTTTTAAATCTTTGCCTTCGAGAACTAAGCGACGCTCCCCATAAATGACTTCGCGTTGACGATTCATTACATCGTCATACTTCAAAACATTCTTTCGAATTTCAAAGTTTTGTGCCTCTACTTGGGTCTGGGCTGAACGAATTGCATTGCTGACCATCTTTGATTCGATTGGCTCATCTTCTGGAATTCCAGCAGCAGAAAGAACACGTTCTACGATGCCAGAATTAAAGCGGCGCATTAAGTCATCTTGCAATGAAAGATAGAAACGTGATTCGCCCGGATCGCCTTGACGGCCGGAACGACCACGAAGCTGATTATCGATACGTCGAGATTCATGTCGCTCGGTACCTAGGACATAAAGCCCACCAAGAGCAATTACTTCTTCGTGCTCTTTAGCTACAGCTGATTTTTGACGAGCAATCTCAGCAGGCCAAGCGGCTTCGTATTCAGCTGCGTTATCTACTGGTGATATTCCGCGACGCTGTAATTCGAAATCTGCCATAAATTCTGGATTGCCACCGAGCATGATGTCAGTACCACGGCCCGCCATATTAGTTGCGACAGTGACTGCTCCTTTAATACCGGCACGAGCAATAATTGTGGCTTCGCGTTCGTGATGCTTAGCATTTAAAACTTCGTGAGGGACGCCTGATTTACGCAGAATTGCTGACAGTTCTTCTGACTTTTCCACGCTGACGGTGCCAACCAAAACTGGTTGACCTTTTCGGTGACGTTCAACAATATCTTTTGCTACTGCGTTAAATTTGCCAAGTTCAGACTTATAAACCAGATCTGCTTGATCGATACGGACCATGCTGCGGTTTGTCGGAATCGGCACAACACCTAGCTTGTAGATCTGGTGAAATTCAGATGCTTCAGTCATTGCGGTTCCGGTCATACCAGAGATTGTTTGATACAGGCGGAAATAGTTCTGAAGTGTAATTGTCGCCAAGGTCTGGTTTTCGTCCTTGATCTCAATGCGCTCTTTGGCTTCTAGAGCTTGGTGTAATCCTTCGCTATAGCGGCGACCAGCTAACATGCGACCTGTGTGTTCGTCGACAATTAAAAGCTCACCATTCATAACTACATAATCTTTATCGCGTTTGAAAAGCTCTTTAGCGCGAACCGCATTATTTAGATAGCCAATCATTGGAGTGTTCACTGCTTCGTAGAGATTTTCTATCTGAAGTAATTGTTCTACACGTGTAACGCCTTCTTCAAGGATGCCTACAGTCTTCTTTTTTTCATCGATTTCGTAATGTACATCGCGCTCTAATTTCAATACTAGATTTGCAAATTCAACATACCATTTGGTTGCTTTATCAGCTGGTCCAGAAATAATCAGCGGAGTACGAGCTTCATCGATTAAAATTGAGTCCACTTCGTCAACTACGGCAAAGAAATGTTCGCGTTGTACGCAATCATCAAGCGACCAGGCCATGTTGTCGCGTAAGTAATCAAAACCAAACTCATTATTTGTTCCGTATGTAATATCGCAGTTATAAGCATCGCGACGTTCTGCTGGAGTCATGTTGTTTAGAATTACACCAACACTTAAACCAAGAAAGCGATGAATACGGCCCATCCATTCGCTATCGCGCTCGGCCAGATAGTCGTTAACAGTTACAACGTGGACACCTTTTCCGGCAATTGCGTTTAAATATGAAGGGAGTGTTGCAACTAGAGTTTTACCTTCACCGGTGCGCATTTCGGCAATATTTCCTAAGTGAAGCGCAGCTCCACCCATCAACTGCACGTCGTAATGACGTTGCCCTAAGGTGCGCTTTGCTGCCTCGCGAACTGTGGCGAATGCTTCGGGCAATAAATCTTCGAGTGACTCGCCCTTGGCATAACGGTCTTTGAATTCAGCGGTCTTGGCCCGCAGTTCCTCATCAGATAGCGCAACTATGGCTGACTCAAAGGAATTAACCTTGACTACGGTCTTGCTCAACTCTTTTAGGATGCGTCCTTCGCCGGCACGCATAATCCGATCGAGAATTGCAGGCATTTAGCCACCCGTACCTTTCAAAGTTACTTTTGCTGACATCATCAGGTTCGTTAGAACCAGTGCCAACTTGCGAGATAACTCCCCAATCTTAGGGGTTATTCACGCCTGCGCAGCGCCACGCAAGCCGTAGCGGCCGCCTGCACCTTAAAGCCAGCCTTGGTTAAGGCTCGGTTTGCCTCATTGATAGTGGCTCCGGTGGTTACCAGATCATCGAGAATAACCAGATTCTCACTTGGATAATTCCCACGGAACTGAGGTTTTATTGAGAGCGCCATTGCCAAATTTTCACGTCGACTGGAGACGCTCAATTTACTTTGATCGCGTATAGCTCTTTGATGCTCGAGCAAAGGCAACACCCCCACCCCCATGTCTTTGGCTACCGAGAGAGCCATTTCGTAAATGAAATCTCGGCCACGACGCCGATTGGAAGCTGGCCTAGATGGGATTGGGACCAGGGCGCAACTGGAGTATTTCTCAAAAAGTTCATACAGCGATGCTTTCAAAGCACTTTGAATTAATTGATCTGCTGATTTAACACTTTGTTCTTTCGCTGCCAGCAATATATTTTTTGCTACCAGTGAATATGGAACTGCCGAATAAACAGCTAAGTTAGCTATTCGACTTTGATAGATATGTGGGTTCCAAAGTTTGCGACATTTTGAGCAAATTGAATAGCCAAGTTCACGACAGCCAAAACATCGGGTTGGGAATAGAAGATGCTTTAATTCCGACGTTAGATTCACTTCCGAAGACTAAACTTAACTCAGTAAGAGCTATGTCAAAAAATAATGAGATGTGGTTAACCTTTAAGTGAAATAAGTCGCGAGTGCAGCTGATCTCCAGCTCTTCGTGGCAAGTAAAGAACGAAGTGTGCGCCTTTACCAATTTCACCCCAAGCTTCGAGTTCGCCATTATGAAGACGAGCATCTTCTAGAGCAATTGATAAACCCAGACCAGTTCCGCCACGGGTTCGAGCGCGAGAAGGGTCAGCTCGCCAGAACCGGTCGAATACACGATTGAGCAATCTTGATTCAATACCTACGCCATAATCACGTACTCCAATAGCGACATCTTCAGGTGATGCCATTATGCGCACTTCAATAGGCTTACTTTCAGCGTGGTCTATCGCATTACTTAGTAGATTTCGAATCACCCGTTCAACTCGGCGAATATCACCATTTACAAAGACTGGGTCTCGAGGGCGATTCAGATTAATCTCAATGCCATTTTCCTTAGCGACCAGCGAAAGATCGGCAATGCAGCGTTCTAGTGAGCCACAAATATCGAATTCAACTGCTTCCAGTTCCGCTACTTCGGCATCAAATCGACTGATCTCAAGTAAGTCTTCAAGCAATCGCTCAAAGCGATCAATCTGTCCAATCAAAAGCTCAGAGCTACGTGTGATAACTGGGTCAAATCCTTCACGAGCGTTATGAATAACTTCAGATGCCATACGTAAAGTTGTTAAAGGAGTGCGTAACTCATGCGAAACATCAGATACAAAACGTTGTTGTACGCGGGACAGATTCTCAAGTCGGGCAATTTGCTTCTGTAATGATTCAGCCATCTCATTAAAGGCATTTCCGAGGCTAGCAATTTCGTCATTGCTCTTAATTTGCATGCGTTGGCTAAAGTCGCCATCAGTAAATTTTTGAGAAATTCGTACTGCATCACGAACTGGCTTTACTACCTGTCGAACTACTATCCAAATAATTAACGCAATTAAGATAATCAAGGCTAAGCCCGTCAAATACAGTGAATTACTAATTAGCGCTAATGTTGCCGCTTGATCGGCGAGACTAAAGAGGACGTACATCTCGTAATCGCCATCGTCGGGAATGCTTATTCGTTGGCCTACCGCAAAACCATTTACTGAATTTGAGCCAGCATAATCAATTTGTACATATGAGGATTCTAGGTTTTCTGATTTACGTACCTTATTCCGCAAATATTCTGGAATCGAAGTGTTGGAAACTAAATTTGAACTGATCTCATAGTTTGCTTTACCAACGGCAGATCCAGGTACTTGTAGAATTACAACTTCGCGGCCACTCTCATTTGTTCCAACAGTGGTCGCAGATGTAATTACCGAACTAAAAATTTCGCGAACTGCTTCAGATGGACTACCGGTAGCGATAGCAAGGCGATACTGAGCACTGAAGATTGTTGATCGAGCTTCGATAATCGCAGTATCTATATTTACTTGCTTGATACCCGTTGAAAGTCTGGAATAGAGCGTTGAGCCGGTAATTGAGATAACCACCAGTGACAGAAAGATCGTTGAAACTACGACCCGCAGAGCCAAAGAGTGTGATTTTTGAGCACCACCAGATCGCATTTACTGACCGCCGGCTTTGTAACCAACACCTCGCACGGTTACAACAATTTCTGGATGTTCTGGATCGTGTTCGACTTTGGCACGAAGTCGCTGCACATGAACGTTTACCAAACGAGTATCAGTTGAGTGGCGATAACCCCAAACTTCACTAAGCAGCGCATCGCGCGAGAAGACTCGACCTGGTTCGCGAGCTAGCGCGACTAGAAGATCAAATTCCAAGCGAGTTAGGGCAATTTGTTTCCCGGCACGTGAAACCTGGTGCGCGACGACATCGATAACCAAGTCAGCAATTGTTAATAGGCCAGAAAAATCTGTGTTGGTACGACGCAAACGGGTGCGGATTCGTGCAATCAATTCAGAGGGATGCTTAAACGGTTTGACCATGTAATCATCAGCGCCTGCTTCTAGGCCACGGACTACATCGTGGGTATCGCCTTTGGCCGATAACATCACAATCGGCACCATTGATTCGGCTCTAATCAATTTACATACTTCAATGCCATCTAATCCTGGCAACATTACATCTAGTAAAACTAAATCTGGTGGATTATTGCGGAAAACATCAAGTACTTCATCGCCGCGACTTACTAGATCCACGTCGATGCCGGCACCGGTCAATACGATGCCGAGCATCTCCGCAAGATCTTGGTCGTCATCGACGACCATTACTAAAGTCATTTAGCTTCCGTGTTCCCAAGAATTCAAATACAAGTCTTGAGCTGGAGTAAGAACATCAATTTTGCCACCCATACTGCTTAGTTTAAGGCTGGCAACTTCTTTGTCTATATAGGTAGGAACGTTATGGATTCCGGCTGCTAGGTTCTTCGCCTCTTTTACAAGATATTCAGCAGTTAACGCTTGATCTGAAAATGACATATCCATTACAGATGCTGGGTGACCTTCGGCGGCACCTAGGTTTACCAGGCGACCCTCAGCAATTAGGAGTAAGCGACGTCCATCAGAGAGTACATACTCATCTGTTTGATGACGCATTTTGGCATTCTTGCTCTTGGCATTTTTCTCTAACCAAGCCACATCGATTTCAATATCAAAGTGACCTGAGTTGGCCATGATTGCGCCATCCTTCATAACTGCGAAGTGTTCATCGCGAAGAACATCGCGGTTACCGGTAACGGTAATGAAGACATCGCCAACTTTTGCAGCATCGGTCATTGGCATAACGCGGAAGCCTTGCATCATGGCATCTAGCGCTTTAGTTGGATCAATCTCGGTAACAATTACATCTGCGCCCATACCCTTGGCGCGTTCAGCCACACCTTTACCGCAGTATCCAAATCCAGCCACAACTACGATGCGACCAGCAAGCAGATAATTAGTAGCACGGAAAACGGCGTCGAGCGTTGATTGTCCGGTTCCGTAGCGATTATCAAACATATGCTTTGTGTCAGTGTCATTAACTGCAATCATTGGGAACTTCAAAGCGCCATCTTTAGCCATTTGAGTTAGACGAATAACGCCAGTTGTGGTCTCTTCGCAACCACCTGCGACATTTGGAATCAATTCTTGGCGGGTAGTGTGTAAGACATTTACTAGATCGCAACCATCATCGAATACTTGGTGTGGTTCGATATCAAGGGCTGCATTTAGATGTGAGTAGTAGCCATCGCGGTCAACGGCATTCTTTGCGAAAACACTAATGCCATATTCATGGACGAGAGCCGCAGCTGTGTCATCTTGAGTTGAAAGCGGATTAGAAGCACATAGCGCAATATCTGCACCTCCAGCTTTTAGAACGCGCATCAAGTTGGCAGTTTCAGTAGTCACGTGCATACAAGCAGCTATACGAATGCCAGCAAATGGTTGTGACTTTTCAAATCGCTCACGGATTTGAGCTAGAACCGGCATATTGCGTTCTGCCCATTCGATTCGCTTGCGCCCTTGCTCGGCTAGCGAAGCATCAGCAATGTCATTGCGAGGTACAGTCTTTGTTACAGGTGCGTTCACGGTAAAACTCCTAAATTTAAAGAGAGAATGGTCAATTAGGCAGGACCCCGCCAGAAGGCAAGAGTATCGGCAATGCCCTGTTGAATTCTACTTAGCCGCAGTGGTTAAGCGTTGATTAGCGCCAATAGCTCATCACGATGGGCCGCCATATTTGCTGCGGTATCGGCCTCTACATTTAATCGCAGTAGAGGTTCGGTATTTGAAGCACGCACATTGAACCACCAGTTTTTTGTAGAAACGGTTAACCCATCTAATTCATCAATCTCAAATTCAGAGAGCGCAGCATACTTTTCTCGAATAGCTTTTATAACTCCGGCAGAATCTGCCACTTTCGAATTGATCTCACCGCTTGCGACATATCTTTTAAATGGCGCGAATAGTTGAGAAATAGTTTGATCAGTTTCTCCGAGCGCAGCCAATGTATGTAGCGCAGCTAACGCACCAGAGTCTGCTCGCCAGAAATCCTTAAAGTAGAAATGACCAGAATGCTCGCCACCGAAAACTGCACCAGTCTCTGACATAAGAGCCTTGATGTAGGAATGTCCGACTCGTGATCTAACAGGTACACCACCTAATTCATTAATAACTTCAACCACGGTTCGCGAAGAGATTAGGCTATGGATAATTGTGGCTCCTGGGTGTTTTGCTAACTCGCGGCTGGCAATTAGTGAAGTTAGTAGAGATGGGTCAACTGTTTCACCCTTCTCATCTACTAAGAAACAGCGATCGGCATCGCCATCAAAAGCTAAACCAATATCAGCCTTATGCTCGAGAACTGCTTTCTGAAGATCACGCAAATTCGCTGGATCAATTGGATTAGCTTCATGGTTGGGAAAGTTTCCATCGAGTTCAAAATAAAGCGGAACTATCTCAGCTCCTAGTCGTTCGAATATCGCAGGCGCAGTAAAACCAGCCATTCCGTTACCCGCATCGATGACTATCTTCAGCCGTCGATTCCCATTAAATGAAACCAACTTATGTAAATGAGCAACATAAGCTTCAAGTAAGTTATCGCTAGTTTCAACACCTGCTGGACGCATAGCAACCGGCATGCCCTGACGAACAAACTTCTCGATTGTCTGCAGGCCAGTCTCTTTGCCAATTGGGCGAGCCCCACTTAGGCATAACTTTATGCCGTTATAAGCCGCTGGATTATGGCTGGCAGTAAACATCGCACCTGGCAAGTTCTTTGACCCCGCCGCGAAATAAAGTAGATCGGTCGATGCTAAACCTATGCGAACTACATTTGTGCCATTACTAGTTACGCCTGCAGAAAAAGCCTCTGCCAGTTCTGGAGACGAAGGGCGCATATCTTCGCCAATAATCACAGTACTTGGTTCACGTTCTATTTCCAGAAATCTAGCGAAAGCTAAACCAACTGCAAAAGCAAAATCAGGCGAAAGTTCGGTATCTACTAAACCGCGAATGTCATAGGCTTTAAAAATATCGGGGATATCTTCATTCATAACTATTTCTTCAATTACTTATTTGGTACAGCTCGAAGATGACCTCGTCGACCAATGTGTTCAGAACTTGCCGCCAGTGTTGCAGCTGATGAAGCGCTTTCGGCAATCGGAGTCGCAGCTACCTCGCGAACTGCGTCAGCAATTGCCATCAAATCATCACTAGAAGGACCGCTTTGACTATCTGAAATTTGCGCGCGAATAACTTCCCAACCATTTGGGACTGTTAAACGTTCTGCATGAATTTCACAGAGATCGTATGCATGCGGTTCGGAATAAGTTGCCAAAGGGCCAACTACTGCCGTTGATTCGGCATAAATGTAGGTCAAAGTCATGGTTGCCATGCGACGGCAACTGGCGCGAGAACACGCGCGACCTACTTTTAGCGAACACATATGACTCAGATTAGTGGGCAGCCGCTCAAAAACTTGGGATTTTTAAGGATTTAGAACCCGAATGTTTGATGATGGTATTGCCACTCTAGTCAGTTCGGCACCTGTAGCAATTGGGAAAAAGGCATAGCCGCTTTTAGCTGCGATTAGAGCACCTGCGTGATTATCTTTTCCAGCTCGAAGAATAGTGATCGTGATCGCATTATTTGGCACTTGCCAACTAACTAGACCGGAACCAGTAACACTCTGCTCCTTAACTTTGCCATTTGAATACTGGACTTTGAGATCAACTCCAATGGCATCACCGGCAAAGATCATTTTCGGCAAAAGTCCACCTACCGCAATCTGCATAGGAATCAGAGCTGGCGAAGGTGTGCTCCAGACAAAGTCGCTATTTCCGTTCGAAGTGGCGCGTGAGCGAACCGCTGCAACTAGTGGTTGATCTGAGGTCAACTTAATCGCAAAGGCTCCCGTTGGTACCTTTGGCTTCAGCTGCAGTTCAACTACTTTTCCGCTTTCCAATTTACGTTCGTTAAAGCCGGTTGGAATAAATTGACCATCACTTGAGAGAAGTTCGAGTGAGAAATTCGCATCGGCAATCCCAGGAACAAATATTCGCAGATAATGAGCTGGGGGCTTCTTATTTACTAGCTGTTGTGGGATACCGGTTATGACAAATTCTCGCGATGGCGATGAAATTGAATTAACTAAATCGCCACCCAACTTCTGCAGGCCCTTAACCCGCTCATCAACTAAGTAGCTATTAACCCGGCCAGATCTAGCAACGACTTGAATCACAATGTTTGAGTCTCCTGGTGCCAAAGAATCGAGTTTCACTGCCGCCTGAGAGTTGGCTTTCAAGGAAATAGTTTTAACTGCTTGTTCGCCAGTTTCACTCCAAGTCAAAATATCCACAATCGAAGCACTCAGGCCACTATTAACTAAAGAAACCACTCCTTTACTGCTCACATCTGAAGTTCCGCCGACAAACCATTGCGACGTCGCGGGGGCGGTGCAAAGAACAGAGCCAGCCCATACACCTGTACGACTTTGGAAACTAACCGGGGTTAGACCATCTGTTTGTAGCAAGATCGGATCACTTGCGCTGGAATACCTAAGTGTTTTGATATCCGCGAGCTTTGTACTCTTATTTCCAATTCGATAGAACGGCGTTTTTTTCGAACCTACTGAAGTTGCTGTTGTGATACCAACTGGATTTGGCGGACAAACAACAGGCGGATAAGACTTTGAATATTGGCGCGCGGTTGTATTAGCATCAAATAAATTAGCAGCCAATAAAACTAAGGTTATTACGCCAGTTAAAATCGCACCTTTTTGAAACTTCATGAGAGCTCCATTTCTGAGATCTCACGCTTTCGGCGGCCGGCAGGTAGCGCCAAGATAATCAGAGTTACCCAAGCAATAAATTGGAGACTTAGTGCGCCACGACGAAGAGTTCCATCATGAATCAATGTGAACTCGCCCGCTTCCAGAACTTTAAATTGCGGTAGCCCAGCTTCGTTCTCGCTTCGCTCGAGTTTTAGGCCATTTTGCAGAATTTGCCAGCCTAAATCGTAATTCTCTGTAAGCGTTATGACTCCTGGACCTGGAGCACTTGTTGTAACACCAATACCGCCACTTGCCAGCAAAGTTACTTCACCATCGACACTTGTAAATATTAAGCGACCAGTTAGTTCGCTAACTTTCCAGACAATGCCATCTGCTGTTGCCGAGGTGCGCACAAATCCACCCAAGGCGTCGATAGTGCGCACTACATCCTTATCAATCGGATTCTTCGCAAATAAATATTTAATTCCAAAATCAGCAAGAGTTTTACTTGTTGTCAATCCGCTTCCATCGGCGAGTTCAATTACCGCTTTTGCTATAGCTGGATCTTGAATAGGAGCAACATCTGGTTCACCTAGAGTGATATCTGAGCCACGAGAGATATAGAAAGCAAGTGAAGTAAGTTCGCGATTAGTGATCTCTCGTAGAACCAGAGTTTTTGCGTCAGCCTCAACGCCAAGATATTCTGGCAAAATATTTACACTCTTTGAATAGACCGGTGAAGAATCTGCTTGTGAGATATTCCAAGTAATCGATGTGGTCGAATATGCCAAAGTTATAAGCAATAAACCCGCAGATAAAATATGGCGATAGTTAACATTTGTAGCAATCAAATAATCGCGCAAATCGTTGAGAATTATCGTGCCAACAGTTACTGCAGCTAAGGTCGCTCCAGCTAAAAATACGCCGACCCAAAGTTGAGTAGGTGCGATTGTGCCATGACCAGTAATTGAGAGGGCGCTCAAAGCTACCGAAAGTAGCAAGAAGGTAATTCCCACTTTTGCGACTTGACGCATTTGAGTGCTCGCAAAGTAAGCGACGATCAAAACTAAAGTGAGTGGGCTAATCGCCCACCAAGGTAGCGCGCCTGGGCCACCTGGGTTACCTAAGAATGCAAGATTTGGGCCACCGCCACTTAACAAAATTCCTGGTTCGTAAAGAAAGCGATTTGGATCAATGATCGCTATCAAAGACCAAGGTGCTGTAACTATTAAGGGCGTCACCAATAGCGCTATACGACGTCTTAACTTTTGATCAAAAAGCTCTTTATCTAAATTTTTGCTAAAGAGTTGGAAATCGAGACCGATTCCCATTGCGGTCACTACTAAAAGCGCCAACCAAACCATCAAGGTAAATGAAGTAGCAATTGAAATTAAGAGAGCTACTCCAAAAATTCTGCGCCAGGAAATACTCTCGAAATTGTCTAAGGTAGGAATGCCCGCAACGATCCAGGGTAAGAGAATTAACAGAATTAAAGTACCCAGCCGACCCGTATTAACACTTGCGATCGCGACCGGACTGATCGCATAAAGCATGCTTGCCGAAACACGTAACCAGGAATTGGTGGTAACGATCTTTAAGAATTTATATGCGGAAATGGCCATTAGCGCTGGTGCTAAGAAGATTAGAGTTGTAATTAATACTGCCGGCTTACCAAAAAAGAAAATTGAGAGGATAGAAAGAAGTGCGACCCAAGGAGGTGTCGGTGCCGAGCTACCCATACCGACTTGATGCCAAGACTCGATATAGCTGCGCCAAAGTGAACTGGTGCCATGAGGAGTAGTTGCTAAAGCGCCACCGATGAGGGAACCGAAACGTGATCTTGATGAAAGCAAGATAAAAATAAAAAGCGAAATTCCGAGAACAACCTGCGGGCGCTTAAAGATGCTCCCCCAGTTAATTACTTTGGCTGGCGTAAGCAGATCTGCGTCATCATTGAACTCTTCATCAATGTCGTTATCGGTAGGGAGCTTTGCAAAAATTCTATCTCGAATTGACTCCAAAAAGTTATTCAGTCCATTTCGATATTGAGTGAATCGAGGCGGGATGTAATCGGCAATTACTCGCGGTGGAAGCAAGCGATGGATTCGTCGCTCCTTGCGTGCCGCCCGAAGAACTGCCGGCCGCAAAACTAGCGAAGCTATGGCAAGGATTTCATCGCTGGCATAGCCAGGTAATTTCGCAACTAAGTAACCGATAGATCTAACTGCCGCACCAGTTATGAGCTGCAGTATTAACCAAGGTAATAGCCAAGCAGATGAATTCGCCAATAAAACATAGGCCGAATTGCGACGGTCTAACAGCAATGGGCGGTGCAGAAATGCGCCATCCACATCTACCGATCTGCGCTCTGAAGCTGCTGCCTGCGCGTGAAATGCCACAGAGTCTGTGACCACAATTACTGAATGGCCAGCCATGCGAAGTCGCCAACCAAAATCAACATCGTCGCGAAAGAGCGCTAACTGTGGGTCAAATCCGCCAAGTTCTTCAAAAACATCTCTTCTAATGAGGGCACCTGCGGTGCTTACAGAAAGAACATCTTGTACGCCATCATGCTGACCTTGGTCATACTCGTGGGTTTCCATACCGGTCCAACGTGCGCCATTGTTAGTAATACTTACGCCAACTTCAAGTAAATGTGAACGATCGTACCAACCTAACAATTTTGGCCCAGCCATAGCTACATTGGGACGATCGACGAGCTCAGCTAGTAATTTCTCGAGGGCATCAGATTTAGGGGCGCAATCATCATGAATCACCCAAATCCATTCATTGCGTTCATTATTTGATTTAGGAAATTTCTCAACTGCGCGATAAACCGCATCACCAAATCCAATATCGCGAGGCAGTGTCAGAACTGGAATTTTTGCAGCTCGCAATAGTGACGCTGACTTATCTTTTGAACCAGTATCTACTGCAACAATTTGATCTAATCCGCGGGTTTGTGAGGATAACGAAGCAACAACTTCTGGCAACCAAATTGCACCGTCGTGAGAAACTATTACAGCTGTAACATGAAAGGGGTCAGTAATTTTTGTGGTCGCCATAATTTGTGGTGGCGTTTCTAATTGGTTTCCTAATTAATCGAAATAAATCGATTAAGCAGGTCGACGCTTAAGTCGACGTCGCTCACGCTCGGAAAGTCCGCCCCATATTCCAAATCGCTCATCATGTGCAAGAGCGTATTCGAGACATTCAGCGCGAACATCGCAGGAAAGACAAACTCGTTTTGCTTCGCGAGTAGATCCGCCCTTTTCTGGGAAAAAAGCTTCGGGATCTGTTTGCGCACATAGTGCGCGTTCTTGCCAGGAAAGCTCAACGCTCTCGCCACTGGCTAATTGAATTACGGGACCTGAGGAGGAAGGGTTTTGTGCGGGACGAATCGGCATTAATAACTCTCCACATAAATAGTGGCCCCGCCCTGACGGCGTGTGGCCTTCTCTTAGGTGAATTACACGCGTGTAAGTCAGTTAAGTCAAGCCCAAGCAGCCGGAAAAAGGGCAAATAGGGCGTGAATCAAGCGTAAAAACTCAAGTTGTGGTTGAGAGTTTCTAAAGCTTTAGCCCGATTATTTCGCCATCACATAAGTAAGCGCCCTTGGCGTGGGTATCTTTCAACACCGTTGTATTTGACTCTACAAAAACGCTTTCTAATCGAGAGCCCTCAGCAATTACTGCGCCATCTCTAATAATCGAGGCAGAAATTTCCACGTTTGCACCGATAGTTACATTGTTGCCGATTGCGCTTGCGCCACTAATTTTCGCACTTACTGAAATATTTGAATTCTCGCCAACAATAAATTCACTATCACCCACATAGTCTTGCGATCCTTTAAGTAAGGCTTTCGGAGTTCCCATATCTAACCAATACGAATCATCTACAAAAGCTTGAATAACTTTTCCAGCTTTGAGTAGCTCAGGAAACACTTCACGTTCAACACTTACAACTTTGCCAAGTTCTATTTCTTTTACAACTTCAGGGTTAAAGACGTAGCAGCCAGCGTTTATGGTATTCGTAACTGGGTTAGCCATTTTTTCTAGGAAGTCCGTTACTCGCCCAGTATTGTCAAAGGGAACACAACCATATGGGCGAGCATCTTCAACGCTAACTAAATGCAGAGTAGCCGCTGCCGAGGAGGATTGATGTAATTTTATCTGGGCAGCTAAATTGTGGCGGCTTAGAACATCGCCATTGAAAACCACAATCGGTTCATCCTCAGAAATTTCAGCGAGGATTAATTCGGCAGCATTTCTAATTGCGCCACCGGTTCCGAGGGGTTCAGTTTCTAAAGCGTATTTTAGTTCCATTCCCCATTTAGAGCCATCGCCAAAATAAGGTGTAAATGTTTCGGCTAAATAAGCAGTTGCCAGTACTACTTTGGTGATACCGGCAGCTTTTGCTACTAGTAATTGATGCTCGGTCACTGGCAAATTTGCTATTGGCAGCATCGGTTTAGGCGTTCTATTTGTAAGTGGCGACAATCGAGTGCCAAAGCCACCAACCAAAAGAATTCCGACTGTCATCGTTAGCCTTGTATTGCGGCATTAATGCGTGCGGCAGCTTCAGCGATTTGGAGATCCGTGGCAGTCATAGCAATACGGATATGTAATTTTCCTAGCTCGCCATAGAAATTTCCGGGTGTAGCCAGAATTCCCAAATTTGCTAACCAAGCAACAGAATCCCAGTCGCTTTCCTTTCGAGTGCACCAGATGTAGAGGCCAGCATTTGAGTACTCGATGTGAAACCCGGCAGCTTTAAGGGCTGGTGCTAATTTTGCTCGGCGGGAGTTGTAGCGAGCACGTTGTTCGGCAACATGAGTCTCATCGCTTAATGCAACTGTCATGGCTTTTTGAATTGGCAATGGAACCATCATGCCTGCGTGCTTACGTACTTCGCGAATGCGAGCAATCAATTCTTTATCGCCAATTAAGAATGCTCCACGATAACCAGCCATAGACGATCTCTTTGACAACGAATGTACCGCCAGAATATTGTGATTGTTGCCGTTGGTGTACTGCAGGATCGAGGTTGGAACTGCATCGTCACCAAATTCTAAATAGCACTCATCGGAGACCAGGACCGAATTATTCGCTCGAGCCCATTCAATAACGTTTAAATATTCTTGATCGCTGTGAACGCGACCAGTTGGATTTGCCGGTGAATTAACCCAGGTTAAATCAGCTTGCGGCCATTGTTCTGGGCTGATTGCTACAGCAGCTTCAAGTGCGCCCGCCAAAATTGCCCCCACTCGATATGTTGGATACGCAATCTCCGGAAAGTTAACTGATTTAGATTGTAAAAACGTAGGAAGCCAAGCAACTAATTCTTTGGAACCAATTAATGGCAAGACATCAAATTCGCCGGTTGCTTTTAACTTAGTCTTCGCCCAGCTTGTAATCGCGGCGCGAAGTTCTGGCGTGCCTGCGGTGACCGGATAACTTGGTGAATTTGAACTATCTCTAAGGATCGCTTGAATGAATTCAGGCGTTGGGTCAACCGGAGTGCCTTGTGATAAATCAATTGCGCCACCTGGGTGTGCGCGCGCGATTTCACCGAAGGGAGCTAGCGCGTCCCATGGGAAATCTGGCAGCTTCAGTTGAGAACTTTCTATTCAGGCTTAGTTGGCAGGGCTACAACTGATTCGTGATCAGTATTGGTTTGGCCAACTTTGCTAGCGCCGCCCGGTGAACCAATCTCAACGAAAAATTCGGTGTTTATCTTGCCGAATTCTTGCCATTGCGCAGGCACATCATCTTCGTAGTAGATAGCTTCAACTGGGCAAACTGGTTCGCAAGCTCCACAGTCAACACACTCATCGGGTTGGATATACAGCATTCGAGAACCCTCATAGATGCAGTCAACCGGGCATTCTTCGATGCAAGACTTATCTTTAACATCAACACAAGGTTCGGCAATTATGTAAGTCACGAAGAATCCTCCAACTGGGTAGCTACTGCGGTGAATTGTAATACCTACCGAGGTTTGCGGCGCTCTTTAACAACCGTGGTTCTGACATCTCCTTTTGAAGAGGCATGTTTTGAATAGAGGATTATCGTTAAGCCATGGAAATCCAGCCGCTCCCGCTTGAGCGCATTGGCCAACGCTTTTCGATTAGATTGCATGATCCCGAAGGCGGCTACCGAGATGTCGTGGGTCACTTGAAAACCGCAACTACCCTGATTAATCGCAAAGGTCAGGAAGTTTCCTTTGATCCAGAACAGATTTTCATTTGGCGAGAGATAGTTGAACGCCCAACTATGGCGGGTAAAGGTGCTCCCCTGACCCTGCGCGTACTTGAACTAGATCAAATTTGTGACTTAACTTGGTCGGCAACTGAGAGTATTGAAAATTCTGGTTGGCTTATGCGTGCTGCAGGTGGTGTTACCAATCGCGCTAACTCCGTCTTACCGCTTGCCGCAAGCCTAGAAACAGGTGCACTCAATAACTTTGCGGAAAAATTTGAGATAGCTCAGGATTTCTACAGAGAGCGAAACTTGCCAACGATTTTCCAAGTTGCACTTCCGACTTGGCAGCTCTTATCTGACAAATTGCTTTCTATGGGAGCGATCGAAACTCTTCGTGGCAACACAATGGTTACTGACCTAAATTCAGTTAAGCAAAAGATCCCAACTGGAATTGAAATTGTTGAATCAGATCAATTCAATGATGACTGGTTGGGAATTCAGCCAACACCAGGAATCGAAAAAATCTTATCTGGTTGTGCTGCTACTTATCTTAGGTTGGTTAGTAATGGTCAAACTGTGGCCGTCTGCCGAATCGCGCTGGCAAACGGCTGGTCTTCAATTACGCGAGTTTATGTTCATCAGGATTTTCGCGGAAAAGGTTTAGGAAAAACTATTGTGGCCGCGGCGCTGGAAAGTAGTTTTGAACAAGGTGCTACTAAAGCAGTGCTTCAAGTTGAAGCAAGTAACGCTATCGCTATTGGTGTTTATGAAGCCTTAGGATTTAATTTTCATCATGAGTATTCATTTTTGGAGCTGAAGTAGCTATGCTTAAAATTTATGACACTCAAAGTCGTTCGCTAAAGGAAGTCGTAAGTCGAGGCGATGAAGTAACGATTTATTGCTGTGGCCCTACTGTCTACCGAGATGCCCATGTTGGCAATCTACGAACATTTCTATTGTCTGATTTGATTCGTAGAACGCTGGAAATTCAAGGTAAAAGCGTTAATTTAGTGCAGAACATTACTGATGTTGGACACATGGCTGAAGATGTAAACCCGCAGGATAAAATGCTTGCTCAAGCAAAATTAGAAGCAATCGATCCTTTTGAGATTGCCCGCAAATATGAGACAAATTTTCATGATGATCTATCGCTTCTAAATATCAAACCAGCCCGAAGCTACCCGCGTGCAAGTGAATCAATTGAGTTAATGCATAAGTTGATCTCAAAGCTGATCGAGCTAAACCATGCCTACGTGGGCACCGATGGTTCGGTTTACTTCGCTGCTGAAAGCTTCGAAAGTTACGGCGCTATCAGTGGTAATCGTTTGAAGGATTTAAAGCCTGGTCACCGCTATGAATATACCGATGAAGGCGGAAAACGTTTCCATGCTGACTGGGCACTTTGGAAAGCTGCTGACGAACGCACCGAAATGGTTTGGGATTCGCCTTGGGGTTTTGGTTTCCCAGGGTGGCATATTGAGTGTTCGGCAATGTCCCTTGACTTACTAGGCGATGAAATCGATATTCATGTGGGTGGTATCGATCTACGTTTTCCACATCATGAAAACGAACGGGCCCAAACTAATTCGGTTACTGGTGTAGAGACTGTAAAACTCTGGGTACATGGTGAGCATTTGCTTTTCGAAGGTCGCAAAATGGCCAAAAGCAGTGGCAATGTGGTGTTGTTAAAAGATATTTCCGAAAGAGGTTTCGACCCACTCGCGCTCAGATTTTGTTTGCTAGAAAATCGCTATCGCTCCCAAATGGATTTAACTTGGGATTCGATTGCGGCTGCAAATGCCACCTTAAAACGTTGGCGAAAAAGTGGCTTTGGTAAAGCCAATAAGCATGTGCCAGATCAAGCAATTATTGAGGCGCTAAATAGTGACTTAGATACGCCCAGGGTTATGCAGCGGTTACGCAACGTCGAAAAAGATCCAAACTTATCGGATGCTCAAAAAGCTGAAGTGTTTACTTTCGCAGACTTAGTTCTTGCGCTTGATTTTGGGCGAGAGCTGGTTGTGCCAGAGCTACCGGCTGAGGTGGCGCGCTTATTGGAAGAACGCGCAATCGCTCGGAGTGCGAAGAATTGGAGCGAGAGCGATCGCTTACGAATTGAATTAGAAAGTGCTGGCCTAATAATTAATGACACTGCCGATGGGCAGGAATGGGAGTTACGCTAAATCGGCAAGAAGATTGCAGTCACCAAAGCAAAAGTTCCTAGCAATATAAGTAGGGATCCAGCTAAATCTCCTTGAATCAATAGTTCACCACCAACTCCTAGGGTCGCGCCTTGAACAACTACGGCTAACCAAGCAATCGCGGCCAAATATTTGTACTTTCTTAATCGCCAGGTTCGACCAACTGCCCAAATTCCAACAACGGTTGCAGCCAGCCCAAGCACCAGGCCTAGTGGGAAAAGCAGAAGATGCAGCAATGTGGAGCTAGCTCCAAGAAGAGCGCCGACGACAACGGAATAAATTAGCTTCATGACTATAGAACTACACCAGCGAATAAATCTGTCTCACGCCCATCGCTATTAAATGGTTCACTCGGATTACCTTTGACTAACGAGTAGAACTCGTGGCCCCAAACCTGCAGCCCTAACTGATTTGAGAGGGCAAAGAAGGGGCCATCTAATTCAATTTGAGTTGCATGCGCGGCCATTGCCGCCATTTTTGCATCAACATATTCGTTGGCATCAACTACCGCAGTTACCAACTCATCGGCTTTGGCAAAAGGTAAATCGTCAACACTTTCGGCTCCAAAGAATGTTGAGCCGACCTCTTTCATGGCTGCTATGCCATTTGCCAGCACTGACTTGGGCATGGCATTCCAATAAATTTTAGAAATTTGCCAATCAGTAGCTAACTCAGCCGCCCGCATTGCGACCCGGTGCGCTTGAATATGGTCTGGGTGACCGTATCCACCAATTTCATCGTAAGTAATCAAAATATGTGGTTTTACCTCGTGAATGATCTCGACCAATAGATCTGCAGCTGAGTCAAGACTGGCCTGCCAGAAACAATCGGTGCGATTATTTGGTTCAGTGCCCATCATGCCGCTATCGCGAAATTTGATTTTTCCTTCACCAAGAAAGCGATGATCGGTAACGCCTAGCGCTTTCATGGCATCAGCTAATTCAAGAACGCGATGATCACCTAGCTGGTCAGTTTCATGCGCGGCAAAATGCGCTAAATCTGGAACTAAAACTTCACCTTCTTCACCGCGAGTACAGGTGACTAAAGTTATCTGCGCACCAAGGGCTGCATACATGGCCATCGTTGCGCCATTGTTAATAGTTTCGTCATCTGGATGTGCGTGAACTAAAAGTGCTCGGTAACCCTGATATGGCTGAGACATTAATACACCGGAAGCGAAGTATCGATTTGTTTCGCCCAAGCAATTACGCCACCGCTCACGTGTGTGGCATCAGCAAAACCAGCGCCTTTCAAAATTGCTAAGCACTCAGCTGATCGCACACCAGACTTGCAATGCAGAATAATCGGCTTGTCCTGTGGCAGATTGGTAAGCGCAGTGCCATCAAGGAAACCTTGCTTTGGAATCAACGTGGACCCTGGAATTCGCACGATCTCAAATTCGCTTGGTTCGCGTACATCAATTAAGAAGAAGTTCTCACTCTTATCAATTTTGTTCTTTAATTCAGAAACCGTGATTGTCGCATCCTTGACCGCAACTTCGGCAGCATCTGATAGCACGCCGCAGAATGCTTCATAATCTGGCAGGAGTGCGGTCTGGATTGGGTGATCTGAACAGATTGGGCAGTTTGGATCTTTGCGCACTTTAATTTTGCGATAACTCATTTCGAGTCCGTCGTAAATCATCAGTGAACCAATCAGGGGCTCGCCGATTCCGGTAATCACTTTGATTGCCTCAGTTGTTTGAATTGAACCAATTGACGCACAAAGCACACCAAGAACGCCGCCTTCAGCACAACTTGGAACCATTCCTGGGGGTGGTGGTTCTGGATACAAGCAGCGGTAGCAAGGACCATATTCGGCCCAGAACACACTAGCTTGTCCGTCAAAACGATAAATAGAACCCCACACGTAAGGTTTTTTTAAGAGAACGCACGCATCATTTACCAAGTAACGGGTTGCAAAGTTATCGGTGCCATCAACAATGATGTCGTACTGCGCAAAGATTTCCATGACATTCGAAGTATCTAGTCGGGTCTCATGCAGAATTACATTTACAAAAGGATTGATTTCAGTGATTTTTTCTTGAGCACTTTTTGCTTTGCTCTTACCAATATCTGATTGGCCATGAATAATTTGGCGTTGTAAGTTTGATTCATCAACTGTATCGAAATCAACAATTCCAATAGTTCCGACGCCGGCAGCTGCTAAATACATGAGTGCTGGTGAACCTAGGCCGCCAGCTCCAACACAGAGAACCTTCGCATTCATTAATCGTGCTTGGCCTGCCATGGCAAGGTCTGGAATGATTAAGTGGCGACTGTAGCGACGAACTTCATCGACAGTTAACGCTCGACCTGGTTCAACTAATGGTGGAATCTTCATCTCTATCGCCTTTTTACTGCTCACTTGGTAACTCGGTTACGGGGTTATTCTGCCGTAGAACGTCACTTGGTTGCTAATTGCGATGAGTTCGCAAAAAACATAGAGGTGTAATTTTCTAGATTTGCCTCTAGCATTGGCTAAATGAGCACAACGGATGCACGTGATAACAAGCCGCGCTTACCTCGCGATGAGCGTCGAGCACTCTTGCTGGCTGCGGCCCTTGAGGTATTTACTGCCGCGGGTTACCACAGCGCTGCGATGGATGAAATTGCTGACCGGGCTGGTGTAAGCAAACCAGTTCTTTATCAGCACTTCCCATCAAAGCTAGAACTTTATTTAGCAGTTTTAGATCTACATATAGATTCGCTAGTTTTTCAAATCCAGCGAGCGATTGCCTCGAATACTGAAAATGCTGGTCGAGTTCGCGCAACAGTTGATGCTTACTTTGATTTTATTGAAAGTGAAGGCGAAGCTTTCCGCTTGCTCTTTGAAAGTGATATGAATGTTGAACCTGCGGTGCACGAGCGCTTGAATCGAATGACATATGACTGTGCCGCAGCAATTAGCGCGGTAATCTCGATAGAGACTGGTTTGCCACAAGAGGCATCGATGTTGCTCGGAGTTTCACTTATCGGATCAATTCAAGTGGGTGCTCGACATTGGCTAGATCGAGATAGCAAATTATCGCGTGAACAAGCGGCCCGATTAATCGAGAGCTTGATGTGGCGCGGTGTATCTGGATTCCCGTTAGGCAACAACTGAGGTAATCCCATAGGATTACGCCATGGCTACAAAGAAAACTGAAACTGGGCAAAAATCCGAAGTCCGTATTGCTGTTGCGAATGTAAGCAGCGACCTTGCTTTCGAAAGTCCAGCAACTCCAGCTGAAATCTCAGCCGCCGTCAGCGCAGCTATCAGCGCCGGAACTCCCCTGGTCCTAAAAGATGTCCGTGGCCGCACCATCATGGTGCCAGCCGATCGAATTGGTTTTGTAGAAATTGGCGAACAAACCGAGCGACGCGTCGGTTTCGGCTCCCTCTAACGTGACTATAACTTTCGCTGATCTGCCATTACGTAAATCCACAATTGATGCGCTGACTGCGCATGGCTTTACTTCACCGTTTCCGATTCAAGAAGCAGTGCTACCCATCGCACTTTCTGATGGCGATGTTATCGGCCAAGCTAAAACTGGTACTGGCAAGACTTTAGGTTTCGGTATTCCAATTATTGAGCGCATCATCGCTCCACTTGATTCCGAGTGGGATGCCCTTGAGTTTAAAGGTCAACCACAAGCACTCGTCGTTGTACCTACCCGCGAACTTTGCGTTCAAGTAACTAAAGACATTGCTGAGCTAGTTGGTAATCGGGGAGTTCGAGTTCTTGCGGTTTATGGTGGCCGCGCATTTGAGCCACAGATTGAAGCGCTAGAACAAGGCGTTGAAATTGTGGTGGGCACACCTGGACGCTTGCTTGATCTTTATCGTCAAGGGCAATTAAAACTTAAGAACGTTTCTCGCTTAGTGCTCGATGAAGCCGATGAAATGTTAGATCTTGGCTTCTTGCCAGATGTCGAAAAAATCTTTACTAGCACCCCTAATCGTCAGCAAACTATGTTGTTCTCAGCAACCATGCCTGGTGACATAATCGCCCTTGCTCGTCGCTTCATGAATCAGCCAGTTCATATCCGAACTCAGGATAATGAAGACGAAGGTGCCGTTGTTTCCAAAATCGAACAACATGTTGTGCGAGCACACGCACTCGATAAAATTGAAATGCTAGCTCGCATCCTGCAGTCCGAAGGACGCGGACCCACAATTGTCTTCTGTCGCACAAAACGCACTTGCCAGAAAACAGCTGATGATTTGTTGGAGCGTGGCTTTAGATCAGACACAATTCACGGTGACCTTGGACAAGGTGCTCGCGAAAAAGCACTCAACGATTTCAAGGCTGGTAAGTCTGATGTCCTTGTCGCTACCGATGTGGCTGCTCGAGGGATTGATATTGATGGCATCACGCATGTTGTTAATTACCAATGCCCTGAAGACGAAAAAACGTATGTACACCGGATTGGGCGAACTGCTCGTGCTGGTGCTCATGGAATTTCAGTGACCTTTGTTGACTGGGACGAGTTGGCTCGCTGGAAAATGATCGACACTGCCTTAAACCTAAATCTAGGTGAACCTGAAGAGACTTATTCTTCTTCAGAATCACTCTTTACTAAATTTAAGATTCCAGCTGGCTCTACTGGCCGAATGAATGTGGCTAAGAAGATAGCCCCAGTTAAAAGCGAGAAGCCAAAAACTAAGAGCGCACCAGCCGCTGAAAAGCCAAAGACCGAACGGGTAAAACGCGAACGGGTTCGAACTAATCGAATCTCTGACTAAAAAATCTTTAATTCTTCAAGAATCGAATAAGTAGCATCGCGGTATTGCTGAGCTACATTGCAGTTTTTATCATTAGTTAACACGCTGATTGTTTTGGCTTCAGCCACAAGCACTTCTGCTGCAATAGAAATTTCGCCATCAATTAAATTTAGTTCGGCAGAAATCAATTTAGCTAACTCAGAGCTGTCAACGGCGAAAAATGGCAGAGCTTTACATGGAGATGAAGTAATTTTCATAACCGCCAAAGCACCTCTTAAGGAATGAATGCTCTCACGAACTGGCGAAATAACTAACTGGGCAGCTTTCAAGACAAGTTCTAGGTCAGGCGTGAATAGCGGTGCTGAATCAATTAAAACTAAATCGTATTTTTCTGGAATTTCTGTGATCAAAGTTGCTAATGAATCAGTTGCGGTATGTGGTCGTAGGTCAAAACGTTCATTGCAGTTAATGACATTTTCACGAGTGCGTTCGTGGCCAAGTTTGAAAGTTAGTGCACCTGTTGGATCTAAATCAATAACTAAAGCTTTCTTGCCAAACTCAGCAGAAGCAACTGCCAATGCGTGGGTCAAAGTTGATTTACCAACGCCACCAGCAAAACTGGCTAATACGACAATAGGAGTACTCATGAGGCGCTCACCCCCCAGCGGATTCTGGCTTCGATTAAAACCGGTGGCAATAAACCGTCAAAAGGCATTACGAGCAAACTCTTTCGAAGCGCAGTCATTGCGATATCAGTTGCTCTCCCTTGCCCTGGCAAAGTTGGCCAACCGTAAAGTGCGCGGGCCCAATTAGGTAAAGCAGCGCCAGCAAGTGCGGCTATAGAAGCCCAGGCAGGGGCGGCAGGTGTTGCAAAGCGCACCGCAGTTGGTAACGGTGGAATGGTTAAAAATAGGGCAGCACGTTTGGCATCATCACTAGCACTTAATTCGGGTGAGATGTCAATGAAATATTTCTTCATTTCAGCAACACTTTTAGGAACAATGGATTCATCAATGCCGACCGCCTGTGCGAATAGCACCATTTCGGCAACGTATTGATCACGTTCGGCTTCAGATAAAGCTAGCCCCGATCTAACCGCCACATCTAGAAATGAATCGACCATAGACATATGTACCCAAAGTAAAAGTTTGGGATCATCTAAGCCAAGATGTGCGTGAATTTTGCGCACTCGAGCAGTCAACTCATTTGCCTCTGCCGGTGTTCCGAAAGTTACCACTGTTACATAATCACCAGTGCGCTGTAATCGGCCCCAAGCATCTTCGCGGAAGTTAGAATGCTCGGCCACACCTGCCATGGCTTGCGGGTGAAGTGCTTGTTGAAACAGTGCGCGGATTCCACCAATTAACATGGCAGGGTCAGAATGAATCTTCCAGGTAATTGAAGACGGTGGGAAAAGACCTAATTCGACGTTACTCATTGCGCTATGAAAGCTCTAATCGCATCTACCAACATCTGAACTGAAATCGCTGCAAGCAAGAGACCAGCAATGCGAGCTACTAGATTAACGCCTGCTTCTTTAATGACTTTTAAAATTGTAGTTGAAGAGATGAGCACTAAAGCAATAACGATGTGAACGGCAAGTACTGCTCCAACTAAACCTATTGCCTGGCCAGTATTTTGAACTTGTTGCACGAAAATCATGGTGGCCACAATTGCGCCAGGTCCAGCTAATAGTGGGGTTCCCAGTGGTACCAAAGCGACATTCTTATCGCGCGCTTCCGTAGAGCCTGATTCCTTGCCGGTCAATAACTCGAGTGAGACCAGCAATAGCAAAAGGCCGCCGGCTGCTTGAAGGGAGGCAATTGAGATGTGCAAGTAATCCAGAATCATTTGACCAAAGATGGCAAAAATCGAAATTACTAAGAGGGAAACACCGGCTGCTTGTACAGCTAATTTGCGACGTTCCTTAGGTGTTCGATCGGCAACTAAACCTAGAAAGATTGGTGCCGCACCTGGCGGGTCAAAAATAACAAATAGAGTGACAAAACTTTGGATCGCAAAAGTTATTGCGCTAACTTCAGCAAGATTCATGCGGTGACCACCCTTCGAGCATCAGCCATAGCTTCTAAGCGCTCCCATTGTCCTGGATCAGTCACGTTTTCGCCTAACGAGTTCAATTTACCAGTGCCGTGATAATCGCTCGAACCGGTCATAACTAGATCTAACTCGCTAGCAATATTTAATAAACTCATGCGTTCTTCATTACTTTGATCGCGATGGTTAACCTCAATGCCATTTAGGCCAGCTGCTTTAAGCTCCATAAAATCAGAACTATGTAATATTTGCCCACGAAGGGATGCAAACGGATGGGCTATTACGGCTACTCCGCCAGCAGCTCGAATCAATTTAATTGCATCCACTGGGGTTGGAGCAAAATGAGAAACATAATATTTAGATTCATTGTTAAGCATCTCGACAAATGCTTCATCACGTGTCTTAATTATTTTCTTGGCAACTAAAGCATCTGCTAAATGTGGTCGCCCCATTGTGGCTCCTGGCGGCATCGCAGCTTCAACATCTGTTATTGAAATATCGATGCCATCAGCTCGCATCAGTTCGATCATTTTGCGCATGCGTGGCAAGCGGTCATCACGGGTATTTTCTAGTGTTTCAAGCAAAGCCGAATTCGTGCCGTCAAAAAGCAAGCCAAGCATATGAACGCTGATGCCCTCTTTCGTTAAGCACGAAATTTCAGCACCCAGTACTAATTTCAGATCGCCTCGTAAAGTTTGACTCGCACTCGCCCAACCCGCAATTGCGTCGTGATCGGTAATTGCCAAAGTATCTAAGCCTTGCGCCAAGGCCTTATTGACTAATTGTGCGGGTGTATCTGTTCCGTCACTGACTGTCGTGTGAGTATGAAGATCAATCACTAGTTTCACGACCTCTAATTACAACTAAAGCGCACCCAATTAAAATCAATAGGACGCCCGGAATTATTCCAATCGGTGGTTTCTGTCCCAGCCACCAAACTGCTAGCAGCGCGCTTACCGGAACTTCGAAAAATACAATTAGCGAAACAATTGCGGGAGACACTCGCTTTAGAGCTGAGTTAAACATCGTGTGCCCCAAAATTTGAGCACCGGCAATTAATCCAAGTAAAATCCACCATTCGCGCGCTGTATAACTAAACAGCTGGTTTCCACTCATTAATGCAATTGGCAGAGCAGTCATGGCGCAAACAAAATAACAAACCGTTGTGTATGTCGTTGTCTCAAGAGTTCGTTGAGCCCGTGAGCCTGCCATCATGTAACCCGCAGCTAGCGCTGCTGAAATAAGTGCCGCAATATCTCCCATGAATGCGCGAAATGAAATTTGTAAATCCACGCCAGAAATTAGTAGCACGCCAATAAAGGCAACACCCATACCCAACCAAGCTTTTGAAGGTATGTGCTGACCAGAGAGTTTTACAAAGATGGCGGCAAAAATTGGCTGAAGCGCGACTATCGCAGTACCTGATGCGACGCTGGTGTAGCGCATAGCTAGAAAGAAGCCACCAAAGTGCAGAGCGAGAATGAAACCAGCAAATGCTGCCCACTTGATGCCATTGCGATCACGATGATGTCTAATCGCAAATGGCGCAGTAAGAATTGAGCCACCCAGATTTCGCCAGAAAATGAGTACCCAGATCGGCATCGCACTCATCGCGATTAATGGCCCTGATGTGCCGATGCCAATAATGCCAATACCCATGCGAATCTGATCGCCACGGGCGGGCATCGTTGTGACGCTATCTCGACTCATTGGCTAAAGGTAGCGCGCATCGCTTGCTATAAAGCAGTTACCCTTAGCCCATGAGCGGGAACACATTAAATCGAATCTTCCTCGCCCGATTAGCCGGAACTGCAGTATTTGACCCTAACGGAGATCCAGTCGGCAAGGTGCGAGATGCTGTCGCGACCCTTCGCACAAATAGCGCTCAACCCAGAATTCTTGGCTTAGTTGTTGAAGTGCCAATGCGTCGCCGAGTTTTCGTGCCAATTACTCGGGTAACTTCAATTGAAAGTGGCACAGTAATTATTACTGGCCTAGTAAATATGCGTCGCTTTGAAGTTCGCACTGGCGAAGTTTTAGTTTTAGGCGACATGCTCGATCGATCAATTACTTTAATTGAATCCGATGAGAATGTAGTCGTTGAAGATTTGGCGATGGAACAAAATCGCAATGGCGATTGGTTAATTAATAAAGTTCACATTATGCGCAAGCCGCGTGGATTGCGTCGCAAAGGTCCAACCTCAACCGTAGCGTGGGAAGAATTAACCGGCTTTGCTAGTGCCGAACCAAATCAAGGCGTAACCAATTTGCTTTACACGCTGAGTACTTTGCGACCAGCCGACTTAGCAACAGTGCTGCAAGATTTACCACCAAAGCGTCGCGTCGAAGTAGCTCGTGGGTTAGATGATGAGCGACTTGCAGATGTACTTGAAGAAATGGATGAAATCCACCGAGTCGCACTGCTGACCGAACTCGAAGGTGAGCGTGCAGCTGATGTCCTTGGCGAAATGGATCCCGATGATGCTGCTGACTTGCTGCGCGAATTGGGCCAAGAACGCGCCGACGCATTAATTGAATTGATGGAACCAGAAGATGCTGAAGATGTTCTTCGGTTGATGAACTATGAAGATTATTCAGCAGGCGGAATGATGACAACTGAACCCTTAGTCATGTCAGCCGATGCCACAGTTGCTGAAGCACTGGCAGCAGTGCGTAAGAGTGAAATTTCTCCAGCACTTGCCTCCCAAATTTTCGTTTGTCGTCAACCGCTAGAAACTCCAACCGGTCGCTTAATGGGAATTGTTCATTACCAACGTTTATTGCGCGAGCCACCAGCGACTCTGCTGGGCTCAATCGTTGATACCAAAACGCAAGGGCTAAATCCTGATGCGAGCTTGAATGAAGTTTCATCATACTTAGCCAGTTATAACTTGCTCTCACTGCCAGTTATCGATGCCAACGAACGTCTACTTGGCGCTGTCACTGTAGATGATGTGCTCGACCACTTATTGCCAGAGAACTGGCGTCATGATCATCGCGATCTTTCTCGAAGCTCTATCAAAGTAAATACTGAATTGGAGGGCTAACCATGGCACGTCACAACGGGTTAGATACCCCACGCAGCAAAGGTCGCAGTCTTCGCCCAAATTATGATCCAGAAACATTTGGTCGCTTGTCCGAAAGTTTTGCGCGTTTCCTAGGAACTGCACGCTTCTTGGTTTACATGACCGTATTTGTAGCAACTTGGGTAATTTGGAATACCGTCGCACCTACAAATCTGCGTTGGGATGATTACCCATTTATTTTCTTAACTTTAATACTTTCGCTGCAAGCATCTTATGCCGCACCCCTAATTTTGCTCGCTCAGAATCGTCAAGCTGATCGAGATAGAATTCAAAGTAATGAAGATCGTGCACAGAACGAGCGAAGTATTGCCGATACTGAATATCTAACTCGCGAATTAGCTAGCTTGCGAAGTGCGCTCGGTGATGTCGCTACTCGCGACTTTATGCGCAGCGAACTATCTAATTTAGTTTCTGATCTCGAAAAGAAGTTAAGTACTCAGCCCAAGCCGAACGCCGACTAAAGACTTCGGGCGCACGATAATTCGCGCAATAATTTCATCAAATACTTTTGCAGCAGAGCTTTCGGGGTTTGAGACAACAACCGGAATTCCAGAATCGCCACCTTCACGTAGTGCTGGGCTAAATGGAATCTGACCCAAAATTGGAACATCTTTGCCAACCAACAGCGAAAGCCGTTTAGCAGTTTCAGCTCCGCCACCCTCGCCAAAGAGCGAAATAATTTCATCGCAAGTTGGGCATGGGAAAGCAGACATATTTTCAATCACGCCAATTACTTGCTGTTTCATTTGATGGGCAATGCGCCCAGCACGCTCGGCAACTTCAGCTGCCGCAATTTGCGGAGTAGTCACAACCAAGATTTCGGATGAGGGAATCAACTGACCGAGAGAGATCGCTAAGTCGCCAGTGCCAGGCGGTAGATCTAAAAGAAGTAGATCAAGATCGCCCCAATAGGCATCAGATAAGAGTTGCTCGAGGACTTTATGTAAAAGTGGGCCACGATAAGCAACTGCATCGGAGCGTTCTGGCTTGAACATCTCCATGGATACCGTCTTTACGCCATAAGACTCAAGCGGAATAAACATCTGATCTATGGCAGTTGGACGTTGCCCGATTAAACCCATCAGTCGGGGAATTGAGTGACCATAGACATCGGCATCCAGAATTCCAACTTTCAAACCTTGGTTGGCGGCTGCGATGGCTAAATTGGCTGTGACTGAAGATTTACCGACGCCACCTTTGCCGGACGCAACACCGAGCACCCGGGTTAGCGAATCAGGTTGCGCAAAGGGAATGAATTTTTCGCGACCATTTCGCAGTAGTGATTTCACATTGTCGCGCTGCTTATCTGACATTACTCCGAAAGTTAAATCAATTTCGGAGACCCCTTCAATTGAACTCACCGCAGAAGTGACATCGGTACGCAGGCGATCTTTCATTGGACAACCTGAAATAGTTAGCAACACATGGAGTTCGAGGCGGCCATCTTTAAAATCAACCCGATCAACCATGCCTAGCTCGGTAATTGAACGATGTAACTCTGGGTCCTGAACTTTCGATAAAGCTTCGGTAACTTGATCTACTACGCTCATATTAAGTCCGGATCTATCTTGCTCTCGTAGGTTGGCTTACTTTTCTGCGGTTGGTCATCTTGTGCCAGAACATCATTAATCTGTTTTTTAATAAAAGTCTTTGGGTTTAAATCACTCGGTTGCAGGTTTTCAAAACCTGGACCTAGGTTGTCGCGTAATTCGGCAGTTGCTGAATTTGAAATACTGCGTAATTTCTTAACTAACTTTGCGGCATCGCTAGCTAACCGAGGCAAACGTTCTGGCCCAACTAAAATCATGCCCAAGACGGCTAAGCCAAGTAACTCACCAGCACCGAGGTCGAAGAACATTTGGCTAGCCTAGCGGTTGCATTATTTGCCCGCGATCAGAATCAACTTCGCAGTACTGCTCGTCTTTCCGCGAAGGTAGGTGATAGTTACCTCATCACCGACGTTACGTGTGCGAATTTCAACGATTAATTCTTCGGGGGTATTAACTTTCATGCCATCTATGGCAGTTATCAAATCTCCTGGCCGCAAACCAGCCTTCGCAGCTGGTCCTCCAGCCAAGATTGCCGACGGTGTATCCGCAATAAGCGCTCCACCACTGGCGTAGTTCATATCTAAAGAAACGCCGATAACGGGATAGGTAGCTTTGCCGCTCTTTATTAGTTGATCTGCGGTTTTGCGCGCTTGATTAATTGGAATCGCAAAACCTAACCCGATTGAACCTGTCTGTGACCCGGCGCCTAGTGTTGCAATCGCCGAGTTAACGCCAATTACCGCACCAGTGGCATCAACTAGAGGTCCACCTGAGTTGCCTGGATTTATTGCGGCATCAGTTTGTAGGGCACTGATAAATGATGTTGCACTGTTGCTATCTCCGGCTGTTACAGGACGATCTTTCGCGCTAATGATTCCTTGCGTTACTGTTCCAGATAAACCAAGTGGCGAACCAAAGGCAATAACCGAATCACCAACTTGGACTTTTTCACTATCCCCAAATTGAAGTGCCTTTAATCCGGTTGCTTTAATTTTTAAAACTGCTAAATCATAAGACTCATCACGACCAATTATCTCGGCCGCAAACTCACGACCATCATTTAAAAGCACTCTGATCTCTTCAGCATCTGCTATGACGTGATTATTAGTTAACAGGTATCCATTTGAAGAAATCACAAATCCGGAGCCAGAGCCACCACCATTAGATGACAATGTCTCAATTGAAACGACTGAAGGTAAAACTCGGGCAGCAATACCGGATACTGAATCTGGCGAACGCTCAATGGTCGAAGTAGAAGAAACTAAATTAACGCCACTTGAAATCAAGCCCTTAGTTGCATCTCCGCCCAGAACACCACCAAGAAGTCCAGCCACTAATGCCAGAACTACAATAGATGCTGTTGGCAATGCGCGTTTTTTACTCGCTGTTGCTTCTAGGTCTTCCAAAAAGATTAATTGATTCGGCTTGCGGCGAAAGATCCGCGCTGGTTTACGTACTGACATGAGGCTATCTTGCTATAACTTTGTAGCGATCAACAAACCATCTCCGACTGGCAGTAGTGAACTCTGCCAATGGTCACGGTTGGTTTTGATTCTTTTCCCAGCCTCGCGCAGCGCAATAGTCTTGGGGTCGCGCTGTGCTGGATCCGGCACTTTGCCACCGCCAAAGAACGAGTCAATAACTAAGACTCCGCCGCTTCGCAAAATCCGATGAGCTTCATCAATTGTGTAAGTTAAATCAATCGGGTCATGACGCAGAATCACTAAGTCATAGGCGCGGTCGGTTAACTTACTTAAAACATCCATGACTGGATTTGTGATTAGCCGAAACCGGGCTGCTTCAATTTCGGCTTCATAAAAAGCCATCTTGGCAATGCGGGCATGTTCTATTTCGTCATCGATTGAAGTCAGGGTGCCGCTGTTGATCATGCCGCGCAGCAAATAGAGGCTGCCGACGCCAGAACCAGTGCCTACTTCGACTACCGATTGCGCAGAAAGCAAATGTGCTAATTGCTGAAGAAAGACTCCGGTTCCGACGCTGATGTCATTGGCGCCAACTTCAACCCCGCGCGCACGAGCATGTTCTAATACAACATCTTCAGGATTAAAGTTTTCGGAATAGTCAAACAGGCTCGAAATCATAAGGATGAAATCCAAGAAGTTAACAAACGAACACCAAAGCCGGTACCGCCTTTTGGATTCTCACCAGCATCAACTTCGCTACGACCGGTGCCCGCAATATCAAAGTGCACCCATTTGCAATCGCCGACAAACTTTTCTAGGAATAGCGCAGCTGTTACAGAACCAGCGTTGTAATCACCTTTATCTGCCGTGTTATTAATATCAGCGATATCGCTCTCGAGTGCATCAATATAGTCATTGACAAGCGGCATGCGCCAAACTCGATCACCTGATTCATTTCCGAGTTCATGAAGCTTTGCAGCCAACTTGTCATCGCGCGAATACATTGCGGCATATTGGCGGCCGAGCCCCAAAGTCGCTGAGCCAGTCAGTGTTGCTACATCAATTAAATAGTCTGGCTTTAACTTTAAATTCGCGTAAGCCAAACCATCGGCTAGAACTAGACGACCTTCAGCATCAGTATTTAACACTTCGGTAGTAGTGCCGCCAAAATGTGTAATGACATCGCTAGGACGTTGCGCGGTACCAGATACGGCATTTTCAGCACACATTAATAGCGCTGTGACTCGAACGCGTGGCGCAAGCTCTGGAAGTGCGCTTACAACGCAGAGAACTGCGGCAGCGCCAGCCATATCAGTTTTCATCGCCATCATCGTGTCGTAAGGGCGCTTCATTGAATATCCGCCCGTATCAAAAGTAATTCCTTTGCCAACTAAAACAACATGCGGCCAATTACTAGAACCTTTGGGCGCGTAGGTAATTTCGATAAAGCGAGGCGGTGATTTACGGGAAGAGTTTCCAACTGCTGCTAAGCCGCCAAATTGTGCGAGTTCTTTTCCAGCTAAAACCTTTAGTGAAATGTTCCGCTCTTTAGCCACTGTTTTGGCGTTTACGGCCATCCAGGCTGGCGTCTTTATATTTGCCGGCGTGTGTACAAGATCGCGAGCTCGCCAAACAGCCGCAGCAATTGCGAGGGCACGTTTTAGCGCCAAAGTTGAAATAGAGAGCAAAATTGTTGGCTTTAGAGGTTTAGGTCCGCTCTTTAAATTCCAAATGTATGCGCCCATGGTTGCAGAGATGACATGCGCAGTTGCCGCAGCATCAGTTGTCGCGCAGAACGATGAAATGCTCTGTGATTTTCCTTTGACTTTTCGGCCTACGCTCGCACCTGCTGCACGTAAAGCCGCCAGAGATTGATCACCTAAGCCAACCAGCATAAGCCGTTCGGTTTTGGCATCTGGTGCACTAACTGGAAGTTCGAAAGATTCACCGGCTTTTCCGGAAGGTGCAAAAAATTTAAGTTCATCAAGGAGATTGATTTCAAATGTTTCGGCGATGCTCTTTAGTAACAATGTCGAGCCGACTAACTTGAACTCTTTCTCAACCTTAGCCCCAGATTTTTCCAGTGGATCTGAATTTTCGACCGCGATAAACCCAAGGGCAATAACTTCGCTATTAAGGGCGGATTTGAGATCTGCCGAAATCGCTGTTAGATCTGGAAAATGCGCTGGAAGAGACATAAGTGTGAGGCTATCTGATTACTACTTCTTAATCAGCCCAACTGCGGCGTGTAACGCGGCACTTAAATTTGTGGCTTCTTCGGCATTCATTTCTACGACTAAACGTCCGCCGCCTTCTAGAGGAATTCGCATCACTAGGGAGCGGGCTTCCTTGGTAACTTCCATTGGGCCATCGCCAGTACGAGGTTTCATGGCAGCCATTGGAACTCCTTTAAAGATCTTACGCGGGTGTTAGAGGGAGAAGTATCTCGCATTTAGGGGGTGAAACAGAAATCAGGATGGCCAATTAAGGGGCGAGCAATGCGCTCAATCTGGACTTTCCGCTCGAAATCATCGAAAGAACTGCCCGTTCAGGCACCCCAATCAAGTTCGCAATTTCCGGGGCAGCGAGGCCACGTAAGAGATGCATCGTCAAGATTATGCGCTCTTCTTCAGGTAAGTCAGCAAGCACTTCGGCCAGGGTTTTGACTGGTTTTGAGGCGCTCATAGGAGTACAGGCTACTAGCGATTGGTAAGAGATCTCCGAAAGCGTAAAAGTGAGATTCGCACGCCTAAATAAGTGGGCAAATAGATCATGAAAAATACTGCCTTCGGCGCATTGATAGTTTCTGACCAATCAAAGTTGGTTACAACCTCTTGCTCATTGGAAAGATCAGTTAGTTCGAACTTACCGGTGCCTTTAATTATTTTGCCAACGTGGTCGACTTCGCATAAGTATGGCGGTAACCAATTCGTGACTACCATTTTATCAAGTAAGCCAAACTTGAATCCAGATTTAACTAGCGGGCCAGTGAGTGCGCTAATTGAAGTTCCAACACCAGAACGAATATCAGAAGTTACCCAAACTCTGGTCTGCAGCATCCAATCGCCTTGGCTCTCCCAATCGGCAATTGCTGCCCAAACTTTCTCGATTGGCGCGTTAATCCTGATTCGAATATTTATTTGATTAACAGACAAGTTATTTCCCATTGCTTAAAACCTCGATGGCTTGATCAACATTGGTGCACCAAGTGACTAATTCACGCTGACCTGGTTTAACAAAGCCTTCAGATTCGAGATGATCAAGCAAAGTTATTAGTGGCGTGAATGCGCCATGCGGATCAAGGATTAGAACTGGCTTATCGTGAAACTTCAGGAAACGTCCAACCCAAATTTCGAAAAACTCTTCTAACGTACCGGGGCCACCGGGCAAGGTGATAAATGCATCTGCTAAATCTTCGATCTTAGCTTTACGTTCACGCATTGATTCAACAACATGTAACTCATCGCTGTCGCGGTCTGCGAATTCAATGTCTACTAATGATTGCGGAATTACGCCAATGGTGTGGCCACCAACTTCACGAACCGCACGGCCAATCGCGCCCATAGTTGAAATGTGCCCGCCACCAGAAACTAATCCCCACCCTTTATTGCCGATGGCATTTCCGAGTTCGGTAGCAACGGCTTGGTATTTCGCGTCAATCGTCGGTGATGAAGAGCAAAATACGGCAATACGCATGTCGGTAAGGATAGGGGCTAGGCTTGCCTTATGTCGCAACGAGCAGCCGGATATGGAATTGCCACCTTAATCAATGGTGGCGAAAAAGATGGCACCGTCCTTGATACTTGGTTCCCAGCACCAGTTTTAGGTGCCCTACCAGCTGACGCACCTGCCGAATTCGCTTCACTTGCAGTAGCTGACAACGCGCGCGGTGTTCGCAGCGAAGTTGTCGGTATCGAAATTGATTTAGCATCACCGCCAACATCAGTCAGTGACGCCTATTTGCGTTTACATTTACTTTCGCATCGCTTAGTTAAGCCACATGGGCAATCACTCGAAGGAATTTTCGGTGTTCTAAACAATGTGGTTTGGACTTCTGTTGGTCCTTGTGCGGTTGATAATTTCGAAATCACTCGGGCTCAGATTCGAGCAGCAACTGGGCAACACATCGCGGTTTACGGCGTAGATAAATTTCCAAGAATGGTTGATTATGTAGTCCCCAGTGGAGTACGAATCGCAGATGCCGACCGAGTACGACTAGGTGCTTACTTAGCTAGTGGAACAACAGTTATGCACGAAGGTTTTGTTAACTTCAACGCTGGCACACTCGGTACCTCGATGGTTGAAGGAAGAATTTCTGCGGGCGTTGTTGTTGGCAATGGTAGCGACATTGGTGGCAGCGCTTCGATCATGGGCACCCTAAGCGGTGGGGGCAAAGAAGTAATTTCAATTGGTGAAAATTGCTTACTCGGCGCTAACTCTGGTTGTGGTATCTCGCTCGGCGATAACTGCGTAATTGAATCTGGCACATATGTAACTGCGGCTGCCAAGGTTCTACTGCCCGATGGTGAAGTAGTTAAAGCTGCCACACTCTCGGGTGCTAATAATTTGCTCTTCCGTCGCAATTCACAGAGCGGCGCACTTGAGGCAGTTATGCGCACCGGCACTTGGGGTGGACTTAACTCAGTTCTGCACGCTAATTAGTTCTTCGTTGGTTAGCGAAAACCAAGTTGAAGGCAGTTTCGATCGACTGCGAAAAGTCTCGCCACTTAACTTAATTTTCTTACCGGTACTTGATTTTCCTTCAATAACCTTCACGGTGCCAGTTTCATTTAGCGTCAATATCTTGACCGAAACCACATCGGGCAAAGTGAAAGCAGTGGCCAGTACTGATTGCGCGATATCCCGCTTCCAACTATGAAAATTTGGATTTAATTTGGGGTCCAGAGACCAAGGATCCGACACCGAGAAGGTGTAGCCAACATCAGTCCCCCAGGCATTTTTTGAAGTTTCAGTTACGCCGCCTGTTGAAGAACCAAAATAAGTTCGAATTGGTGCTGCGTTACGAGTAACAGTTAATCCCGTGGTCTCAGAAATTGAGGTTCGCGATACGGCTGCTTTCCAAAGTTGACCCCATCTAAGCTCTACTTCTTTGGCATATCCGGCAAAATTCTGGTCACTAATTGATGAGAAAAGTTCGCAATCACAACTCTTCTGCATTTTGCCAACTTTGCTCATGGCATAACTGCGAGATGCGATTGCCTGCGCTTCAAGGGCGGCAGCTGGCCATGACGAAGGAACTTCACTTATTCCCCAGAGATATTCATCATGTAATCTAACTTGATTCACGATCGCCAACCGATTGCCTAGTTTGGCATCCTTTATTACTTTAACTTGGATTTGGCCATAGCGATACCTAGTTGTTTTCTTAGTATGAGTTAAAGATAAAACAGAATCTATTCCAGCTAAATATCTGGTGCCACTCCAGCGAATCGTTAACTGATCAATTGGAGTCAGTTTCGACGTAACGCCCAGCTGAGTTGTGGTTATCGCAACTTGCTTACCGCTAACAGATAGTCTGACCGAATCTTTTGCGGCTAAAACCGAAATAACTTGTGGCTCTATACCATCGCCGGAAATTAACTGCAATGTCATACCCGGCGTATCACTTTTTAGCGAAGCTGAAGTTAATTGGTGACCGATATTTACTCGGAGAATTTGATCATCAGTTAATGGCATAACCTCACTGCCCGGATAGTAATAATTTATAATTGCGGTCGCAGAGTCGCCCGCTAAAGCTAAACCACGAGCGCCTATCTGGCTCATCCCAACGCCATGACCATAACCTTTACCCGAAAACGAAATTGAGGCAGGAACTTCAGCAAAAGCTGATGGCAGATTAGCTAGAAATAGCGTTGAAAGAAGAATGGGCACCAGGGTGCCAAAGTTAGGACGTTTCAAGGTTAATCCTGAGGTACTAATGATTTAGGCGAGGTAACAAAGCCTGCACCCCAAGCCATCTGCATAGTGAGTAGGACCGCTGGCATCATTAACTTTTCCAGCAAACCTTTTCCGAGAGCTATTCCCGACACAAAAGTAAAGCCTGCATAGATTCCAGCTGGGATATAAAGCAATGGCGAAACTATCGAACCCACAATTAGCGAAAGCGCTGAGCCAACCAAGGCAAACGGTGGCGCTAAGTATCGATAATTAATTGTGCCAGCATGTTTTCGCGAGACCACTCTTCGCCAGCGGCCGTATTCAAAATATTGTTTTGCCAGAGCGGCCAAATTAGCTCTAGGTCGATAAGTAACTTCTAGCCGAGGATCAAAATAAATTTTGCCGCCACGTTCGCGTAATCTAAAATTTAGTTCCCAATCTTGTGCGCGAATGAATCGCTCATCGAAGCCACCAATTTCATTTAGTGCATCTCGTAAAAAGCACCCCAAGTAGACGGTATCTACTTCACCTGCGCCACCACCGGTATGAAATTTTGCCGCCCCAACACCAAGCGGACTTCGCATTGCACGAGCAACACTTTTTTCAAATTTAGTTTTGCCAACAGCGCCCATTAATCCGCCAACATTTACCGCACCAGTTTTTTTCAGTAGTTCAACTGCCGTGGAAAGATAACTGCTTGGGATTTCAGCATGTCCATCGACTCTGACGATGATTGGAGAATTTGATTTCGCTAGCGCGATATTCAAGCCAGCTGCAGTTCGCCCAGTAGGATTTGAAACTACGATAACTCGAGAATCTGATTTAGCTAACTCATTAGCAATTTCAAGTGTTGCATCTATGGATGGCCCAATTGCCAAGATAACTTCAAACCTACCTTGATAATCCTGCGAAAGGATCGCTTTCACTGCGTCAGCTAAATGGTTTGCCTCATTAAGTACTGGCAATATGACTGAGAGATCCGGTGAGGTAGATAACTCAACTTTTCTCGGGGTAGGTGCGGTAGTCATAGCCCCTAAACCGTATCGCCCAAGTACGCTTTCGCCATGTCTTCGCCTCGCAAACACAGCCGCGCCATTCGGGTGATTACCTCACTTTCGGTGGGAATTGTGGCCCTTTCGGCAATTGGTTGGCTGGGGCTCGGCCGAGTTAGTGGATCACTTAATCGAACTGATGCTTTTGCCAATGTAAAAAACCGCCCTGATAAGCCAACAAGTGCCATGAATCTGTTACTGGTTGGTTCAGATAACCGCGCAGGTTTAACCAAAGCGCAAATTCGTGAGCTTTGGGTTGGTGGAACTGAAGTTGCCGCTGGTTCACGCTCAGACACTATGTTGCTGGTTCATATAAGCAAAGCGCGCGACAGCGCAGTTGTTATTTCTCTACCCCGAGATTCATTAGTGACAATTCCAGAACATGTCAGTAGTTCAGATTCAACCAAAATAGTTCCCGCGCGTCAGAATAAATTGAATGCTGCCTTTAGCTTTGGAGGTGCCCCACTCCTAATTGAAACTCTCGAAGGCGAAACCGGGCTGCGAATTGATCATTACATTGAGATTAACTTTCTAGGCTTTAAAAACATTATTGATGCACTGGGTGGAATTGATGTTTGCGTAAAGAAAGATATCGATGACTCTAAATCTAACTTGCAACTCTCCGCTGGCCTGCAGACCTTAGATGGCATTCAAGCTCTCAAGTACGTGCGCACTCGTCACTTTGATGGGCTGGGAGATATTGGGCGGATGAAACGTCAACAAGAATTTATGTCCGCAGTATTGCGAAAAGCAACTAGCACTGGCACGCTGCTAAATCCAATTAAGTTGGTTAATTTCTTCAATGCTGCGATTAAAACTGTAACGACCGATAATGAGTTTGATAAGAATGATCTCTTAACTTTAGGTAAGCAATTGAAGAATTTATCGGCGGATAAAGTACGCACGCTGACTGTTCCGCTCTCAACTGCAAATGGCAGAGCAGCCGGCGTTGGCTCAGTTGTAATCTGGGATAAGGTTTTAGCGCCTGATCTTTTCAATCGCTTATTAAATGATCAACCCCTGATAGATGAAGTTAAGGCAACGCCTTCGGCAAGTGCTTCCCCTACAACGACTCTGGTAGATAAATTTAAGACTGAAACCGCCTCGAATAACGCTTGTGCAAGCGCAAAATAAAGGAATGAAGATGAAGTTATCGGTTATCGGAACTGGCTACTTGGGTGCTACGCATGCCGCTTGTATGTCGTCTCTGGGTTTTGAAGTGATCGGAGTAGATACCGACTCGGCCAAAATTGCGCAGTTGAGCAGAGGCGAACTACCGTTCTATGAACCCGGCTTGGATACTTTATTGGCCGATGAAGTTAAATCGGGCCGCCTAACTTTTACCACTGATTTTTCTCAGGTAGCCGATGCGGATATGCACTTCGTTTGTGTTGGAACCCCGCAAAGTAAAGATGGATTAGCCGCTGACTTAACTTATGTGCGTTCTTCAGTTGCTGCAATTACCCCTTACTTAAAGCCGGGTTCCTTAGTAGTTGGAAAATCAACTGTGCCAGTTGGTACCGCACAATCTTTACGCGAAGAGCTAATTAAGTCAGCACCACATGCGGACTTGGCTTGGAACCCAGAATTTTTACGTGAAGGTTTCGCAGTAGAAGACACGTTGCGTCCTAATCGTTTAGTAGTCGGCGTAGCTAACGATAAAGCCGAAGAAATGCTCAAGGAAGTTTATGAACCGGTTCTAGCTCTTGGCACCCCTTGGATTCGAGCTGATTTACCAACTGCTGAATTAGTAAAGGTAGCGGCAAATTCATTCTTGGCAACCAAGATCTCCTTTATAAATGCGATGGCCGAAGTTTGTGAGGCAGCAGGCGGCGATGTCACAGTGTTAGCCAAAGCAATTGGTTATGACCCACGAATTGGAAATCGTTTCTTACAAGCTGGTATCGGTTTTGGTGGCGGCTGCTTACCTAAAGACATTCGTGCATTCATGGCTCGGGCTGAAGAACTAGGTGCTAAACAAGCCCTCGAATTCCTTACTGAGATTGATGCAATTAATCTACGTGCGCGTCAACGCGTTATCGATGTGGTGCGCGCAGATCTATCTGAAGATTTAACTCAATACAAAATTGCGGTCTTGGGTGCAGCATTTAAGCCAGATAGTGATGATGTCCGGGATTCCCCAGCTTTAGATATCGCAGCACAATTACATGCTGCCGGTGCACAGGTGGTCGTGCATGATCCAAAAGCAATTGAAAATGCCCGCAAGCGATTTCCCAACTTGGGCTTTGCTGAGTCAATTGAGGAATGCGTCACTGGTTCTGATTTGATTCTGCATTTGACTGAATGGAAGCAATACCGCGAGCTTGACCCAATTGTGATCAAAACTCTTGCTAAAGGAGCACTGATCATTGATGGCCGTAACGCACTTGATCGTGAGCTTTGGCGAGCGGCCGGCTGGAAATTCCACGCACTAGGTCGTACGGATTAAACAATGACTACCACTGAAACAATTTCTCAAGTACTTAAGCTTAAGAATTGGGCGGTCGTTGGGCTAGGCAATAACCCAGATCGTCCGGCCTTTGGTGTTGCCAAGCTGTTACAAGATAAAGGTCATCAAGTTTTCCCAGTACATCCAAAAGCCGAAACAGTTCATGGCGCAAAGGGTTATAAATCATTACTAGAGATCCCTACGCAAATCGATGTAGTTGACTGTTTCGTAAACTCAAATTTAGTTGGTGAAGTTGTCGATCAAGCAATTGCTATTGGGGCTAAAGCTGTTTGGTTACAACTCGGCGTGATTGATCAAGCGGCAGCTGAGCGAGCTCAAGCAGCAGGGCTATTAACTGTGATGGATCGTTGCCCTGCAATTGAATACCAGCGCTTTATTTAAAATTTAACTAGAAGCCAGTTTTTTGACTTCGGCGCGCAGTTAAATTAGCACCCTTTGCTTTAGCTTCACTTTCTAATTCTTTTAAGTGGTCTGATACCTGCTGCGAAATAACTTCATTGCTAATTCCCAAAATACGAGCAGCCAAAATTCCGGCATTTTTTGCGTTACCAATACCAACGGTAGCAACCGGAATTCCAGCTGGCATCTGCACAATTGAAAGAAGTGAATCCATGCCATCTAAATTCTTTAGCGGTACGGGTACGCCAATCACTGGCAATGTGGTCAAGGACGCGACCATGCCCGGTAAATGTGCAGCGCCGCCAGCGCCAGCAATGATTACTTTAGTACCGATATTTTTTGCGCCTTGCGCAAAGGCAACCATTTCAAGTGGCATGCGATGGGCTGAAACAACTGAAGTTGAATATGAAATACCGAACTTGTCGAGCACTAAAGCAGCTTCTTCCATTACTGGCCAATCCGAATCTGACCCCATGATGATTGCTACATCACTCATCAATAACTCCGCCCATATAGTCGATCGCATGTTGTACTTCAGTGGTTAATTCTACGAGGTTTTCGCCAAGTAAAGTCACATGGCCAATCTTGCGGCCAGGTTTAACTTCCTTGCGATATTGATGAACCTTTAAGTTTGGCGTGCGAGCCAAGAGATGAAGATAAGGGCGATACATATCTTGCTTTTCGCCACCAAGCACATTTCCCATTACGGCATATTTCGCAGTCATAGCAGTATCCCCCAGCGGCAAATCTAGAATTGCTCGCAAATGTTGCTCAAACTGACTGGTGATTGAGCCATCTATCGTCCAGTGACCTGAGTTATGCGGTCGCATTGCTAACTCATTAATAAATAACTGATCACCTTTAACAAACATTTCAACAGCCATGACGCCAACTAGTTTTATTTCGGCAGCGATATTAAGAGCAATTTGTTGTGCCTGTTGGCCAAGTGCGTCAGTTAATTCTGGAGCAGGCGCAATCGTCATAGTGCAGATGCCACTACTTTGAACCGTTTGAGTTGGTGCCCATGTTGCCGCTTGCCCATGTGGTGAGCGTGCCACCATTACCGAGATTTCAAAATCAAAATCAATTAACTCTTCAACAAGCAACTTGGGGTTTTCTAACAAGATTGCAGCGAGTTCGCTTTCGGAAACAATTTTCCAGACGCCACGACCATCGTAGCCACCCGAAATTGACTTCGCGATAACTGGATATTCCGATACTTCACTAGCTTTAGTTACGACTTGCCAATTTGGAGCTAGATAATTCACCAACTTCTCGCGCATAGCGGCTTTATCCTGTGAAAAAATAAAGCTTTCCGAAGTGGGATAGAACTTAACGCCTTCGCTTTCAAGGGCCCTGACTACAGATATTGGAATAAGTTCATGCTCAAAAGTTATCAAGTCACACTTCTTGGCGAATTCACGAACCTGAACTAAATCTCGATAATCACCAACTTCGAATTGTGCAACTTGCGCTCCAGAATCAGATGAAGACTGCGCAAGTAAAATGAGATCGACACCTAAAGCTGCTGCAGGTGCGGCACTCATTCGGCCAAGCTGGCCCGCACCGATTATGCCAACACGTGGGAAGGGCGATTTCACTTGCCTATCGTAGGTGAATCACATCGCCTACGTTAACTCGAGCGCCGTTGGCCAACTGTAGTTCTCCCACATCGGTGATTCCTGTCGCTCGCGAACTGATGATTTCACCCGAAGGTAAGTGAACTTCAACCTCTTTGCCCAGAGTAGAACTGACTTTGCGATATTGATCGAATAAGTCATGAGAACCGCTCTCCCAAAGCTCGATAGTTAGCGCAAGGCTCTTTAAAATCTCGAGCAAAATTACGTTGCGATTTAGTTCGCCAAAATTTTCTAGTTTTAATGATGTTGCTGTAGGTACGGGTAATTCAGATTTAACCATTTCAACATTTAGGCCGATGCCAACAATTACGCCATCAGCCCTGGCTTCTGCCAGAATTCCGGCAACTTTCCGATCACCAATCAATAAATCATTAGGCCACTTTAGGTTTGTCACAATTTTTTGATCTAAATTTGCTAAAGCAGTTACTAAACTCAAGCCAGTTAATAATGGAATTGCGCTCCATTCCAATCTATTTCTTTTCGGTTCTAGATAAAATGAAAAAAGTAGTGCGCTTGATTCTGTTGCCTCAAATGCACGATTTAATCTGCCTCGACCAGCGCTCTGAAATTCCGTTACGTAGACATCTCCGTGTTGCAGATTTGCTTTACCGATAAGTTCGGATTGGGTGGATGTAATGGATTGAAAAACACTTACCCGCCAGTAACTGCGGCGCAATGTTGTATTGATCGCACTCTCATTTAGCGCTTCTCGAACCATTTCCACCTCCATAACTAGTACCGTAGGGGCATGAAGCCAGATCTGCATACTACTGCCGGAAAAATTGAAGATCTTCGCAATCGCCTAATTGAAGCAGTCCATGCTGGTTCTGAAAGTGCGATTGATAAACAACATGCTAAAGGCAAGATGACTGCGCGAGAGCGCGTCACAAAACTAGTAGACGCTGGCTCTTTTGTTGAATTCGATGAGTTCGCGCGACACCGTTCAGTCCATTTCGGCATGGAGAAGAATCGTCCTTACGGAGATGGCGTAATTATTGGTATTGCCACAATTGATGGTCGCAATATTGCGCTCTTTTCGCAAGATTTCACCGTAATGGGTGGAAGTCTCGGAGAAGTTATGGCCGAGAAGATTGTAAAGATTATGGAATATGCCCTCAAAAATGGCATGCCGATAATCGGAATCAGTGATTCAGGTGGAGCGCGCATTCAGGAAGGCGTTTCCGCGCTAAGTGGTTATGGCCGAATCTTTAGGTTAAATACCCGGTCATCTGGTGTCATCCCACAGATTTCCTTAATTCTCGGACCTTGTGCAGGGGGCGCTGCTTATTCCCCGGCACTTACAGATTTCACAGTAATGGTCAATGAAACATCGCACATGTTTATAACTGGGCCTGATGTGATTAAGACTGTAACTGGTGAAGAAGTTGGCATGGAGGAACTTGGTGGAGCTCACACACATAATACCAAGACAGGTAACTCACATTATCTAGCTCAGAACGAAGATGATGCGATTGATTATGTAAAAGCACTTCTCTCATATCTGCCTAGTAACAATATGGATGGTGCTCCTCACTTGCCGGCAACTGAGAGTCTCGAGAAGAAGATCACCGATAGCGCATTGGATACTTTGATTCCAGATAGCCCAAATCAGCCTTACGACATGAAGGTACTGATTCAAGCACTACTTGATGAAGGTGAATTTTTAGAAGTTCACTCTCTCTATGCACCTAACATTGTGGTTGGTTTCGGACGCATCGAAGGTGAATCAGTTGGAATAATTGCTAATCAGCCGCAACATTTAGCTGGCACGTTAGATATTAACTCCAGTGAAAAAGCTGCGCGTTTCTTGCGTTTCTGCGATGCTTTTAATATTCCAATTTTAACTTTAGTTGATGTGCCTGGCTTCTTGCCTGGAACTGAACAAGAGTGGAATGGCGTCCTCCGCCGCGGCGCCAAATTGCTTTATGCGTATGCTGAAGCATCTGTTCCGCTAGTAACTTTAATTACTCGTAAAGCTTATGGCGGTGCTTTCATTGTGATGGGCTCAAAATATATTGGCGCTGATATCAACTTAGCTTGGCCAAGTGCTGAAATTGCCGTAATGGGTGCTCAAGGTGCCGTGAATATTCTCTACCGTAACGAACTTAAGAGTGCGGCCGATCCAGAAGGTAAGCGTGCCGAATTGATTAACGAGTACAACGAAACGCTAGCTAATCCTTATTTGGCAGCTGAACGTGGATATGTCGACGCGGTAATCGAACCAAGTCAGACTCGCGAATACATCACGAAGGCATTTAGATCACTTAAAACTAAGCGCGATGCTCTACCGCCTCGCAAGCACGGAAATATTCCGCTCTGATGACTTTGCCAAAGAAAAATTTCAGTGTGATAGCTGGCAACCCATCTGCAGATGAACTTGCCGCGATCGAGCTGGCATTAGCAAATCACAAACGCGAAGAGCTAAAGCCGACGGTTAAGCGAAGTGTTTGGGCGATGCCGTTGATGCGAACTCAACTCCCGCACCAAATTAAGTTCGGTTCTGGACGTAATTTCTAAGATGACTAGATTGATTTTAGCTTCCGCATCTACTTCACGTAGACGACTACTCGAGTCAGCTGGTTTGAAACCAGAAATCGTCATTAGTCATGTTGATGAAGAAACCGATTTTTTTAATGCGATGTCACCTGCCGATATGGTGATAGCGCTGGCAATTACTAAAGCACATACGGTTCGCGAACAAATCTCAGGCGACGCTGTAATTATTGCTTGTGATTCCACTTTTGAATTCGATGGGGTCTCACTCGGAAAACCAGGTACCCCCGATGTAGCGACCGAACGAGCAAGTCGGGTGCGCGGTAATTCTGGCCTACTGCATACTGGCCACTGCATTATTGATACCAGCAAAGACCGAGAAATTTCAGGTCGGGTAACTACTAAAGTAACTTTTTCACAGATGAGTGATTTAGAGATTGCTGACTACGTCTCAACTGGCGAGCCACTACATGTTGCCGGTGGTTTTACTCTCGATGGCTTTAGCTCACCATTTATTCCGAGTATCGAAGGCGATTACACAAACGTGGTTGGTATCTCAATGCCTTTTTTGCGTACCGCAATGTCTGAACTTGGGTATACCTGGCCGCAAGTAAAGGAGCTCGGATGAAACGTGTTCTGATTGCTAATCGCGGCGAAATTGCGGTTCGGGTAATTCGTGCGTGCGCCGACCATGGCATCGAGAGTGTTGCGGTTTACTCTGAAACTGATCGTGATTCGATGCATGCGCAAATGGCAGATTCGGCATATTCGCTAAGTGGCACGAATGCGGCTCAGACTTATTTGAATATTGAAAAGTTAATCACCGTCGCCAAAAAATCTGGCGCTGATGCGGTTCACCCTGGTTATGGTTTTCTCTCCGAGAACGCTGACTTTGCGCAAGCCGTTATTGATGCTGGCTTAATCTGGATCGGTCCCCCACCTGCGGCAATTAGAGCCCTGGGCGATAAAGTTTCAGCTCGTAAAATAGCCGCGAAAGCTGGTGCGCCACTGGTAGCCGGAACTACTGATCCAGTTGATAGCCACGATGAAATTATTGCTTTCGCAAAACAATATGGCCTGCCCGTGGCAATCAAAGCTGCACATGGTGGTGGCGGACGTGGCTTAAAAATTGCGTTCACATTGGCAGAAATTCCAGATGCTTTCGCATCAGCAGTGCGTGAGGCGATTGCGGGTTTTGGTCGTGGCGAGTGCTTCGTCGAGCGATATCTAGATAAGCCACGTCACGTTGAGACTCAAGTATTAGTAGATAAATTCGGTAACGCAGCTGTGATTAGTACCCGTGACTGCTCACTGCAACGTCGTCATCAAAAATTAGTTGAAGAAGCGCCAGCACCTTTCTTGACTGATGCGCAGAATGAAGAGCTCTATCGTGCGTCTAAAGCAATTATGAAAGAAGCAGGTTACGTTGGTGCCGGAACTTGTGAGTTTTTAGTTGGCGTTGACGGCACCATTTCATTCCTAGAAGTAAACACCCGTTTACAAGTAGAGCACCCAGTGAGTGAAGAAGTAACCGGTATCGATTTAGTTCGTGAGCAATTCCGCATTGCGATGGGTGAAGAGCTCGGATATAGCGATCCAGTAGTTCGCGGTCATTCAATTGAATTTAGAATTAATGGCGAAGATCCTGGTCGTTCTTTCTTACCTGCCCCTGGTCGAATCACGAAGATGTCGCTACCAACTGGACCTGGCGTAAGAGTCGACACTGGTTTTCAAACTGGCGACGCGATAACCGGAAACTTTGATTCATTATTAGCTAAATTAATTGTTACAGGCGCTACTCGAGAGCAAGCAATAACTCGTGCTCGTCGGGCCATTACCGAATTCACAATTGAAGGAATGGCAACCGCGCTTCCATTCCACCAAGCAATTCTGCTGGATCCCGCTTTCACTGACGACTTTAAGGTTTATACCAGCTACATCGAGAAGGAATTTAACAACGAGATTCCAGAATTTAGGATTTTGCCACTTGAAGCACAAACCAAAGCTGCTGCCGATCATTTAGTTGCTGAAATTAATGGCAAGCGCTTTGAGATCTTGGTTCATGCGCCGGAACCAGTAGTTAAACGACATCGAGCCAAAGATGCATTAGGTGGCGGTTCTGGCGGTGTCGGTTTAACTAGCCCGATGCAGGGCACGGTCGTAAAAGTTGCGGTTACCGAGGGCCAAATCGTTGAGATCGGTGATCTGGTAATCGTGCTTGAAGCGATGAAAATGGAGCAGCCGCTGATGGCTCACCGCTCAGGTGTGATCTCTAACTTAAGTGCGGTAATTGGCGAGACGGTTGCGAGTGGCACCGTGCTCTGTGACATTATTGAGGCATGAGCCAATCGCTAATTAACGCTGAATCTGCCGCTGCTGAAATCGCAAAACGATCAGGTGTTCCCGCCCACGATGTCGCTTTAGTAATGGGCTCGGGTTGGGTTAGCGCAACCGATGCCTTGGGCACACCAAAGTTTGAATGTGATGCGCATGAACTGCCAGGTTTCTTAGCACCTGCGGTTGAAGGTCATTCCGGAAAAGTTCGCTCTTATGAGATAACAGAAAATGGCAAGAGCGTTCGAGTTCTAGTTTTTCTCGGTCGCACTCACCTCTACGAAGGTAAAGGAATGGAGCCTGTTGTCCATGGCGTTCGTACTGCAGTCAAAGCAGGATGCAAAGTTGTAGTTCTAACTAATGCCTGCGGTGGAATTAACACCGACTATAAAGTTGGACAACCAGTTTTAATTCGTGATCACATTTCGTTAACTGCGGCTTCACCACTAGAAGGTGCAAATTTCGTAGATTTAACAGATCTATACAGCAAGCGAATTCGCGCCATTGTCAAGGGTGAAGATAATTCATTAGCTGAAGGTGTTTATGTGCACTGGCGTGGCCCAACTTACGAGACTCCAGCAGAAATTCTGATGATGCGCGGAATGGGCGCTGATCTAGTTGGTATGTCTACCGTTCCTGAAGCAATCGCAGCCCATGCTCTGGGTGCTGAAGTTCTTGGCATCTCACTAGTAACTAATGCCGCAGCAGGTGTCACAGGAGAAAAGTTAAACCATGAAGAAGTAATTGCCGCCGGAAAAGCTGCAGCTGATCGAATGGGCAAGTTGTTAAAAAACGTAATCCCTAAGTTAGTTTGAAATTAAGTTAATCTAAATACATGGATCAAAAATTAGCTGCCGAGGTTTCAGCCTGGATCGCTGATGATCCAGATCCAAAAACTGCTGCTCAATTACAATCCTTGCTAGATAGTGGCAACGAAGTAGAACTTCGAAAATACTTCAGTGGCTTTTTACAATTCGGAACAGCTGGATTACGTGGCCCGATTGGCCCTGGTCCTTCCTGCATGAATAACGCAGTTGTTGGGCGGACCGCAGCAGGCTTAGTTGCCTACATGAAAGAACGTGGCCTAACTAGCGTTGTTCTAGGTCGCGATGCGCGCCATGGTTCTGAGGATTTCACCCAAACTAGTGCCGAGATCTTTAGCGGCGCCGGCATGAAGGTTTATGTTCTGCCTCGCCCGCTGCCCACGCCAGTTTTAGCGTTTGCAGTCAATGAATTAGGCGTAGATGTTGGCGTAATGGTCACTGCCAGCCATAACCCGCCCCAAGATAACGGTTATAAAGTTTATTTAGGCGGCACAGTCGATGGCATTGAATATCGCGGTAGCCAGATAATTACGCCAACCGACAAATCAATTTCAAATCAAATAGATTCGATTACTTCACTTGAATCCCAACCACGCGGCACTGAGTGGGAAGTTTTAGATGAAGAGATAGTTCACAAATACACAACCCGAACTGCGCTCTTAGGGCCAAGACCTGCTGACCTAAAAATTGTTTACACGGCAATGCATGGGGTTGGCACTGAGACTCTGCAGCGAGTTTTTCATAAAGCAGGGTTCGCCTCACTAATTTTAGTTGATGCCCAAGCTGAACCAGATCCAAATTTTCCAACTGTGGCATTTCCGAATCCCGAAGAACCAGGTGCCATTGATCTAGCGCTAGAAACTGCCAAAGCATTTGGCGCTGATTTGGTGATTGCCAATGATCCAGATGCCGATCGCTGCGCTGCTGCCATTAATGATCCGAAAACTGGCTGGCGTATGTTGCGCGGCGATGAACTCGGTGTAGTTCTAGGTGAGTCAATTGCTCGCAATACCAAAGCTGGAATATTGGCAAACTCAATTGTTTCCTCTTCTATATTGAGCAAGATTGCCAAGCATTACAATTTAGATTTCACCGAAACCTTAACTGGATTTAAATATTTAGCCAAGATTCCGAACTTAACTTTTGGTTACGAAGAAGCACTTGGTTATTGTGTCGATGCCCAGACTGTCAACGATAAAGATGGCTTATCTGCCGCGCTCATGTTGGCTCAGATTGCCGTTGACTTAAAGCGTGATGGCAAAACAATTATTGATTTACTTAATGAGGTCTGGGCTCGTCATGGTTTCCACGGAACTGAACAAATTTCGATTCGAGTAAGTCAATTAAGCGATGTAGCTAAGTTAATGAGTGGGCTGCGGGCTAACCCACCTCAAGTTATTGCGGGCAGGTTAGTTGAAAGCATTGATGATTTAGAAAAACCAAGTAATGATTTGCCGCCAACTGATGGTTTGCGAATTTGGCTTGCTGGTGGAATCCGGATAATCATTCGCCCGAGCGGCACTGAGGCAAAAATGAAGTGCTACGTCGAAGTAATAGCGCCAGATTCAGTAAGTGCCCAAACCGTCCTCGATGAACTAAGATCGCCTTTACAAGCGTTACTTACACTTAATTAACACTGAAAGGCGCAGCCCCATGAGTTTCTATGGCCTCGTCGATGGCAGTGATTCCTCGCTCCGTAACTATTTAAAGCAACTTCCTGGCGTTGACCAAGTTGGAGCTGAAGCACGCGCTGCGATGTTGGCCACTCGCAGTATTAAAACCACGAGCAAAGCTTGGGCAATTGATACCGCAATCACTATGGTCGATTTAACAACACTCGAAGGGGCTGATACCCCTGGCAAAGTGAAAGCGCTTTGCTCTAAAGCTTTTCGACCTGACCCAACTGATACTTCTGTGCCCCACGTTGGCGCAGTATGTGTTTACAACGACATGGTCGGCATCGCCCGACAACACTTAGATTCAATTGGCGCGCATGAACTTCCGGTAGCTGCGGTTTCAACCGCATTTCCGTCCGGACGCGCATCAATGGCAGTTAAATTACAAGATACCGAAGATGCCATCGTTGCTGGAGCTGCCGAAATTGATATGGTGATTGATCGTGGTGCTTTCTTAAGTGGACGTTTGATTGAAGTTTTTGAAGAGATCGTAGCAATCCGCGAAGTTTGTGGAGATCGCGCCCATCTAAAAGTAATTCTAGAAACTGGCGAGCTAGTCACTTTAGATAATGTCCGCAAAGCCTCCTACTTGGCAATGCTGGCTGGTGCCCATTTCATCAAAACTTCAACTGGCAAGGTTGCACCCGCTGCAACTGCGCCAGTAGTTCTAGTAATGCTCGAAGCCGTTCGTGACTTTTATGATCTAACTAAAGTGCGCATTGGTGTAAAACCAGCGGGCGGAATTCGCACAACAAAAGATGCCATCAAACAACTAGTCCTGGTAAATGAAACAGCCGGGCCAGATTGGCTCAATCCTTCACTATTTCGCATAGGTGCTAGCGCCTTGCTAAATGATCTGCTTATGCAACGCATGAAAATGTCCGATGGCTATTACGCTAGCCCTAACTACGTAACGATCGACTAACGAGGCTAATCAAATGAACTTCGAATACGCAGCAGCTCCCGAATC
>Ga0208485_1000005_pt1 | contig 101683 bp, 130 predicted proteins | sample LakMenEpi27Jul12_FD_150707 | JGI IMG/M metagenome (GOLD analysis project Ga0208485, IMG submission 150707) | Freshwater microbial communities from Lake Mendota, WI - 17JUL2012 deep hole epilimnion (SPAdes) | ecosystem: Environmental > Aquatic > Freshwater > Lentic | place: Lake Mendota... | reverse complement strand
TGGTAATGTGACAAAAGCTAAGGTGATTGAATTCCAAAGAGCAAACAAAGATTCAGAAGGTATACAATTAAAAGATGATGGTATTTTTGGTGATAAAACACATGCTGTAATGGCTTACAAAAAATATTTCAAACAACCAACTCAATAATATTTAAACTATTTAGAAAAAACCCCGGTCACCTAAAGGAGTCTGGGGTTTTTTATGCTTAATATCTATTTATATACTATGAAGATTATTATAACTGAGAGTCAATATATGAGTTTAGTTGAGCAACAATCGCTCAATTTAAAAGGTAAAACAATAGCGCCCGGTATTTCGGCGAAACATTCAAGTGACTATGTTAGTAAGGACGAAGAAAACTTATTCATAACAGCGCTTAATAAAATCATATCATCACACAAGTTTGAGTTACCAATACATGTAAGAGCATATATGTACCATTTACTTGGAAGAACCGCACCGTTTACAGAAAAGGATATGACAACCGAAGAAAGGGAGTTTTTAAAAAAAGCAGCTTTAAGTGTGGGTGAGAGAGGTTTTGATTATCAATTTTGGAGTGGTTATAGAAACCCTGAGGATCCATCAGGGGCAATTTCCCACATGAGTACAGTTGGACTTTTTAATATGCCCATGGTTGACCAATTTAGTAATTTTTTGGGTCAAGTCAGATTACCAAATATAAGAATTTCACCTGATAAAAATAAGGTAACAGTTATTGATAACTATGATTTCAACGTTAAAAGAGATAATAAGTACGAATTTATAACATCTAAGAGATTCTTGTGGTATTTTAAAGAATTTATAAAAAATCCAACCGAATTATATACATTTATTAGGGAAATATCCAATATGCGCGAGGTGAATGGATATAATGGTTATCCAATTAATATCAATTTATAAACTATGAAACTATTATCTGTAATAAAGGAAACCATACTATCAGAACAACAATCAAAATTCGGATTTATATCCATGTTTCCCACGACTGATACATTAACAAAAAAAACAAATATGGGGTATAACCCAATCGGTGGGACCAACAATACAAACATCATTTACTTAACAAGAAGAGGTGAGGATGGGAGTATAATCCCCAATTCAAAATTCTCCTATAAACTATCAGGTTCATATGGGTTTATTAATTTCGACATCACACTTAGAAATGTTAGTAGAAATAGGGGAAGTGGTGTATTATCAGGTGAAGTAATGCCAAAGAATGGTACCGTGGCAGGAATAATGAAAAAGTTAATACCGAGTAATTCTTTGTCACATGACGGGTGGTTAAAAATAAGAGTACCTGTGGATAAACTAAATGCCGCCTTAGTCCAATTACACAATAATAAGGGATCAAGTGCCGAAATTAAAGTGGGTAGCGGCGTTGAGATTAACTTAGTGAAGGTATAATATTTATAAACTATGAATAAAGACGAAGTACTCTATAACGTACAATTATGTGACGTTGTATATAAAGACCAAAAAGACATTGACTTCAACGGTCTCGGACTAACATCCGTTAAATGGGTTGACGATAAGAAATCAGATACACAAGGATTTGTTGCCATGAAAGGGAAGTCACTCTATGTGGTCTTCAGAGGAACGTCATCTAAGAAGGATGCTCAGAACGATGTGTCCATCGATAAGGTACCATTCATCAATGAGGGTGATAAGGTACATATCGGATTTAAGTCTTCTTGGGACGCAGTTAAGAACGTTATCCTTAAAGATATTACCAAGATGAGTGGGTATAATAAGATTGTTGTGTGTGGTCATAGTTTAGGTGCTGCGGTTGCTACTCTATGTGCTTATAACCTTTCCCACGTATTTGAGGATACAACCATTGAATGTTGTACCATAGGAAGTCCGAGAGTCGGTAATAAGACCTTTAAGAATAACTACGATAATCGTAAGATTAAAACCCTCAGAATCGTCCATAATAACGACCTGGTGACACGTTCTCCGAACATTGGGTACTATCACGTTAACTACATGTTACGAATCGACTACGACGGTAATATTAAGAAATACATGATTGATTGGGAACGTGCTTGGAATTATATTAAATCTGTATTCGCGGGAAAGACAATTAAGGATCACATGACCGCCAGTTATATCAGTTCGTTGAAGAAGTGGTATGATAAACAACCATAATTTTAATCTCCGATAACCCCGTTCACAACTTTCGGACGCCGGTACCCCCGTTCGCGGTTTATAACTCTTTATTTTTTTGTGTCCCTTAATATTTATGGGATATTTATATGTGTATATGAAACTAATTGATATCATACAGGACATTTTAACGGAAGAGTCATCGAATATAAGATACGGTGCAGTTTTAATAGGTGGTCTAACACACGGTGAGTCTCTTGATGAACAAATATCCAGATTATCATCATCTATGGGGGTTACCGTTAAAGGATTTTCTCATTCTTCACCAGTCGATTTGATAAAAGAGTTTCTTCAGCAAAATAGAAACATCCCATTATTCTTGTTCAGTGCAGGATGTCGTATATCGGGACAACTATCCGGATTACCATACGTTAATAAAAATAGATTTTATATTATTGAACCCACGTTTAGTGGTGGAGAAACAACCACAAGTGTGAGAAAGGCGGTTAGTGACGGTGTACCTGCATCAAATGTATTTGTTGGACCTAGTTCAGGTAGAGGTATGGGAATAGTTCGTGGAGCGTCAGATAGTAGAGCATCTTGCCATTATTGTTCCATAAGTTCTGTGGGAAGTATGTTTTAATCTATTTATGTTTATGAAAATCATTGTAACAGAATCACAATTAAAGACAATTATAGAACAACAAACCTCGAACCTTACTGTTCCTGAGCAAACCTTATTAGGGTTCTTAAATCGGTTCCTAAGAGGTGAAGATGGGGAGTTTGAGAACACACCCATTGAACAACTTAAAAAGACCATGTTATTTAACACTAAGACCATATACCCTATGGCACAAAAGTTAATCGAGAAGAAAAATACCGGAAAAAAGACCTACGACGACAAAACATTTAATTCCCTGTTTATGTCCATGGATAAATCCATTACGAAGGAACAAAGATATGAGTTCTTTAATGATGGTGGAACGATTACAAAAATCACATATAATTCACAGTTTTAGTGAGAACGAGTAGACAATATAATGTCTATAATCCTAATTAACTCTTTTAATTCGTTATTTTTAAGTGTATATTAATACCATATGGATTTATTTATTGGTATTTTATATGGAATATTGGCACAGATATTAACATTCTTACAACTACAAGGAAACATTAAATGGGGACTATTAGAAAAATATCCCATACTAACATTGTTATCCGCAGTTCCCCTCAGTTATTTGTTCCTTAAATCTGTGGAACATATTGTCAAATCATCTAATGGTGAAATATGGCCCAGTCGTCTTATTGGGTTCTCTATTGGTATTATTGTGTTTGCGTTGATGAGTTACATCATATTCAAAGAACCCATAACCTTAAAGACTGTAATATGTCTTTTATTGGGTATGACAATTCTTGCAATACAAATCCTTTGGAAGTAGTATTTATATACTATGAAACATACATTAAACGAACAAATTACTAGAATTAAGTTTATGATGAATCTAAAAGAAGATGATTCACAAGCTATGTTAATTCAGTACACTCAGGAATTTAACGAAAAAGTCGATGAAGATTTAACACCAGAAGAATTTAAGGAAGTTATGTGTTCAAATCCTGATGATCTTGAATTACCACAAGACATAACTGGTGAACAGAAACAAACTGTTGACCAATTAAAACAAAAAATGAAGACAGCATCATTTGCTGAATTGATTCAAGCCAAGAGACAATTAAAGGAATTAAAAAGACAACAACAAAATGAACAGGTTGCCGGTCCTGCAGTTATTACTTTATTGGGTGTTAGTATGCCACCCGCCTTTGCCATGGTAATTGGAGGTATTATTTTTATCATGTTATTAACAATTTTAAGTAGATTCTTCAAATTTACAAAAACAGAAACCTATTGGTGCGACGGAAAAAAATCACGTCTATTTGGACTTTTAAGATGGTAAAATATTAAAACTCTATATAAAATATGAAAATAGAATATACTCCACGTTATTTAAAAGATTTATCGGCAATACGTGAAAAAAGAGCAAAAAAAGACACAGAAAAAATTGAAAGGTTAATCAATATGTCACCTAATTTTGTTGAGTTACACAAGATAATTGACATTAAGAAATACGATCCAGGTCTTGGGGGTTATAGAATTCGTTATAGTGGTAATCCAGAATATCGAATTCGTTTTGAATTGGTTGACGACCCAGAAAATCCAAAAGAAAAGGTAATCAAATTACAGATGGTTCTTCCTCGTGAAAAATATGAAAAATATGCTCACACAAGTATTAACGAATCTGTCGAAAAAAGAATAAAAATAATGATTACCGAAAGTCAATTAAGACTTTTAAAGAATTTACATTAAAATCTATATTTATATACAAACAAACACACGATGTCAAAGAAAATTAAAATCACCGAAGAACAACTAAAACGTTTGGTAGTATTAAAAAATCAAATACAAGAGAATGATGAACCACAAATGGCAACCCATGAACCATCAAAAAGAGATGTAGATGTGGATACTGAATATGAAATCAACGAGTCAGTTCAAAAAATAAAATCTACATTTAAGAGATTTTTATAAGATACCTCCGGTTTGAAGACCGGACTTAGGGCCGGGACTAGTTACTAATCCCGTTGGGATATGAATTCGCTACTCATATCCCTTTTTTTAAGTATTTATTTACGATGAAGTTTAATAATTTATTATACGATTTAATAGTTGAGGCCAGTAAGAAGGATATCTTAATTCAAAAAATTGGATTGAACGAGAGAAATGCCGAATTCCTATCTAACTTATGTGGTCCATTGTCTGTGTTCATGGCAAATAAAATAATTGATAACATGATGACCGTTACACCGGGAGTTAAAAAATTGAGTAGAGAAGAGGTTATCGATGAGGTGAATTCAGATTATACGTTACAAACATCAAGACAAACTATTACGTCAATTATGGATTGGATTCGAGTTGGGTTAAATGGTAATGTTAGACCATATCAAAATTTAAACTATAAAGAATTACATGAACAATCCAAAAAATGGCACGATGAGTTAGAGGTTGGAGATTCAACTATTGACTATAAAGAAGAACATCCTGTGGTGGTTGACTTTAGAAATGAAAAGGGTAATGGATATTATTGGGTTGATTTAGAAACAAAAGATTGTGATGAAGAATCAAAGAGAATGGGTCATTGCGGTAGAAGTGCCGGTAACCTTTATTCTTTAAGATTCACTTCACCTATTGAAAATACTAAGTTCACTAAAAATAGAAGTTTTGTAACCGCATCTGTTAACGATAGTGGTGTTCTTTTACAAATGAAAGGTCCGCATAACAAGAAACCATCAGAAGAATTACATCCATACATCGTTCCATTTATATTAAATGACATTGTCGGTGAGTTCGGGTCTGAATATGAATCAAGTCAAGATTTTAGTTTAGTAGATTTACCTGAAGATAAAATAAAAGAAATATATGATCAAAAACCCGATTTATTTGACAATAGAAAGGGTAAGAAGGCATTACGAAAAATTGGTTTACTTTCCGATAGGTCAACGGAAGATATGATGTTTGAGTTACAAATTGACCCCGCATATATTTCACGTTATGTGGATGGTGATTGGACAGTAAGAAAATACAAAGACGCACAGGGTAGACAAAGAGAAACCGGTATGTTCGAAACTTTATTAAGTGGTGACTATTGGGATTTATTTGACAATGGTGGTGGTGAATGGGAAACTGCGTTGGAATACTACGCAGATGAAGAAAACACTGGTATTATTTGGGATTTAATTAAAGGATTTACAAACGAGGACGAAATTGAAGGTAAATCATTAAATGAACTTATTAAGGAGTTTGATCACAATTATGAAATAAGAAACGCATTGGGTAATGCGATATCGTCCGCGGAAAGTGATTCATATTATGTTTACTACAAAAGAACACTTCAAAACGCATTAGAAGAATATGGTACGGTAACAAAATTAAATGATGAGGGAGCAACGATTGAAATTAATTTAAAAACCGTTATTGATAATCATGGAGTAAATGAGGATGATTTAGATGATTATTTCGAAAGATGTGACGATAGTTATGAGTGTGTGTTTGATGAACTAATGGGTGATTACTATGAAAAACCCGATTTTAGAATAGACGATAGATGGACACCTGATGTTGATGAGAGATACTTTAACGAAATTTTAAACGATTATTTGGGTGACGTTAGGATGTAAATGATTTTTTTAATAAATCAAGATATTTATATATAAACACAAAAACCATGGAAGAAAAATACTTAATTACACTATCAGGTTCAAGTATCGTACCGGTAGAAGGAACGGAAGAATTAACAACAAAAGAACAATGTGAAGCTTGGTTGTTAGAAAACCAAGAATTTACAGCAAACGAAGAAGGTGCTGAATTAGAATATTCAGGTAAATATGTAATGATACCTGCTCCTGTTGAGGAGTAATTAAATTAATTTTATTAATAAGACCCCATTTATTGGGGTTTTTTATTTTCAAAACTATACATTTTTAATTTTGTATTTATTATATTTAAAATAAAAAACAATACTATGGCAATGACTTACAAAATTTTCGAGGCGGGTAAAGATGTACCTGTATTAGGAACAGAACATTTCACAACATTAGATGAGTGCGAGGATTGGTTGGCAGAAAACCAAGTTTTTTACGACGAAGAAGATCCCGAAAGACCTCATCCAGACGGAAGTAAATTTATTTTATATACCGAGGAGGTCTAATATGGGATACTCAAAAGAATTTATTGAGTGGACCAATTCTGATTTAGAGTATGTATTTGAAGTTAAGGAGGTGTCTGCGGGTATGTTACCGGGAGATTCAAATAACGTATCTTGTGAAGGAACCGGTTATATCGGTATGTTCAAAGATTTTGAGGGTAATCTAATGTTAAAAATGAAACACGATAATCAGGACGGTTTCATTATGGAAAAATACGTGGACGTTAAGGGACGATTCTTAAAGTAGATAATCCCTTAACCCCATTTCTAAATTATATTTAGGTTCCCACCCCTTCATCCATTTTTGTTTATCACTTTTAGTAAAGAATTGATACCCTTTAGGAATGTCAGTTTCTTTGTGATACGTAAAACCGATATTCAAAATCTCAAGAACATCTTCAAATGGTCTTGATTCACCACTGCCAACTTCATAATAATTAGATGAGCATTCTGTATAATTTTTAAGTGCGTGAAGGTTAGCACTAATAACGTCTTTCACGTACACAAAATCTCTCGTCGGTTTTAGGGGGAATAGTTTGATTTCCTGACCTTCTTTTTGCTTAGTGACCATTTGATACGCAACCGACGACATCTTCCCTTTATGGTCTTCGTATGGTCCATAAACGTTAAAATATCTCAAAGCAACTCCACCATTTTGAATTACGTATTTTTCGGCAACGTATTTACTCCACCCATAAAGATTTGATGGATATAAATTATTGGTACCGTAATTTGCGGCTGAAGAAGAATATATCATTTTACAATTATAGACATAACAATAATCTGACATTATCTTTGTTGATTCATAATTTCTGGTCATCATGTAATTCACATCTTGTTCTAAAGTGTCCGAACATGCTCCGATATGAAAAATAACATCAGGTGAAAATTTGTTTATTTTATTTAACAAAACATTTGTCCAATCTTCATTAAGAAAAATGTCTTCATTAATTTCTAAAATTTCAAAATCATCTTTGATTTCTTGAATTAAATTTTTACCTATAAAACCTTTCGAACCTGTTACTATTGCTCTTTTCATGGTGTTGTTACTCCTCTTTTTGATACCACAATTGACGCCATTTCATTGGCATAAATTATAGATTGGCTTATGTCTTTTGTTTCCAAATATTTTAAGGTAAATGATGCTGTAAATGTATCACCAGCACCACTAACGTCGATAGTTTCTCTAGGGTCTGGTGAAGGATAAACTCGGTCAATATACTTAGCACCATTCGAACCCAAAGTTACAATTACTCTATTTAATAAATTTTTATGAAAACTATGTTTATTAAATTCCGATTCGTTTAATTTAACAAAATCAAAATTAGATAATAAACTATCGGTTATTTTTTTCTTAGTATCCATTACAATAAAACGAGAGTGTTGAGCGATTTCTAATAATAGTTTTTCATTTAAAAATCCTTTATTATAATCACTAACAATTATTGCGTCAGATTCTTTTATTTCGTTAATAATTTCATCGTTTAATTCTAAAGGTGTTATCGACTCTTCCCCCTCATCAATTCTAATGAACATGTGATTAGACTTATCGTCTACGTATCTTGTTTTTTTAATTGGTTGGAGTTGGTGTATGTGTTTTATTTTAATCCTAACAGAATGATATAAGGATTTTAAATTTTCAATTACATTACCTCCCATCCCCATATTTTTCTCCACGTATAATGGATTAAAAACGGGTACAGGTGCTTCAGGACTTAATCTTTTTGTTTCACCGTACACGAATATGTCTGTACACAATTCACCTATTACTGTTATTTTCATAATTTAATATATTAGTTGAGGACTTATCTTTTATTTTTTCAAAAAACATTACTTTTGGAACATGTTCAACACCGATAATTTTATCATATTTGTAATCATCCCCAATAACTAATATGTCGGGTTCCCATTCTTTTATTCTATCGACGAGTGTGTCGTCCGAATCAAAAGAGACTACACTGTTGACAAATTTAATACTGCGAATAAATTCCATTCGATCTTCAATTCCATTATATGGTCTACGTTCTCCTTTTTTTTCACGTACTCTATTATCTGAGTCAATACCCACCCTTACGGACCCTAATGTTGATGCGTATTCTAATAATTTTATGTGACCTATATGAAGAACATCAAACGTCCCATTTACCCAAATCTTTTTCATTTTTGTGAATCTCCCTTCCAAACCCTATATGAATCAGAATCAAAATGTTGTGTAGACACTTCAAAAACCTCACCATCGATTAATGCCTCTAATTGATGTGGTTGTCCGGGTCTTTGTCTAACAACATCACCTGGAATTAATTTATGTTCAATTATTTCCGCCGTTTCAGTATCTATCCATCTATAGATAAACAATCCTTTATTAACGTACCAAGTCTCATCTTTAATCATGTGATAGTGCATAGAGAACTTAGCACCTTCCTTAAATCTCATTAATTTACCGCAGTAAAGTTCATTGTTCGTTATGATAATTTCTTCCCCCCAACCCTTAGGGACTTTACATTCAGAACATTCCGTTATATTATGTACAATTGGTTTTTCCATAAAAAAAATATAAGAAAAATAAAGCAATAAAACAAGCGAGTATTTATATTAACATGAATTTTGAAATATTAATAGAAGAATTACTTAACGAGTTATCGGGAGCGGAAATTTATCAAAAGTATTATAATAAAATACCATATGATATTTTTCTGAACATTGTTAAATCAGACCCCAAATCGGTTATCGATGAACAAGGTAATCCAACCACATTAGGAAAGTATGTAAAACTATTAATTTCCCTTTACCAAAAAGGAGGTTTACAAATTGAGGACTTAGATAAAGCGTCAGAATATTTGGGTTATGTGTACCAACATCGTATTGCTATTGATTTAGGTAAAATAAAAGAATTGGGGGACTTATACAATTTGGTTAAAGATTACATTGCTAAAGATAGTCAAAGTTTAGATGACGTATTAAAAGTACTTTCAAAAGACGAATATAAGGTTTTACATAACGGAGAGGAGTGGTACATATTTCAACCATTAACCGAAAAGGCATCCTGTTATTTGGGCGTCAATACAGAATGGTGTACAACTTGGGGTCCGTATACTTTGAATAAGAAACACAAGGACAGAACAAACATGTATCAACAATATTCTAAAAATGGTCCTCTGTACATAATGATTAGAAAAAATAATCCTTCTGAAAAATACCAATTTCATTTCGAATCTAAACAATTCATGGATAAGGATGACCATAGAATTAATATTAAAGAATTTTTTAACGGAAAAAATGAATTAATAAATTACTACTTTCCATCGTTAACAAGAAAAGTTTCTGACGAACAATTAAAATTAGAACTAAAAAGAATTGATATATTACCCGATGAGGTTGGGATGGGGTTAATTCAAAAGGCAATCGGACAGGTTAATAACGACTTAGTTAATGCTTTACTAAATCAAGATGATGAAAAATTAAGTGAACTTATTATTAGTGACAATATTAATGGAGGATTTGAGGTATACGAGGGAAAATTGACATTTGACGTTAACACAATCGATTCTAACTCACAACAGGTATATGACAACATTAGATATCATGAATACGAAACCAATGAAGGATGGAATTTTGTTTATGAGGATATGAGAGATAGAGGTATTGATGAGTACGAAAGAGAAAATCTAGTCTCCTTTATTGAAAAATATTACGAGGAAAATCCGAGCGAATTTTCAAGTAGTTTTGGTATAAAAAATAAGGAGAATTTCGTAGAAACTTTTATAGATAATTATGTGGAAAATTCAGATATCCAAGAAGCTTATTGGTCTAACACCGCAGATCTCTCTCACCAAAGTTATGAAAACGAAAATCAAGCCGCAGCGGACGCAATAAAATCCGACATTTATATTGATGATAATAATCGAGGATATCGATATGAAATAGGAGTTGTAAAATTCGTTCAATTCTTAATAAAAAAAGACATTACCAAAATAGACGACGAAACAAAAAATTCTTTAGAGAATGTGATGGATGAATTTATTGATTATTTAGGACATGGTGGTGAGTGGGAAAGGATATATGATTTTGATTTACAATTTCCAAAATATGGTGATGATGGAGATTTAACAAAAGAAACGAATAAGTATTTTGAAGATATGTTAAATGATGTTGAACAAAACAAAGAATGTTTTTCTCTTAGAACTAAATTGAATGATATACTTAAACAATATTTTAAAAATTCAACAACATTCGAAAATGACCATATTAAGGTAAGGTTAAAAAATAATCAAATTGATTGTTCGACCGGTATGGTAAAAATTGAGTATACTAATAAAGATACAGGTGAGACCTAAGGTGGTTGGAGGGACCCTAAGGATGGTGTTAAGGTTGATAACTTGGTTTCACTTTTAACTAACTATAAATTATTTGAATCATATTCTAAATTTAGAAAATTGATTAAGTAATAAATTTTTCTTATATTACGTTATGGAAATTATATTAGGTTATGACATCATAACACATAACGGACCATTACCAAATTGTTTAGATCCTAAATTTATACCTACGATTAAAGAAGGTTCTAATTTTGATTATAACAAATGCTTTAAATATTTTAATCAAAAATGGGGTTGTGATTATTGTTTATTCAACAGTAACGATTTAGATAATATTAGTACTGTTAAATCCGTATACAATATTATTAAAGACCGTAAAAAGGGTAACACATACAAATGGTTTTATATTGTTGAACCACACTCTGGATTAGACTTATTTTTTGGTTTACATAGGGTACACGATAAATTCGCATTAACATTAATATCAGAATCTGCACTAAATGAAATAAGAAATGGTGAAGGTAATTTATTGATTAATTATACTGTAGATGGTGGACTTGGTGTAAACATTGAAAATTTTTCCCTTATTGTTGATTTCACCAGAAAAAACAATATACCTGATGAAAAAGTATTTTTTATTTTTTCTGATTTTAAGTTAAAAGAAAACTTTGAAAGGATGGGAGTTAACTATAACGTATTGGACTCCAATTTTTATTTACCATTCAAGGCAAGAGAATTTCAATCAATTTTAAATGGGGAAGATAAAACAAATTCAACCGTTGTTACTGAAGATGATTTTATTAAAAACATAGAGAACGATAAAAAAGATTTTTTATTATTATCGAGACATTTTAAAATGCACAGAATAATGTTATTGAATAAACTACATAGAATGGGTTTGGATAATAATTTAGTTTCGTGGGAAAAATCATACTATAATGGTGGAATGGTAGAGGAGATGTTAAAAAGAGATAATAATATTGAATTTGCGGACTTATTAAAAACCACCTCAAAAAATTTAGATGTTGATGACATTGTAAATGTATGGGGATATGGTTTTGAGGATAAAAATCTTTATTTAAACACATATATTAGTTTAGTAACCGAAACTATTTTCTTTCAATCAGATTGGAAAGTTAACGAGTACTCTACCTTCCCAACTGGATTTATATCTGAAAAAATTTGGAAACCTATTGGTCACTGTCAACCATTTATTTTGGTGGGACCAGCAAAGTCATTGAAATATATTAGAACAAAATTTGGGTTTAAAACTTTTCATCCATATATCGACGAATCATACGATAATGAATGTAACGACATGAGAAGAATTGGTTTAATTGAAAATGAAATAGAAAAATTCAGTAATAAAACAAAATCTGAAAAGATAGAATTTTTAAATAACGTTAAAGATATTTGTATTCATAATCAAAAATTATTTTTATCGATAGGTGAGGAATCAAGAAAAAAAATTACCGAATCAACAAAAGAAAAATATAATTTCTTAAATAAATTATAATCTAGCCCCAATAAATTTGATTAAAGTCTCACCAAATTTTTTGTAACCAAAATAACCCGGATGTTCATCCTCAGTAAAACCGTTTAGCTCATCTTTTATTGTCAATTTGTGTCTATTACAAAAATGACTTGACGAATGGCAACCCTCATCTTCTAAAATCACTTTTCTTTTTTTATCCAATATATCATAAACATATTTGTGTGATGATTTAAGAGTATCATTCTCAAACATATAATAATATGGAATATTGTTAAATTCTAAAAAAGTAAACAACCCAACTAACTCACCCTTAAACTTATTTGTATAAACAATTGGATTGTGGTATTTTTCAAAATAATTCCACAAATCTTGTTCAATCTCTCCCTTAAAAAACGAATCAGGATATTTGCTATCTGTTGGTGATATGGTGTGATGTGCAGAAACAATATTCATTTCACCATCATTATCATATCTAATATTAACGACCATATGGTCATCAATTTTATTTGAATAAAAATCTATTCTATGAATTGGGTCTGTAATCTCAAATAAAAATAATGTTTTACGAGCTTTATCAATTCCAATTTTTTGAATGTGTTCATATGTTCTACGAATAAGTCTTGGCGCTCCTGATCCAGATTGTCCATCGTGAGTTAATTCACATTCAAAATAATCAGCAACATATTGAGGATATGTTACTTTTTTTTCGTCCTCCCAATAAACATTGTATAGTTTTTTATATTCATTTTTAATGTTTGTATGATATAATCCACCGCCAGCGGTAAGAGACGATCCATTAGAATAAATTGCGTCTATGTTAGGTATTCTCATATAAATCTTTGTCTTTCTTTAGGGTAATTATTTGGGACGTTCATTATTTTTCTTGGGGATGGTTTCTTAATCGATTGTTCAATTAAAGAGATAAATGTTTTAGTTAATTCCCTATGTCCTTCCTCACCAATATGTAAATCTTTAACAGCACCCTTTGTCTCATCCTCAATGCTTGAATATTTTCTAAATGGAATCATTAATTTATAACACTCTTTTTTATGATTAGTGGTGTCAAAAAATTTCATCCTAATGTTATTGTCTTTAAAAAACTTTAAAACTTCTGGTTTACTATGAAACATACCATGAATTATAATTTTTTTACCTTCATTTATTTCGGATAAGATTTTTTCTAAATCAATATTCTTTTCTATATCATATAAAACATCCGCATTTTTATCAACAATGGATTTTAATTTTTCTTCCATATAGTGGTAACCCTCAACATAAATACATAGTTGTTTATCTTCTATCATTTCAGTTGACCAAAGATTTTCTGGATAATCACATTCAGGAGAAACCCAGCTCCAATGATAAATTTGATTATTTGGAAATAGATTTTTTATTATTTCTATAAAATTACTTATTTCTTTATACCAAATACTATAAGTCACTCGATTCAACGCAATTTCTTCTGTTGTTGATTTTTTAACATTTTCATTTTGTTTAGGATGTGGATTGAAAGGGATAATATCAACAAATTGATTTACATCGTCAGCAATTCTAAACCTACCTTCCGAGGTCCAATTAAATATTAAAATATCTTTTGGTTTAATTTGACTCATCGTTTTTAAAAAACTATCAAATATTGTGTAGTTAGATGCTCCTCCCATACCACGATTAACCACATCGATATCAAAATATTTTGGAATTAATTCTGCGTAATGTTCAGGAACGAACCCTAAATGTTTTACATACTCTACCGACCAACTTTGACCACATTCATAATGAGATTTAAATGTTTGAGTGTGGGAATCACCAAACATAAATAAAACTGGCTTGAGTTTTTCGACCAACACTGGTATTGTGGTTTCGGCATATAGTTTATTACCAAAATAACCTGGATGAGTATCCTCAGTAAAACCGTTTAACTCATCTTTTATCGTTAGATTTTTTACACCACAAAATCTATGTATAGACGAAAATCCCGCAACTCTCAATTCCCTATCCGATATACTTTTATAAAAAGTTGGGAATATATTTCGATATGTATCATTTTCAAAAGTATAATAATATTCAAATTTATTTTTTTCTAAAAAAGAAAATAATCCCGTAACTTCACCAACTACCTTTTCGGTATAAACAATAGGATTATGATACTTTTGTAAGTAATTTAAAACCTCATCTTTAAATTCATTATGTAAAAATTCAGAATCGTAGAACTTACCATCGGGTGTGGTTGTTTCTTGAATTTGAATAGATGTAATTTCTGAATTATTACTATCGTACCTAACATTAACAATAACATAAGACTCTATTTTTTCAAAATACATATCAATTCTGTGAATTGGTTCTGGAATTTCCAAAATAAACAATGTTCTGTTTGAGGATACCATACCCACTTTTTTTGTGTATTCATATACCATTCTAACTAATCTAGATGGTCCACCTCCCGATAATGCCTCATGAACTAAATTACAACCAAAATAATCTGCAATGTATTTTGGGTATGTGACATCCTTTTCATTGTCAATATCAATCCCGTGTAGTCGTTTATATTCTTTTTTATTATCCTTATCGTTAATACCACCACCTGCGGTCAATGAGGATCCGTTGGCGTACACCGTATCAAAATTTTTCCATTTCATATTTTTAAATATAAATAAAATATTGATTAAAGACAATAAAAAAAGGGAAACAAATTGTTCCCCTTCTATGACCTTGTGATTATGTTTATTTAGAATTTAGTTCCGCATTGTGGACAGAACTTATGTGTGTCTTTTTTTCTCTTACTACCACACTCAGTACAGTAAGTAACCAAATCTTCCTTAGTAATAACTTGAGTTGATTTAGGTTTAATTTTCCACCAATTTGTTGTGGATGGGTAACTATTAAACGATGAACTATCATATGTGAAAGATTGATTCGATTCTGAACCTTTCTCTACCCTACCTGTCTCAAGACTTCTTGATGAATTCGTACTAATAGTACCACTTGTCAACGACGCATTATAAAACAAATTTGTTCCTGATGTTGTAAATGTTGCGTTACCATAATAAGGACTACCAGTTGTCGTGGACCCCCGACCAAAATTTGGATTATTAATTGTTACAGTACCACTATTAACATTATATGTTGACATTCTCACCTCGTCATAAAATTTAACAACGACGTCACCATTGTTCTCAATAGCATCTTGTACTTCTTTATTATTCCCATTTACAACGTATGTTTCGAACAAAAACTTCTTTGCCTCATCAAGATACCTTTCGAGGAAGATGCGTTCACCAGGACGAAGTATGATACCATTACCAATGGAATTACCATTCATCTCTATTTTTGCTAAAACTTTATTTTGTGTGGGATTAAAAAGTTCGATTTCGAACTCATCACCGTTATTAAGATAAACGGTATCAATTTGCTGTTTTAATCTTTGTTTACTCTTGGTAATAAAAGATTGTGGTACGGCAAGACCAATCGTGTTGATTGAAATTCTTCTGTTCATTTCCTTATATTTTTTTGTATTTGAACCCGAATTCGTTGGTATCAATTCCAACTCAAATGCCTCAAGGACACTTCGACTTCAACCACAAGGTCTATTATAAGTATAATGAAAATTTATAAAGTGTAAAGTAAAAACCTTATAATGTGTAAATATCCATAGAAATCTCGGTAGAATATTCTCCCGTTTCGGAAATGTATAGTGTTATGTCCACTTCATCACCGACAGTAATGAGACCATTAGAGACTTTATCAATTGACACATTATCCCAATTAAGAGGAATGGTTATTTCATCGGTTAAATAATCGTCAGAACCTTCAGGATAATATTCTATTTCGATTTCTATTGAATCAGGTCCTTTGATTGAGTTTAAACTAATTCCTTTTATACCCCAACTTCTATGTTCTTGGTCAATATCAAATGAAAGTTCCATTGTTGGGGAATATGGGGTTATGTCATTAATTTCCCCACCTTTATACTTCTGTTCGTGATTTACACCAACAGAAACTTTTACTTCTCTTCTATAACGAGTATCGTCAACGGATTCTTTAATTAACGTATTTGTTATCGTTTTTACTTGATTTTCAGTGAGTATTAACTTTTTCATATCTAATAAATATTCAACAAAAGTATAAACAAATTTTGGATATTTCAAAAAATATACTATTTTTGTTCTTTAAATCTTAAAGAATGAAAAAAGTATTATTACTGTTATTTGTTGTTTTTATGGGTTCATGCTCAACACAATACAAGTTAAACAAGTCCATTCAGAAAGCCAAAAGAATGACAATGGAAGATTTTAAAAGGGGTAAAATAGTTGTTGAATATCCGTCTTTAACTCCTTAATTATTTAACGGGTTGTTGTTGTGACTGTTGTCTTAATTGTTTCGCTGTCGATTTTAGGTTTTCGATATCCTTATTTTTAATCCATCCAGCTTCTAAATACGGTTTTAAAAATTGGTCCACGGTCCCACCTTTTTTTGTGTAATTTTGTATTGACTGAGTATCAAGATTTGAGTCCATTAATTTAGTCCAATCTATTTTACCACTATCATCTGCATAACTTAAAACTTTTGCAAGACTATTAGTAATGTTATTCGTATCAAAAGTCCATTTTTTTACAGTCCTTTTTGGTGCCGGAGTGGTTCCTACTCTTGGGGCCACTTCAATAACTTTACCACATTCATCAGTTTTTAATAATAATCTTTGACCGTCAGATTTTCTTATTCTATATCCTCCAGATACAAAGTCATTAAAAATTTGTTTATTTGTGTTGTCGAATATTGTAACATGCATAGCATCCGAGTGACAACCACTACCATTATCGGATTCACATTGATAGGTTACTATTATTTCTTTTTTACCACCTTGGAGGATGGCTTTTGAATCTTCCTCACTAAATCTACCTATCCATTGTCTTGATTTTCCATCATTTCCATTATTTAAATTGGCATAATTTGACCCTTTATCATTTTTAATTGGGATACCATTCGCGTAAATTGAAAAAACGGCTTCATTACATTGATGACATCTACTCTTGTCGGTTTCTGTACACCAATTTTCATTATAATCAATCATTAATCTAAGTCCAACTAAACAAGTTTCATTAACCGTTACAGATTCACCCGTCGCATTAACAATAACGTTGATGAATTGTTCTTCTGCATATTTTGGATCGTTCGGACTATTTTTACCTGAAACATATGGTGTACTACCTATTACTATTTGATTTTCACCAAAAGTAGGTTTTACTGAAATAACGTTTGTTTTAATTAAGTTATCAAAAAAGTTATTGATAATGGACTTAACGGAATTAGCTCTTCCGTTCGCTAAATATTTTTGTGGAACCTTATTACCTTTATTTTTACTTGTTGGCTCATTATCGGCATTTGTAACTTTAGACTCTCCCGCTTGTATCGAAACCTCAATTTTTTGTGATTGATGTTTTTTTATGAATTCGATAACGGGTGTTAATGCATTTGTTACCTGTGAAACCAATTGTTGTGTTGGCATCCAATAACCTGCGGGGAACTTATAAGGTATATTAATTGGAGGTAGACTAGCTGGTTTTCTAGTCTCGTTTCTTACAATTGTTTGTTCAGATAATATTTTATCTATAACATTCTTTAACTGTTGTTCCGATAATACAATCCTCTTCATTAAAATTTATCTTTTATATAAATACTTTATAAAGGATAACTGGTATTTATTATTAAATAAAGACTTAAAACAAAGGAAGAATTATGTTATTAAAATTAGGATCAGAAGGTGAAGATGTAAAAAAACTTCAGGTTAAATTGGGAGTTGACCCAATAGGTAAATTTGGACCAAAAACCGAAGCCGCAGTAAAGGCGTGGCAATCGTCTAATGGTTTAACGGCGGACGGTATTGTGGGTGATGGAACATGGGGTAAATTATTTACCGAAGGAACAAAAACCCAACCTACCGTAATAACGGAACCCGCACCTGTTGCAAGTGTTGGTGGTTTAAAGTTAGAGAGATTAAAGGGACACATACCCGATTCAGTTATTAAAATGATACCTGACACGGCAGCTAAATTTCAAATTAACACACCATTAAGATTAGCTCACTTCTTGGCACAATGTGGTCACGAATCGGGAGGTTTCAGAGCAACAAAAGAAAATTTAAATTATTCAGCAAAGGGATTGGTAGGAACATTTAAGAAATATTTCCCAACAGAGGCGGCCGCAAAACCTTATGAAAGACAACCCGTTAAAATTGCTAATAAAGTTTATGGAAACAGAATGGGTAATGGTCCAGAATCATCAGGTGAAGGTGCGAAATTCTGCGGAAGAGGTTATATCCAATTAACCGGAAAAGAAAATTACACGGCATTTGGTAAATCAATTAACGAGGATATTTTATCAAATCCTGACAAGGTGGCTTCAGATTATGCTTTGTTATCAGCGGCGTGGTTCTTTAGTAAGAATGGTTTACATAAAATAGCCGACGAAGGTTCAAGTGATACGGTTGTGACCAAAATTACAAAAAGAGTAAATGGTGGAACAATCGGATTAGCCGATAGAATTAAACACTTTAAAGAATATTATTCTTTATTATCATAAAAAAAAGGGACTTTATAGTCCCTTTTTAATTTCTTTTATATCAACATCATCTTCAGGAGAAATGTCAGTTATTTGTGAAAAATCTTCACTACTAAGATGTATTTTTTCTTTTAATTTTTCAAACGCTATTGGACTTATAAAGTGAGCCGGAACATTTTCATTTTCCATATCCGATGGTTGTACACAATAAAATGACGATTCATCAGGTTGACCACTTTTCGAGTATGTTTCAACAACGTACATATTCCCCTCATCATCAACATAAACGGTTTCATCTATTTTATTATAGAGAGCATCATATTTTACACCGTTGAATGTCAACCAATCAACATGTTTTGAATGAAACAAACCAAATTTATTTGTTTTTGTACTTTTGTACAATAAAATATCAGAATTGTCTATACTAACATTACCAACTACAAATTCATTTTTCATCGCATTTTGAAGAACGTTTGATAGCGATTGACCGGGTAATTCTTGACTAATTCTTCTTGATAATGTATTTTTATCAGATTCTGACAATGCTAAAAATAATTCATATGTACTGAATTTATCGTAAATATTATTTCTATTACTACTCATTATATACATATTCCTCATTTGTTTGTCACTTGCCCTCCATGATTCCGCAGTTTGAAGTGTACCGTTCTGAGCAATATATTGTAATCTATCACTTGCTTCTTGTCTTCTATATTCGTATCTATTTCCAGGAATTTCGTTTATTCTACTGATAGTATTTTTAATAATTAGTTCTGTGTTCTCATCATATGGTTGGAAAACTATTTTGTCCAAAACTCCACTCAATTTTGGGTAGATTTGTAATAATCTTTCCTCAGTAAAAGAAGGTTCACCAGGATTTGTAATGTCGGTTAATGCAAAAGTACCACCTTTCATTGCTTGTAGTGCCCCTAAATAATATTTACTCACATCTTTATTACTAACATTATCAGGATGTTTAGATTCGTCAATTACAAAATAAAAAGATCTATTTGGTCTTTTTGAAGGGTAATAGTTATTATCATCCCACCAAGTTGTACACCATGGTCCTCCACTAAAATTGTAAGGTGGTTCGTGTAATGTTTTTAAATAATATCCGAAATTAATTGATATTTGTTGGTTACTAATATCATAAACTCTAAATCCATCATTTTCATAGATTAGGTATTTATTACCATACCATAATTCTTTCGACGCCTCTATTTTTTCTGTTGTTGGTTTTCTGTCTTTTGATGAAAATACCGCAACATTATTTTCTTCACCATCAATCAATCGATTGTATTCATCGTATATACTCTTAATCTGTTGAGAGGTGTATCTTGTAATTTCTTTTATATTGGCAACATCAAATTTAGAATAACCGTGTTCACCATCAAAACGATAAAGGAAGGACCTCCATTGTGGTAACTCTATATCGAAGTTGTTTTTGGTTTTTTCAAACCATTCGTAATATTTTTCAATTTCCTGAGGACTAAATCTATCACCCCACTTTTCTCTTAAAAAGTTCAAATCCTTTTGAATCGCCTCTCTTCTTTTTTGGGACATTTCGGCTTCAATAACCAAATCGTATACTAAATCACGTATTTTCATAATACAATAAATATACAATAAATACCTTTTTGAACCTCTAAAAACTCAATTTTATTGGGGAATCAAATTATCAGATTTTATATAAGTTCTTTTGAGACCTTCAATTTCGTCCAAAGTAGATTTAACCATTTTCTCAATCATTAGGATTTTCATCAAATTATCTGCGTTTCCACTGTCCAACTCATTTGAGAAATTAGATAAAAGAACCTTTCTCATTAAATTGTCGTCGAAAGATTTTGCAACCCTTTCCTTCTTTCTTTGAAAATATTTTTTAGAGTTTTCTCTCGTACATTCAATACAGTAATTACTGTGACCGTCCAAAACCAACCTATTTTTATAAAATTGGTCAAGTGATTTTGATGATTTACACCCTGAACACTTCTTTTCATTTTTCTCTTTTGACATGACTATTTTATTTGATATGGGACAAAGGTATGTATATAAAAAGAAAATTCCAAATATTATTAAAAATATTTGGAATTATATAATGAAAATTGTATTATATTAATTACTTTATGGTCTTAATTCCAAGCAAAATCTAATTTTAATTTACCACCTTCATTTGTTATAGTTAACCCACCATTTGCTTCCGCATATCTTTTTTCCACCCCCGCAATACCAAAAACTAAAGTTCCTCCAGCATTTAATGTAATTAGGGTGTCATTATCAAAATACTTACCTTTTGAATTATTGTCTATTGGGATACCGGCAATTGAACCGACTGTTGTTGGTCTCTTATAATTTTTATTATAAAGATCGGAATTACTTACACTCGAACGAAATCCTAAAATAACTAATTTTACTTTTTGTTTTCTTAATTTTATAATAGTGTCAACGTCATCTTGAACTGATGATGCCTTTCTAATTGTGCCCGATACCGATGAAACTTTAGAAGGTGACATTTCTTCATTAAGTTGGTTATCGATGATTTTCTTGATTTGACTTTCTGTGAATATATATTTTTTCATAATGTGTTACTTTGATTTAAGGTATATTGATAAATATCCAGCCAAACGACTACCTCTCTCAATTAAAAAATCTTTTTGTGTTTGTGTTAATTTCTTTTTATCTCTATAATCAACTCCCATAGTTCCAATACATTTATCTGTAACAATATCAAACAACCCTATTACATATGACGCATTGGTCCCTGTTGCTTCCGCTGCCGACTTTAATCCATAAGTTCCAATAGTTTCATCTTTAAAATCGGAAATCCACAAATGTTTATTTTCCATAATGTAATTCATTGATCTTGAATATAAAGATAGTGGAATGTCAGTGAATAAATGAATAATACTACCAATTCCCGGTTTAACGTCCTCATATGTTATTGAAAACTTTTGAATTGATTTGTTAGTGTGAAGAAAATGACCACCATTGTGAAATTGACTTATCCAAATTCTATCCGCATCTAACATATCTCTAATTTCAGATATTTCGTCAAAAATAACCAAATTTCTTTCAATGTCATCTTTAACGATGTCTTTCGATACTGGTTTAGATAGTTTAGCTTTTACATATTCAAGTCCCGCTGGACCAACTAATGCTGTAATAACGGCCACTAAGACCATACCAATCAATTCTATTGTGTGTTGTTCCATAGTAATAATTCTATAAATATTGTAATACAAAATAAAAAATTGAATTTTATTAGGATTGTGTGTTTAATATCCAAAATTATTTATTTAATGACAAATAGTCATTCTATTTTATGGTGTTTTTTGATATTATACTTTATTTATTTTTGTTGTCGGGGGACAAAATAAATTTTAAAACTATTATACGGGAGATTTTACAAGCTCCCATTTTTTTTGTATATTAGTTAATATGGATAGTTTAATTATAAATTTCTTTGGTGGCCCTGGTATTGGTAAGTCCACACAATCGGCTGGTTTATTTACCGAAATGAAGAAACATCACATGGATGTTGAATTAACTTACGAATTTCCTAAGATTGTGGCGTGGGAAGAAAACTATTCGGCAGTAAAGGATCAGTTTTACATTACCGCTAACCAACATAGAAATATTAGTAGATTATATGGTAAGGTGAAGTACATCATTGTCGACTCACCAATCATTTTAGGGATGGTTTATAAGGACAGATACAGTAAGGAACCTGAATATCCGGCAATGTTCTATGACGAATCGTTTGATAATTTCGTTATAAATTTATTTAAAAAGTACAACAGTTTGAACATACTGTTAACCAGAAACGATGAGACATACGATGAGAATGGTAGATTTCAAAATTTACAAGAGTCTAAAGACATTGATAACGATATTAAAGAAAAATTATTATCTAATAACTTACCTTTTGTTGAATTTTCTGTTGATAACAATACTCCTTTGGAGATATTTAACTATATAACAGTAAATAACACATGAAAAAAGTTCTATTATTCGTTGGTATATTCCTAGTAAGTTTTACCTCATTTTCACAAGATACTATTAGAGTTAAAAATCAGGTATTTGAAGTTCTATATTCACAAAAATTAGAGCAACCCCTTTGGTTGAAATATAGATCAACTAATAGACCAACAAACGTTAATAGGGGTACTATGGATTTCTACACTGAAAAGAACATTAAAACTTCTGATGGTGAAGATTATAAAGCAAACATATATGATAAAGGACATTTAGCACCTGCCGCCTCTTTTTCCGATAATATGGAAAATCTAAAGCAAACATTTTCATATTTGAATTGTATGATGCAGGACCAATATCAAAATAGGGGAGAATGGAGATTGTTGGAGGAGCAGGAGAGAAAATGGGACGATTTAGAACCGTTAACAGTTATCATTAAGGTATTTTTCGATAAGGTACCTAAAAGAGTTCCGACCAATGCTGCAATCCCTTCATATATGCAAAAACACATTTATTTTGAAAAATCAAAAAAGTGGAAATGTTTTGTGTTACTAAATGAAAAACCGAAATTTAAATGGAGTGAGTTGGAAATGATTTGTCCATCAAGTGACCACAAGTAAATTATGTTAAATAAAGAATTAGTAAATTACCAAAATAAACTTTATTGGGTTTATCGAAAAGTAAAAAGTTCCCAAGTTAAAGAGGGGAGTGTTACCGATTTAAAAGAATTTTGGAGGTGTGATGTGGCAGTTAGAAACAAAAATCAGAATGACGATTTGATGTTATTTTTGAGAGAAATTGAAGAGGCTAAAATTGTTTCCTAATTTCTTTTAAACATATTTTAGTATACTTGTCTTCATTTCTTTTTGCTTGTCTCTCCATTGGGTTTTGAGAATAATATCTTGATAGTTCATATTCCCTATATTTTCTACGAACTTGTAAATAATGGGTATATTCGTGAATTACAGTTGCAACAATATCATAAATTGTATTGTTATTAGGTAAATAAATGATTATTTCATTTCTATAAAAACAGTAGTTACCGAAAATTTCAAAATTATCCATTTTGCGTTTCCTTTCACTGAATCTAAAAATCAACCTGCGTTTTTTCCTATCACATAGACCAAAATAACTCTCACACCACCTTATTGCTAATGTGGCATAACGTTTTTTTGATTCGATATTGATAGTTCTAGCCATTCGTTGTTTTATCTGTTTTGATTGTTCTAGCAACCCTTTTAGTTGGTTTTGCCACCTCGTTAATGGCGTCGAAGTTTTGAGCAATATCGTTTAAAATTGCCGCAAATTCATAATTCTCAGCCTCCTCATTTTTCTTCCATAAAACAGAGACAAAACTTCTTAGTTCATTATCGGTTAATTTGGCTCTAACTTTAACGGAATTTTTCATTAACTTTAAAACCATGTATTGAGCCCCTAATTTCTTATCTTGGGATAAAGAAAAATAATTGTCAACCGTAATATTTGATAAAATATTTGCGGTTACATTATCCAAAAATTGGATAAATGATGGATGGTTTACATTTACGTTCATTGTCTCTTTTCGTTTAAAATAAATACTTCCTAATCCATTCTAAAATGGAAAAGGGGATAATAAAATCCCCCTTATTCTAAAAAATATGGCTGTTTATTTTGCCCACTTACCTCTAATAACGATTTGAGCAATAATGTTATATACAGATAAATCTTGATATGTATCTTCTACTGCTTCACCAACCGTATCGGGTTTACCTAATAAGACTAATTGCTTCAATCTCTGAATCTTATCGTTCATTCTGAACCAAAGTCCTGTTTGTGATAATTTAACCTCTTCAGGGGTCTCTAAACGAGTACCTACGGATATATTATCTGGTCCGTAATTCATTTGTTTTCTACAGAACACCTCATATTGTTCTTTTAGGATTTTTTTAAATTCTCTTGTGGTTTCAGGGTACTTTTCCTCACAAAATTTAATTGGGTCGATTGGTAGTTCTTTATCTTCTGACATAATTTATCTATTTTTAATAATATAACCAAAATAAACACTAATTCCAAATATTTATATAAAAATATATCAAGACATGGCTTCAGACGCATATAAAGAAATGAAAGATTCGGGTGATAAACCTAAATCTGACATGCCAAAACATAAACAATTGGCTCAAATGTTATCATTTAGAGTGGTTCCAGCATATTACAAGGAAATTGAAAAGGTTGCCAACCATAAAAAAGTAACAGTATCCAAATTAATTAGAAGTTATATTAAAGAGGGTATGAAAAGAGATAATGAACTTACAAATCAAGAAGATAAAGACTTCAGAGTTGATTAAACACATGAGAAACGTAATTTTAACAGAAAGTCAAATAAAGAAAGTTGTTAGTAATGTCTTAAATGAGGCTAATAATAAGGTTTCGAGACATGATTTTTCAAAAGTGCAGTTTAAATTGGATGATTTAAACGGATCGATACAAGATGCTCAAAAGGAATTGAGGAAATTAGAGGATTCGGTCCCAAATGGGTTAAAAAACATCACAAATAAGAAAATTGATGAGATAACCTCAAACTTATCAAACGTTAAAACTTTAATTACTTCATTAAAATCTAAAATTTACCAAATAAAGAAACAAAACTATTCCCAACCGTTAGAGGAGAAGAAAAAATGATAAAATTTAGTGACATATTATTAGAATCTCCCGAAAAAATCAAATGTAATCATTGTGGGTGGAGTTGGAAGAAATCTGAAGGTGGTAAAACCCCAAATGTTTGTAATAAATGTGGTCACGACTCAAGTCCTAACTCATTGGACACCTTTGCTCAAACTCGTTTAAAGGGTGCCACCAAAATTTCCGATGATGCGAAGAAAAAGGGTGGTCCATCGATGTTAACTTACCATCACTTTGCGGTTAAATTACCATATTACAAAGAAGTGTCTGAAGGTAAGTTTGATATGAATGAAGCAAAGAAGGAATTTACAAAAACATTAAAAAGTATTTCATTTAATATGAAACAAAATGATTTTCAAAGAGAGGTTGGTCGTTTAGAAGTTTTAGGTGAATTAATTATTAAAAATAAGTAATTATTTATCCTTTTTTAATAACTTTTTTCCCTTTTCAGTTAAAAAAAACAATTCTTCAGTAATTTCATCATCATACGACTCAACAAATCCCTTTTTCTTTAAGTCATAAAGAATAGAACCGGCAACAATTTCTCTAAGAACCGTTTCAAACTCTTCCTCATCAAAAAATTCATCTTCTTCCATGTCATATTCACCCGATATGAATTTTTCGGTTAATTTATCCAATAAATAAGTTTTAGCAAAATCGGTACTCTCTAAATCATAGTCTGAGAAGAAATTTGTTTCAGTCAAAATCTCAATCATTTCATCTACTCTTTCAATTATAATTGGTTGGTATATTTTAGACATTATTTTAGTTATTTATAATAAAATATACAATAAAAATGTGTTAAAAAAAAATCTTTAGGGTTTTAAAACATAGTTTTTTTGTTTATATTACCATATAAAATATAATAATGGAAAATAGAAAAATTTTTATTCAAATCGCCTCTTATAGAGACCCTCAATTAATTCACACAATTAGAGATTGTGATATGAAGGCAAGTGACCCTTCTAAACTTGTTTATTCGATTGCTTGGCAACATTCAAAAGACGATGAGTGGGACCAATTACACGAATTTAAAGACGACCCAAGATTTAAAGTTGTTGATATCAATTATAAAGATTCTAAAGGTGCTTGTTGGGCTAGAAATCAGTTACAACAAAACTATGACGGGGAACAATATACATTACAAATAGATTCACATCATAGATTTGTTCAAGATTGGGATTTGGAGTTAATTGGGATGTACAATCAGTTAAAAGAGAAAGGTCATGAAAAACCATTACTTACTGGTTATGTTTCTTCTTTTGATCCTGAAAATGATCCCGCAGGAAGAATACAAACACCTTGGAAAATGAATTTTGATAGGTTTATACCCGAGGGTGCGGTTTTCTTTTTACCAGCAAGCATCGATAATTATAAACAATTAACAGAACCGATACCGGCAAGATTCTATTCCGCACATTTCGCGTTTACAACCGGTGATTTCGTTAAAGAAGTTCCTCACGACCCCGAATATTATTTTCATGGAGAAGAAATCTCAATTGGTGTAAGAGCATATACTTGGGGTTATGATTTATTTCACCCACATAAAACTGTTATTTGGCACGAGTACACAAGAAAGGGTAGAACTAAACAATGGGACGACGATAAGTCGTGGGGAGGTAAAAACGCAAACTCACACAAACGTAATAGAAAGTTATTTGAGATGGACGGTGAGGTGAAAGATATTGACTTTGGAATTTATGATTTTGGTAAAGTTAGAACATTAGGGGATTATGAAAGATATGCCGGTATTTCCTTTAAAAGAAGAGCAGTTCAAAAATTTACTTTAGATAATAATTTAGCACCCAACCCACCATTATATGATAAAGATTTCGATAACTCGTTTTTAAAGGTATTTAAACATTGTATTGACATACATAAAACACAACTTTCTGAACCGGATTATCAATTTATTGCGGTAATATTTGAAGATGAGGACGGACAATTGGTTAATAGAAAAGACTTCTTACCTAATGAATTTAATCCATTGATATCAACACCAGATGATTTCATAAAAATTTGGAGAACGTTTGAGGTTGAAAAAAAACCCAAGACGTGGATTGTTTGGCCGTACACGGTTTCTAAGGGTTGGATGGAAAGAATAACGGGAAATTTATAATATGATTAAACATTGTTTTTATATTAATTTAGATAGAAAGGAAGATAGAAGAAAATTTATCGAATCCGAACTAAATAAAAGTTATATATTAAAAAATATTTTTGAACGATTTCCCGCGGTCGATGGGTATAAGGAAAATCCAAGATTTTTACCTGATGGACTATTAACGGAAAATGCTATTGAAGACGTTCTAATGGACACTGTGACAGCTTGGGGGTTGTCTTTAACACAAGGTGGTTTAGGTGTTTTGTTATCTTATTTAAAACTATTTGAAAAAATCAGTGAGTTAGATAGTCCCGTTATAACTTTTGAAGATGATATAACAATTAAAGACAATTTTGACGAGGAATTAGAAAAAATATTAAGAGAATTACCAACAGATTTCGACATGTGTTATTTAGGTTATGGTGATAAAAAAATAGACTCTAAAGAATTTTCTGAAAACTTAGTTATACCGATAGGTATGATTACATGTCTGCCGTCCTTAATTATATCACCAAAAGGTGCAAAAAAACTTTTATCTCTACTAAAAGAAATTGACAATCAAATTGACACTTCGATATATTTTAAATTAAAAAATTTGAGGTCCTACGCAGTTAAAAATAAAATTGTGGAAATAAAAAATAATTTTGTTACGGACATACAAGGTAATTTTAGTTGTAAAAAAGATTATAGAAAACAAAATTATATTATAACAACAATTGCTTACGGTGAAAATTCTAATAAAAATGCGTTAAAATTGGCCTACGATTTAAATTATTTTAAACAAAAATTATTAATTGTTACAAATAATAAAGAATTGTTCGAAGATGTTGAGAATGTTATCGTAGTTGAGTACCCAAACAAACCATTTTCATATAACGATAAGTACCTGTGTTTTGAGGAGGGGTTTAAATTGGAGGACGCTGTTGTGTATATTGATTCAGATAGTAGAGTTTTCTATAAAAATTATAAAAACTGTTACACTAATTTTTTAAGAATTATTACTCCTGGTTTTCATAAGTCGTGGAATTGGGGATGTTTAACAAGAGAAGAAAGTGGTTTTTTTACAAGTACAGATATAAAGAGTAGAGCTTCAGGTTACGGAGAATTAGCACTTAAATTGTCAAACGAATTAAATATTAATTTAAGCAATTCATTTCATTACCAAGAAGGTATTTTAATTTTATGTAAAGAGTCGGGAAAAGAGAATGTTTTTTTAGAAACATGGAAATACTTGGCAAGTAAATTAGATGAATTTGAAATTATTAACGGGTCAAAAAAAATAGGACTTGGGGAAGGTAATATTGTTGGGTTGGCATTATCAAAAAGTGAGATGACAGTGAATGATGAAACCGTGGCCAATATATTTGGTAGGGATTTAAAATATAATTTTTACGGTTACCATATAGGTAATTATGTTAAAAATTATCCTGATAGAAAAACGGTAAAATTTGGGGATGGAACTTTAATAAGTTCTAAAAAAGTGAACATACCATTTAAGGATAAAATTGTGGATTTATCGTACTCAATATTTTACATATCAGAAAATCTAATGGTACTGACCTTTAAATGGAATGAAAACAATAGTGTTGAATTTTTAGATCATGAGTTTAAAATAAACGGAAACATTTACCACTTCAATAGTGAAAAATCAAATGAAATACATTTTGAAAAAATAGAAAAAATTGAAATTTTACATACATATGATTGGTATGGTGAAAAAAATTGGAAATTAATTGAAACTTTATGAACGATTTTGCATTCTGTACAATAACATATGGAAAAAAATATTTGAAATTTGGTGACTCTCTAATTAGTCAATTAAATCAGATGGGTTATCACGTTTATGTTTTAACAAACGAAGAAAATCATTATATTGATAATAAAGATATAACGGTAATTAAACACGATAAAGAATATTTTTCATTTCATGATAAGAGAATAGTAATGAGGGAATGTTTAAAAAAATACAGGACCGCATTTTTTTTAGATGCCGATGTACATATTCAAAATACCGATAATTTAAGTTTTTTAAATAATTTACCTTCTGGTTTACACATTTTTGCGATGTTTGGTAATATTGGACTTACGTTTTGTTCTGAGGATATTACTCCGTGTGAAAATCAAGATAGAAGAAATACAAAATATGGTAAAGAAGGTATAAAATTATTAAATGATTTGAATTTAAAATATAAAAAACAATATCATAAAGGTAAGGATTACGATTATTTGGAACATTATTTAGAGGGTAGGTGGGCAATAACAAAAGAGGAGGGTAAGGAAGATGTCTTTTTTGACATATGGGATAAATTGGCGGAATTTTGTAATGAATTTGACATTAGACATAAGTATTATAAAAATACAGGTGCGGGGGAAGGTGGTACCATGTCTATTGCATGTTATAATAGTGGATTAACTTTTAACGGAGTAAGTCCGTTGGTTACTTTAATAAATAAATTCTTTATTTCAAATTATAAAGAAAAGGTTGATGGCGTAAAACCATGGAATATCGCCGGTTAAAAAAAATACGATGAATAATTTCAAAGATTTAGAAATACACACTCTGATTTGTAATAGAGATGTGTTATTGGCAATTAATAATTTCAAATCACTACAAAAATTTGAGGAATTCAAAGATGTGCCGGTTTTTTTACATGACGATGGGTCATTAACGGAATCCGACATAATCTTATTGAATAATATAAAAAACGTCGTTTTAATAAAAAGAAGTGATGCGGATTTTGATATTGAGGAACACATAAAGGACTATCCGAATTGTTATAGTTATCGATTAGGTAAAAACCCGATTAATTTATGGCATAAAATTAAAACATTTGATTATTATTATTTTTCAAAAACAAAAAAAGTACTTGGGTTAGATAGTGACCTTCTTTTCATGCAAAAACCTAAAAATGTAATTGATTTAATAAATTCAAATACTCCATTTTATTTTCCTGATGTACAAAGTTCGTATTGTTTTAACGAACCAAAAGACGAGGTGCCGGTTTTTAAAAATGTCAATACAGGTTTAATATACATCCCATCTCCCGAATATTATAATATCAATTCTTTAGAGTTTGCGTTGGGGAACTTGGTTGGTAAGGGTGTAAATTATTTCCCGTCATGGATTGAACAATCGGCATTTGCTCATATGTTCTATAAAGACGGTCGTTACGTTTCATTAGGACTTGACGAATATCGAATACCATATTTTCAATCGGTAGATATTAAAAAAATAGAATGTTTACACTTTGTAAGTTATCCACCGGTTAGAGAACTATATAAAACATATATTGACTATTTGGATATCTCAAATGGAGATTTAGTTTATGATAATAATTTTATTATTGAATTTGAAAACCATAAAATACCGTTGGATTTAAAAATGTTTAGATATGAAGGATTTTTAAATGTTGAGTTTTATTGGGGGTTGGAAAAAACAGATCATAGATTTTTAGATCATATTTTTAAAATTGTTATTGCAGGAAAAGAAAGTGAATATAAGTTTCAATCTAACAAAAATGGATTTTTCATCATCAATTTAACTGATGATGATTTCGATATGTATCACACATATGATTGGTATAATAAAACGAATTGGGAAAAATTAGACACAATTAAAATTGAAAAAACCTCCGATTAGGAGGTTTTCTTTTCTTCTTTCTTTTCTGGTTTTTTCAAACCCATTCTTAATTCTTCTTTTTTCTCTCGATTTTTCTTTTCGAGTTCTTTATGTTGATCAGAGATTCTTTTTTTCTCTTCTTCAGACATTCCAAATACTGCCATAATTAATTTTTTATTTTATTCATTATTTTTAAAGATTCCTCTTTTTGATATTTGAGTAAGATACATTTTTCGTATTCCTCAATCTCCTCAAAAATTTCAATAAGGGAATCGGTTATTTCAACATACAATTCTAAATCATTGTTATATGATAATATCGTACACCTATTATAATAATCATTTAATATCTCATTGTCAACAGAAATAAAAAAATTATAAATCATTTCTAATTCATCCTCATCATAGTTACCCACATGAAGAACTCTAGTTGCTTGTAATAAAAAATTTAATGACATGTTCATAATATAAAAATTCAAGATACTTTACCTATAATTATCATGTCCAATACTCTAAAACATTCAAAGAACCCATCCTCCTCCGCCTCCTCTCTTGTTTTTTTTGATTCTTGAGTTGGGCCAAATACAATACCATTATGTAATGATATGGAAAATACCCATTGGTGGGGGTTGTACATCTCAATAGATAGGTAAACTCCCTCCTTATCAAAAAATTGGTATAGTTTCTTATTATCATAGTACACCAACGTAGATAGACTCAATACCCCAACATTAGGGAACATCCTTTCTTTAAATTTAGACAAGGCATTTGGGTACAAATATTCAATAGTATACCAATCCATACTTTAATTATATCAATAATAAACTATTTTGTATATAAAAAAATGTATTTTAGAAATAATGATAATACTTATCATTATTCATAATGAAAATAATTGAATTCTACTACAACGACGATAACAGGAGGTTATACGTCGAGTTTTCGACAAATGACGATGGAGACAGTTTTTACCGTGTTTTAGAACTCGGTTTCGAAGACATTGAATACTATTCGCCGTCTATTTTAATTGAAGAGGATATGGATTACATTGATGAAGAATTCATCGTTGAGATGTTAAATCAATATCTTTTGGACAATGACCTACCAGAAGAAAAAACTTTGTAATATTTATAGTTATGAGTTTCTTAAACGACGATAAAAAAGATAAGTTAAACAGATTTGTTAAATTTGTTAAGGACCAATTAGAATTGGACACAGTTCCTGTTATTTCTATTCAGAATCACAGAAAGAATCTTAAAACTACCGCAAATTACGATTATACCAAGGATGAAAAAATCATTAAGGTTTGTTCTAAAGGACGAGCTTTAGTTGATGTTATGAGAAGTATTGCACATGAAATGGTTCACCACAAACAATTCGAACAAGGTCGTTTGAAGGTTCAACCACCGGACATCGGGGGTGAAATTGAGGATGAGGCAAACGCAAAGGCCGGACAGTACATTAAAATGTTCGCCAAAGAAGACCAAACAATTTACGACGAGTAAATTACCTCATAAAATACAACGTAACCCTTACAGTTGCTGCTTTGTCTCTCGTACCGTTAGACATGTATAAATCTGTAACAATTGGAGGACTGAGTAGTGTCATTGTTCTTGGGTATCCCACATCATTGGCTCTATAGGTATAATTTGTCACCGCACCGTTAGTGGTATTCATTACCTCCAAATTATTATCATATAATGAAAGATTTACCCAAAATGGTTCGGGCTTAATAATACCCGGCATTTGTGTATAATCACAATAGAGTTGTCTATTATTACTATCAAATTCCCATGTGGTTTTACCCCTTATAAAACGTCTATCTACCGCCGTTTTTGAATAGTCCTGTTTCATTATTACATTACTATCGGTAAATTGTTGTAAATTAAATGACGTAATACATACGGTATCGGTTTTAATGACCTTAACGGGACTAATTGAACTCGTTACTGTAATATCATAATCGGTTAAAATCCATTTACCTCCCGTTAGTTTAGGTGGGGATTGTAGTTCATATTTCTCACACCCAAATAGGGTAAAAATGATTAAAATCAATATTAATTTCTTCATGTCTTTATATTTTTGACAAAAATAGGTATTTTTTAGTATATCACAATCAATTTCAAAGTTTTTTTTAGATATTTATAAGTTATGAAATTAGGGTTAACAGAAAGACAATATAAGTTAGTCATTTCGGAAGTGGTTAAGAGTCAAGAAATTGAAGAACAGGGGGAACCTGTGAATCCAGAACCTGAGGCGGGTACAAGTGCTCAACAATCGGGTGGTAAGGGTTATCCTGCTGTGGGGAAATGGGAGAGTGGAGTAACGAGAGGACCCGCAAATCAAGTTGGTATTACCAAATGGTCTGATGTGGTCGGTGCCAGTCTAAAAAGAGGTAAGGCCAACCAATTGAAGGAACAAGGTAGTTTGGACATCAATTTTAATAGAAGATATGGTACGGCGGCGGCTGCGGAGAAATCTAACAAAGAAAATAGAGAACTGGTACAGGGAGTTGTTGATTTTTACAAAAAATATAATCATGAAGTTAATACCGTTTTAGCAATAGGGGCAATTTTTATCCCGTTTGTTGGTCCGGTATTATCAAGTGGTATTGGTTTAATGGATGCAGCACAATATTATAACGAAGGTGATACAAAAATGGCGGGTATGGTTGGAATGTTTGCTTTACTACCGGGTGTCGGATCTATTGCATCCAAAATTCCGGGAGTTAAAACGTTGGGAGCCAAAGGTATGAGTGAATTAGCAAAAAAATTAACCTTGGGGACTAAAATTACAAATCCAACAGAAATTGAAGTGGTATCAAAAATGGCAAAATATAAAGATTTGATTAAGGCTGAAATGGAAAAAATTGGTAAAGACGCCACCATTGCTGCTGCCAGAAAGGGGGTACAAAAAAATATTGTTAGAAAAAACGTGGTAAATAAGGCGTTGGGTACCGGAGCAGGTATTGTGGGATATGGAGGTCTTGGTGTTGCGTATAGTATGGGATACGATAAACTTACGGGAAAACCTAAACAAGATATTAATACATTTAAACAATCGAAACCTGAAGTTTTTAATAGCAAAGAAATGGTTTTAGTAAATGGGGAGTGGGAATTTAAAGATTAAATAATAGATATTTATAAAAATATAATCAAAAACAATGAAACAAACTTTAAACGAAGAAATAAATAGAATTAAGATGTTACTTAATATAAAAGAAAGTAACATTATTTTAGAAGCAAACCCTATTTTAGGTATTGTAAGAAGATTAGGTTCAGCTATTGAATCAAGATTTATTACCGGTATCGAAGCAAAAATGGGTAAATCACTTGCAAATGCCTCTGACACTGAAATAACAACAGCGTTAAAGAGTGTTGAAATGGCTGCAATTAGAAAAGAAATTGCCGAAGCCATTTATATTGCAGATAAAAATATTATTGATTCTATATTATCCAAATACAATATGACAATACCAGGTGATGCCGCAGCGGCATATACTGAATTATCTGCACAAGGGTATAATAGAGCCATTCTTAAAGATATTAATAAAGCATATAAAGCAGGTAGAACATCAAGTGGCGCCGGAACAGGTGCGGGAAGTACTCAACCGGGTACACAACCAGCACCACCACCGTACACACCATCTAATAATTTAATTTTAAACCCTGATGATAGTATACGGAAAATGATGGACGCATCAATTGCTCAAACAGCAAAAAATGATATGAAAGCTTTGGCATATTATGCACAAATTGAAACATTTGGTTTCTCCGATGCTGTTGAGAGGGCAATGAAATATCAATATAGTAAAATTGGTAACATGCCAGCATCGGAATTAATTAAAGAAGCTAGAACATTATCTAAGCAACTAGATCGTAAGAGATTTGGTTGGCTTATAAATATAGGAGATAAAATAGCCGAAAATCCAAATAAAACAGTAAATGTTGTGGGTAAAACAGGATTATCGAGTATATTGTATTACACGTTAATTTCACTAGCAATTTCTGCGGCAACTTTAGTTTTTACGTTTAGAGATAAAATTATGAAATTATTTGGAATGAGTGGTGGAACACAACAAAATACTAACAATAACGATCCTTTGGGAATTAGAAATAATTAAGAATTTATGGAAAAATTTTTAGAGGAACAAAATTCCACAAAAATATCAGTATCGGAATTTGCATCAAGGGTTAGAAAAAAATATCCAAGTTCTTATGATGATTTATCTGATATAGATTTAACAATAAAATTTTTGAAGAAGTTTCCGGAATATGAGAACTTAGTAGATTTTAATTTACCCAATTCTAAACCAAATCCAGTATCAAATCCAGTACTAAATCCAACACCTAACCCAAATCAACCAACAAATAATGATTTTCCACCATGTGCATCAAAAAAGGGTAAAGTCGTAAAAACACCAAAAGGTATAGACGTTATTGTTTATAAAACAACTGTTTGGGATACGCCACTTGTTCAACTTTTTGCCAAGTCCACTCGTTTTATGGTTTTAGGGGGAAAACATAAAGGAGAAAAGGGTAACTACAAATGTCTTCAAAATAATAGACTGTTTTTGGAATTAGATTCGGTAAAAAATGCGACATTAAAAAATCAAACACCTAAAAAAGATGAATCAAAATTAGTTTCGACAACATTAACACCAGAAGATTTAAAAAATGGTGGAATTGTTAAGTTAGGAATGAAAGGTGATATCGTTGGTAAAATTCAAGAATTACTTATCAGTAATGGACATAAAGAAATTAGTAAAGATGGTAAGGTAGATAAGATTTTTGGTGGAAGAACTAAAAAAATGGTCAAAGATTTTCAATCAGCAAATGGTTTAAAAGATGATGGTGTGGTGGGACCTCTTACTTGGGCCAAGTTATCTGATCCTTCGTTAACAACAAAAAAATCTGAATACACGGGAATGGGTGACGATAGTCCCGAATTTCTACAAGCTCAGTTAGACGCACAAAAAAGTCAATTACCTGTAAATCATGGTAAAATAGAAATAGATGATGGTGGTAATCCATTTGTTTTTGACGGATATAAGAATGGAGGAACTTGGGTACCCCAAAGTGAATTTTTACAATCGTACAACGCCGACGGAACAAAAAAACTACAAGAAAATATTATTAAAAATATTGTACTAAAAAACTTACATTCTCTATTATAAAGATATTTATAAGAGAGTTTAATTGGTTTGGTCGCCATTAAACGATAAAACTTATAAAACGAAAAGGAGGTGTTCTAAATCTCGACAAAGGGTCTTCGGACCTTTTGTTCGTTTATAGAAGTCCCAAACAAAAAACCCATCCGAAGATGGGTTTATGGTGGAGATGACGGGAGTCGAACCCGTGTCTTTCCTGTTCAACAATAAATGACTACACGTTTATTCAATCGGTTCTCAATTGACAAATAGTAAGTTAATTACGGGAAACCTACAATACCGTTTCTGACTGGATTTTCAAGAGCCACCAAATTTGCTCCAACACTTTTGGGTAGTGTTCCACCTTAAGTACTTCTGTTCCCAGGTTATATGTACATCGACCCGATTGTAGTTTCGCCTTAGGCTACTGCTACGTTAGAAGTTGCAAGAATACCTGCTACTTCCATGTTGTTATAAACGTTGCCGCTTAAATTGCTTCACCGTGGATTTAAGTCATAGATGAATTCTGACTACGTGCCATTTATCCCTGATACCTGAAATCAATACCAAACATCCCCATATTTTAAAGAACTTTTACAAATGTAGATGAAAAAGGGTTAAAAAACTAATTTTAACCCTAAAACATTCTTTATGTAGTATGAATTACTTCTTTTTCTTTACCGGTGCCTTTGTAGCTTGAGTCTTAGGTGTTTTTTTAACCTTTTCTTTTACTACTTTAACAACTTCAGCAATTTCTTCTTTTACTTCCTCAACTTCCTTCTTAACCTCAACCTCAAGTTGATTTAACTGTACAGTTTTTTCAGCAATAGAACCACCACCCAATAATTTTTTAATTAATTCAAATATTTTTTTCATGATATAAAAGTTTATTAATAATAAATATATACAAAAATCGTTAAATCGTCAAGTCTATTCGTTTAAATAGGTTGCTATTATCTGACCGTCATATTCGTTTAATTCCACCACGATTGGTTTATTTGAAGGTACGTACCTATCATTACACGTTGAAGCATTAACATAAAGGGTATCTTTGATGTGTGCTCCACCATATGCCCCATGAATATGTCCAAATACGTGTAATATTGGTTTGAGTCTATTATCCAATTCATACCTTAATAATTCACACCCAACATTCATATCACCTTGTCTCCAATTACTCACAAAATCCCTAATTTCTTGTGGTGGTCCGTGTGTAATTAAAATATCAGTATCGTCTGGTATCATGTCCCATTTACCTTTAATTTCATCACCCATTCTTGGTAAATTAAATGCCCAATCATAAAAATTGGGTTGCCACGGACTACCGTGTATTTTAATGGGTCTCGAAAATTCGGGAGATTCAATTGTGAAGTTTGTATCTTCCAAATAAGTTACATTTGATTGTGAAAGGTTCTCTTCATTCATTAAATTATAATACCAATCGTAGTCACCTTTGTGATGTGGGTATCTATGATTTTCAAATGCCCAATCATGATTACCCGCAATGAATATCTTACTGTCAAAACCTTCAATGTTCATAAACCACTCAACAAATTCTTTTACCTCATGAGGTTTACCCACGTTTGTACAATCACCAGCATGAATTAATATATCACCTTCCGGTAATGGATTAATGTCATCCATAATTCTATGTAAACTATGGGTATCAGATATACAAACTATTTTCATATAACAAATGTAAATAAATTATTCGATAATTTCAAATACCAAGGCAGATCTTAACTTATCAGACGCATTTACAAACGTATGTAATGAATTGCCAAACACATAAACAGATTTAGTGTCTAAAACATGAATATTAGAAAGTTCGGAATCATTAGTAAAAAATTCATTAAAAGAATCGATATTATCTTTTTGTTCTAACAATTTTTCATTGTATAAATTACATTTAGTTTGTCCATTATTTCTAATTAGATTATTATTTTCATAATTAAAAAATCTTTCATTACGATTCAACGAAATTATATGTCTATTTTTACCATGGTCCCAATGAAAGTTTAAAAAAGATGTTGGTGAATATATCATTAACCATAGGTATTTTATGTTATAAATTGTTTTTAAATAATCAACAAATTTTGTTAATTCCTCGGTTAATTTTTTATCCTTAAAATGAACAATTATAGATTTGTCAATTGGGAAGTGGTAATACGTTCTTAAGGACACATTTTCATTATAATAAATTAAATCGTTCCTAATTTCACCAATTTTACAAATATCTAAATTTGGATTATTATAATCAAAATTATTAAAAAAATTAGATATATAATCTAAACTTTCGTGTTCAATATCCATTATTTTTCTCATTTCTTCCATAGTAATAAATAGGGCATAAAAAAAGTCATAATTTCTTATGACTAATTTCTTTGGGCCAAACGGTTTTAATTCGTTTCGATTCCACCACTTTGTTTTATTAAACAAAGAAAATAAAACACTGAGAATACATGTCTTAATAATTGACTTAGGGACATTATTTGATTCTTCCCCTTTCCACTACCTTTTGAGTAGTACCAATCAGCGGCGGTCAATTAGATTAACCAATCCTTGAGTCGTTATATACTCTTTTAATACTCATTACTCATCAAAGATGCCTCCCTGATTCAACCTTGCGGGTCTAGAGAACTTTTTTAAAAATCACATCGGGCTTGAGACCCTTTGTGGCCGTGAACCCCTCACGACTATGTAGCCACCTGTCTACAACGACTGACGAACACTTTTTCTTGTTATGTTTAAGTTGTTAAACCTGAATTAACAAAATTTAGTTTCCGAATTTGGAAAGTAGCGGTTCGTCGACCAGCCAAGCCATCTTTTGAACGACTCGATACTAAACTACTCTCTGTAACATCCCTGCCACCATATTTTTGGACCCCTTCAGTACTAAACCCTTGGTAGAGTCTAATAAAGGATGATAACGACACCACTCGTACTTCACCATACCTTTCGGTTTTAAGATTCCCATCATATTGAATCACACAATTGTAAGATTGGAGGTCCTACTTCTTGTAATAACTCTATGGATTATTCTTATTGGTGTTCCCACCTCAACCAAACAACTCGGATTGCTTGGTCGTCAAACCACTTTCCCTAAAGTGTTACCCTCAGTACTTAAGGTTCAACGATACTCCACTTGCCTACTCGAGTTCCATTTCTGAAACCGCAACTTACCTCAACCAAAGGTTCGTCACTTTATCCCACTTTCATGGTTTATTTTAATCGACCATAGGCGGCCAATATTTTTAATTCAAAGAACTTTTTCTCTTATTGTTTTACAAATATACGAAGAGTTTTTGTAAAAACAAAATAATAATTAAATTATTTTTTATTTTTTTTCTTTTCGTTCTTAACTTCATAAGAACCACCCATATCGTGTTGAACCTCAATGACTTTTGTTTTCTTTTCACCCTTCCATTCTGATTTTGGAATAAACTTCCAAACACCACTTACCACTTTTTGGTTGGCATCAATATCATCAGTTCTACGAATTTCTCCTAATTTGTAGGATTTGGTTTCTTTAATTGCTTTAATACATTTCATAGTTAATAGGTTATAATAAAATATAAGAAATAAAAATCAAATAAAAAAATTTATTTCCAAAAAAGTGAAATTAAAATTATTGTAAACGCCAATATTAATTGTACCATAGTTTTAACGGTAAACGGTTGACCAAAATGATATGGATATAACATTGCTGCAATGACGATACCGGTTACAAAGAATAAAAATCGGTTACTCCACATTTCACCATTGAATGCCTTTACACCATAATGTGACGCCAAAATCCATAAGAACGTACATACAATAGAAATCATATATGGCCATGGGGTTTTAATCCAATTAGGTAATTTAAACTGCCAATACATAATGTACCAATGTCCTACCGATCCTAATAAAAATAAGATTAGAGAATAGATGAGGTTTATAATTTGTTCTTTTATCATATTTTAAAAATTTAATGCTGTAGTGGATGGGTTCGAACCACCAAGTGGAGATTCAACTGATAACATGACGCTTGCAAGCTGGTGGTCTACCCCCTAATATTATCAATCTATTTCTTTGTCCACACCCCCGAGACAGGAGGGCACGTTTGCCAATTTCGTCACACTACAATATAACACCCTTTTATCAGCCGAAGCCTCACATAACCTTAGTGTGGAACCACCGGTAGGTGTCATGAATGATTACCAATGAGAATGTAGATTTTCACTAACTCGATTTAGCGGTCTCTATGGTAATTTTTTGATGGATGAAAAACATCTATTTTTCTTGCGGACTTCCATCGGAGACCCATGAGTTAATTGTTTGTGGACCAGATAGGAATCGAACCTATTACCTTCACATTATGAGTGTGCCGCTCTAACCGAGTGAGCTACAAGTCCAAAATTTACGTGATCCCGTTTGGATTCGAACCAAAGACCCACATCTTAGAAGGATGTTGCTCTATCCAACTGAGCTACGGAACCAAAAATAACACTATCGTCTTTGAAAGTTTTTATTTAATCGTTATGCCTTACGGCTTGTTGTTATTTTACTCTCAAGTTTATCAAGTCGTGAATCTAATGTTCTATAAACATTTTGAATTGCTTCTTCACGCTCTCTATGCGACCTTTCAGATTCATTGCCCATAATGGTATGAATCGTTTCAATTTCTTTGTTAGTTTTATTAACCTTAACAAAGGCAATAACCGCAACTACCGCAACTGCGATAACCACAACTATTGACATTCCTAAAATAAATGATAATATGTCCATATTAATTTTCTCCTTTATTTTCAAAGAACGATAGTGTTTAAATGTAATGTCTGTACGGTTTGTGTCTAATTATCACCTTTGTACGTGATTCAAAAGTTTCCATTTCATACATAGCGTCCGTTCCGTCACTCATTTCTGAGTCATTACATTTGTACCTGGGGCGGGACTTGAACCCGCACGAGCGTTTCTGCTCAACAGATTTTAAGTCTGTCATGTATACCATTTCATCACCCAGGCATTTTGTTTTTCCAATACATCAAAGAACTATAATTTAAATATAACAAAAAAATATGGTATAAAAAAACCCCGAACATTTTTTAGTTTGTTCGGGGAATTAAATTAACTAAAATTTTTATTTGACTTTATACGATAATCCAAGTCCTAATGTAAAATCATCACCAACCATATTACCAATTGTCCATAGATTTAAAACACTACTTGGTCTAAGTGGATTGTACATTATAAGAAAATTTGGTTTGTTACCATCAATCGTTGGTTGTAATCCAAATCCAACAATCGCCTTGTCCTCTTTTACTTGTCTAAGAACACCAAACTTCATGTTATCAGACACATTTCCTGTTTTAGTGTTGACGCCAGGAGGAATTGAAATTCCACCATTAGTACCACCTATTTCACCATAAGGAAGACCAGCATAGAACCCCCAACCTTTTTTCATAAAACCACCTGTTATATAACCATCTGATGGACCGCCTTTTCGAGTGGCGGTTATAAACCACTCTTGTCCATTTGCCACGACTTCCACTCCCAAAAGTAACGTCAGCACTAAAAAAATTTTTTTCATTTTTTCGATTTGGTTAAGGAATCTTCCTTAGCCCATTTCTCTTTTAAAATTGCTACCTTCTCAATCTTTACAATTTTACCATTCAATTTGGTAATCTCGTCCGTGATTTCTTTGGTTTTGACGGCCCTGCTAGCGTAATTCTCATCTGTTACTTCAACCCATTCAATCTTTCTTTCAAGAGACTTAATCTCTTTTTTTATTTGATTGACTGACTTTCTTTCATCGGAAAGACTTGGGTCGATAGATGATGTTAATGTGTTAAAAAATAACATTAACGATAATGTGATTTTATCTATCATATATTATAAATATTAATAATATGATAAATATACAGAATAAAATATTGTAAATCAATATCTTGATATAAAAAAAATATTGTACTCGGTACGGGATTCGAACCCGTGCAACCACCGTGAAAGGGTGGTGACCTAACCACTAGTCGAACCGAGCAAAAAAAAAGAACTAACATTGCTTTCAGGGTTTAAATGGTTCACAGATAAATCTGGAATCACCACCTACCGATTTTACGGTATCTTAGTTAATTCTTTGCGGAAGGAGTAGGATTCGAACCCACGGTACCTTTCAGTACTTCGGTTTTCAAGACCGACGCGATAGACCAACTCTGCCATCCTTCCAATATTTTGCGGACTGTACGGGACTCGAACCCGTGAACTCCACCGTGACAGGGTGGCATGATAACCAACTTCACCAACAATCCAAATTACAGGTTTTTCGTACCCTTTCGTACATCATAACAAATATATCTCTATATCTGTGGTTACACTTTCGTCATTGGGTTAATTACTCCCGACTTGTAGTAACTCTACTCTCACCGCTATAATACCGCGAATCAAGGCGGGTGTTGAGATTTATAGACAGTGGGGTTCCACCACCGTCGTCACCTGTTGAGCCTCCGCCCGGAATCGAACCGAGTTATCATGATTACAAGTCATGCGCATCGCCTGCAATGCTTAAGAGGCTACTATGGAAAACAGAAGATGGGGGTGTGGACATCTGTTTTTATGATTGGCGTTTCTCGCTATTGCTAGCCCCGTTAAATCCCAATCAACCAATATTTTATTTTCTTCTCCGTTGTCTTAAAGAACTTCCCGCAAGTGTTTTCGTCGTCTTACTGGTTTTTTTACTTCTTAATGCTTTACTCGCCACTTTACCAACCCTTTTAGATGTTCTCGGTGCTTTCGCCATTTTAATATCCTTATTGTTTAAACAAAGGTAAGAAATAAATACGAATATTCGAAATTATTTCCAGTGTTTATCTCTCAATTCGTACATATCAATAGGTTCACGTTTCATATGACTTCCTTGATTGTAATATGCTCCTTTCTTTAAGAATCCACCCAAGAAGTTTCTTCTCATTCTATTCGAAGTGTTAGCTTCCGACCCGTGTACACAGTGTGAGTGTAATAACACAACCTGACCCTTTTTCAAGATACCCTCAACTTTACGGAAGTCATGTCCTTCAGGCATAATACATGGTTTACCTCTTTCATTTCTCCAAAAAGATGGGTTTGTTTTAGCTCTTTCCTCATCAATCTCAATTGGTAGAGTTTGTAATCTATGTGAACCTTCATAGTTCCACACGGAACCATTACCAGAATCATGGTTATCTAACGCAAGTGCGGTGTTGATGATTTCATTATGTTTACAACCTGTATAGAACGCATTTTGGTGTTGGTCACGACCCAATTGTCCTGGTGGTTTAAAATATGCCCAACTTTGCATACCAACAAGTTCACCTTCCATTAAAAACTCACAAGCCTCGATTAACTTAGGGTGAGCAAATAATTTTTCCAATTTATCTGATAATTTATGAGGATAAGCAAATGGATCCCATTCACCCCACTCTTTACCGTCTTGTGTGGTTGTACCTTTTCTTTCTTGACGTAAACGTTCAAGTTCCTCGTTGATTTCATCACATTCTTCTTCGGTTAAAAGTTCAAGTGTTGTAAATCCACGGTATCTCCAATCAAATGTCATTTGTTGGATTTCTAAATCTGTAAGATGTTTAAAATTACTCATATTTTTATAATTATATGTCTAATATAACATCATTTTTAGATAAAACAAAATATTTTTTAAAAAAATAATGTGGGACTTTCATCGGTAGTTCAAATCAATAGTATTTATAAACAGACAAAAAATAAATGTATCTCTCTCATACATTACATATCATATTCATATGTGGTTCTGAGTGAGTAACAAAAAACTTAGAACTTTATGGAAAAAATCAAATCACTTACAATTAACATCGGCGACAAACTTGCTATGGTATTTTTATCATTAGTCGGGTTTTGGATTGCGTTCGCCCTTTGTTTTCAATTATTCTTCGTTTATTTAGAACTTTCTGGTAAACATGAATTACAAAGAAACATTGTAAATTGGATTGAATGGCGAATCGATGGTACATTCAAAAACTCTCCCGAAAATATTTGGTATAATGCTGAAGACCACATTTGGGTTGAAAGTGTGACAAATGAAGTTAAGATTGGTAAATTGGCAGGTAATAGAAATTTAGCATTCGGAGTTAAAAACATCTTAGAGGAGTTTTTACAAGAAAAGGGTTACGACTTATCCGAATCATCTCCTTACAAATTAAAAGTACAAATTGTTTATTTAGATGTTCTTACAACAAAGAAGAACATATCTGTTTTCCATTCTAATCAGGAAGAAGTGGTTATTAGATTGAAGGGGACATTAACAAAAGACGGTAAAAAAGAAAAGGAATTTGTTGTTGAAGAATCATCATCTGAAGTTTCTATGTCAACTCTTATTGTTGACGAAGGAGGGTCATTTAATCAAACATCTTTGAGTAATGCCCTCAAAAAGGCTAGTGAAAAATTAATAAATAAATTAATGGATAAAAAATAAAAAAATGAAAAAACTACTCTCTCTTGGATTCTTTTTATTGATTGCTTTTACATCGTTTGCTCAACTAACAATAAGTCAATCTTTAACACCAGCAAGTGGATTAAAGGTTGGTGATACTATTACTGTTAGATATAATTTAACAAAAGGTACTGTAATAAAGAACCCACGTTATATTTGGTTTAGATATCAGTTTAATAATAAAGCGTTAACATATGTTTCAACAGCTTTTAACCAAGGAACATCTGCACAAACTTTCTACACTGGTTGGAATAACTATAAATTCACACCAAACAGTGGTGCAAGTGATAATGATTTAAATGTTCAATATGGTTTAACACCATGGAATTATGCTGTAAATGCTGATTGGAATGTTGGTCAATTGACTGTTCAAAGAGCAGATCAATCTATTAATGGATTAATCGCAACACAAAAGTATATCTTAAAAGATCAAAATACTTATAACAATATTTTCAGATTGGATTTAGCAACAGGTACTGATACAACTGGTACGAATGTTGGAACCATAAATGGTGCTGGTTGGTCATCTTTAACAGGTGTTGTTGGTAACACATCACAATTTAAAGTTAAAGTATTATTTCCACAGGGATATGCAATCACAGATCATAATGTTCAATTAATGAAATTGAAATCAGATGGTAGTGGTGATATTGATTGGTCACAACAACCTATTGCACAATTACCATTAGATGCTAGTGGTGAAGTTCTTTTTACAACACAGGTTAAAGTAGGTGATTCGGTTGGTCTATTTGTTGCGCCTTCAATGACTAAAACATGGATGAACAATATTATAACTGTATCAGATGCTTATAAAGCGTTTTTAGGTCATTCACAAACAGATATTGGTGGAACCGCTAACTTCTTTACATTACCAGCATTAGAAAAGAAAGTTGGTAAAGTTAGTTTAGGTAACAATCCATTTGGAGAAGCAGATTCATACGCATTATTTGCGCACGTAATGGGTCAAAATATGTCAACAACAGCAATGATACCAACGTCAACTTCAACATCAGTAAGATGGTACAGTGGTTTATTAAATCAAAGTTGGTTAGACGGTGTGGTTAAGAATAGAGTTTTAATTGACACACCAATAAAAGAAGTACATGCAGTATTTGCATGGGGTGGTGATCTAAACTGGTCACATTCATCTGATCCAGCAGTAATTGCTAGCAGAATAAGTTCTGGTTTATATACTAATTCAGTAAATGGCGAAGTTAACACATTAAAAACTATGAGTATGTCAACATCTATGGCATATAAAACAGAAGCTGTAGAAATCGCTAAACTTGGTGTGTCATCAACGTTAGAAAATGGTAAGGTTGTATTAACAACCACTTTAACAAGAGCAGAATTGGCGGGGTTACAAGTTATCATGAATTATGATGATTCAAAATTAAGTTTGGATAATGTAATATTTGATGCTGGTTCTACAATCACTAACTTCACAACACATGAAGGTAGCAGATTAACGTTTGGTTCTATTGATCAAACTAAAACTGCAAGAATTAAAGTTGGTACACCGTATAAATTAATTTTTACACCAAAGACAACTTTAACAAATACCGCGGGTTTATTCTACTTTGTTTTATCGGATGCTGTTGACGCGAAAGGAAATAAAGTTGATTTAACCATTGAGTAATATGAAGAAACTATTAGTAATATGTTTTTTACTAATTTCATTTTTAGGGTTCGGACAGAGTGTATCTGCTCCGGACTCTAAATCGTTTATACCGTCCACAACTGCACAAGATGGAAGTGGATTCCAATTAAGTGGATTTAGTACAACATCGACTTTGTTAGCATCAATCAGTTTAATAAATCCATCGACAAATACCACATTTTATCTAACCACAACAACAGGTTTAACCGCCGCAAGTGGATTTACTTTAACAGGTAATAAAACTCGTTTGGTGGTAAATGGAACGATGGCAGATATTAATACTGCATTAGCATCCCTAAAAATAAATACGGGTTCGGTAATTGGTAATGTTCAATTATCGGTAGCCGCAACTGTAAACCCTGTTGGTTATTTTTACAATGGTGTCAATGGACACTTTTATAGACCAATAGCAACGGGAGCAACCTATACGAACGCAAGAACATTATCATCTCAACAAACATTCAAAGGCCAGCAAGGATATTTAGTAACAATAACATCCGCTTCGGAGGATGCTTTTATATTTGCTAATGTTCCACAATCTAGTATTTGGTTTGCATTGACGGATGAAGTAGAGGAAGCTAGATGGACAATAGATGCCGGACCTGAAAAGGGAACTTTAATTAAAATAAATAACGGACAACTAAACGGAAACATTCCTGGTCAATATAATAACTGGGCACCGGGAGAACCAAACAATAGTGGTAACGAAGATTATGCGGTAACTAAATGGGGAGGAGGTTCTCAATGGAACGATTTACCTAATCATTTTAGTTGTGCTTATGTAGTTGAATTTGGAACGTGGACTAACCCCGATGATGCAACCTTTACTGAATTTTATACTAACAGTGTGACTCACTCAAACGGAGAAGTATTGAGAGCTTCATTTAATGTTGATTTCGGAACTAATGTGGATGAAACTAAATTCACAGCAAAAGGGTACACATATACAAATAACAATTGGAATATAGTAAACGGAACTGCTAGACAATTAAGTGGTTTAGGTAAAGTTGATTTGACAAGTTTGTTGGATACTGCAAAGGTTTCAGGTGGTGGGATTAGAGCAACAACATCTGCCGGACAAGTTGAATGGGCAATAATAAATCCATATGATGCCAATTTAGGTGGACATCAATTATTAATAGATGAAAGAGAATTTGATGGAACAGGAGTATCCCCAAACAATGTAACATCAATTAAATTATTTGATATATACGATGGACCAGTTAGTGTTCATAGTGTAAGTGGTTTTTGGAAAACCTATATAATGCCTGGTAATTTGACAACCAAAATAACTTCATCTACATTTCAAGCTCAATTAAGATTACAAGATGGCTGGTATGGAACGAGAGCTGAATTTAGTTTCTCACCGGTATTATCATACAAACCACATGGAATGGAATTGACACATTCAAATCAAACGGAGTTAAATAGTTTATATAATAGTATTGTAACTGTATCGGATGTATTCATTGCATTTAAAGAATTATCAAATGGTGGATTATTTGGAAACCAAAGTGGATTAGAATTTACAAATGGTATTCAGTATTTAAATGCAGATGTGGATGGTAATGGTATATTCAATGAAGCAGATACCTACAGACTATTACAACATCTTACAGGTGTTCAATCACTTTCACAATCTACCGCATTAACTTATTTAATGAAGTTGTATAACAAATCAGATTATGATGGGGTAACAACATCAAATTGGGCAACTAAATTCAATTCAACTCGTAACTTAATTCCATTTACATTAGGTAGTTTAAATAACACATACAATATAAGTGTAACGTGGTTGGGTGATGTAAACCTATCTCATTCCGCACAACAAAGTGCGACCGGCGTTGCTGGTAATTCTATTAGAACTATGAGTTTGAGTACCAATTCAATCCCTAATCAAATCAATGCGTACCTAATAGGTGAAAATGTTGAAGGTAAATTAGTAGTAACGATTTCGGTAGACCCTTTACAACAAGAGGTAGTTGGTACTCAATTTAACTTAAACTATGATAACACAGCATTAAAGTTTGAAAAGGTAGAATTCACCACAAAGGGAACTCCTACCAATTTTGGAACTAATAGAGGTTCATCAATAACATTAGGTTCATTGATTACTGATGGTTCAACATCATTGGATAAAACAACAGAATATAAAATAACATTTTTACCATTAATAGGATTGAGTGGTACTTTGGGTTTAACTTCAATATCAACAACTGATGCCGTCAATAAGAATGGAACACAATTAAAAGTAAAAATGAACTAATGAAAAAACTAATAATAATTCTGTCACTAATTTCGACAACATTTGTTACAAACGCACAAATACAAAAACCCGATACATTACAACTATCACCAAAAGAATTATTTGGGGAAAGTGATGATTGGAACGATGTGGGTATATTACAATCCTATGTTAATTTTTCAAAAGATGTTCTATCATCGTCAAACCTTTCAGTGGGTATAATTGGAAAGCAAGTATCTACTACTCTCAATTTGGGTTATAATAAATCATCTATGAATGGCCAATGGGGACATACATTCGCAGCATCAATAAATCCTATATGGAACTACTATGGTGTGGGTTATGGACTTAGTAAAAATACCGAAAAGAGAACAACAACATTACAATCATTTTACTCAACCGATTTTGATTTTCAAAAAGATATTACCCTATCATTCATTGATGTATTCAGAACTAAAAAATGGGGAACATTTGGTTATAGTGTAATTGCGTCAAAATCATTTTGGGGGACTTATCAGGGTGAGTGGGAAGGAAAATATACGGTAGATGAAAATGGTGATTTTAAAGATTTAATATACCCAATGATACCAGCATCAAGTGAAATAAGTTATAGAGGTATGGTGATGTACACATATACATTTAAAACAAAAAGAGTAAACATATCACCACAAATATTTGCAATGAGTGATGTATATAAAGTATTTAAAGATGGTACTGAATCGGATTTAGCATATATAGACGATTTCAATTTGGACTTATATTATGGAACATCTATTGATTGGAAAATAACTAAAAGGTTCATTTTGAATACTAATATTAGATATAACACAACTTTTGACAAATTGAGTGAATCGGTTGGGTATAAAAAGAGTAATCCAATAATGTTTATGATAGGAACAAACTTTCAATTTTAACATATGAAAAAAATACTATTCATATTTGTGATTTTACTATGGGGTTGTACTAAGATGGATATCCCAACTCCAACTCCTCCTGTTGAAAAAATATTCAATGTGGGTGAAAGTAGTGTAACAAATGGTCAATCAATTTTTTTTGATTTAACCTCTAATACTGTACATTATTTAATTTTAATCGATAAAAATAGTGGACAAGTAATAAGTCGAGAAAAGTTTATTGGTCAAATAGGTGAAAATGAAAAAAAGATTTATACCAATTCACTACCCAAGGGATATTTATATTTAGTACTTGAGGATGTGAATAAAAAAGAATTAAAAAAGACAACAATAATAGTAAATTAAAAAATGACAAAAATGAAAAAGATTCTCTTATTAGTATTGGTATCCACAATTTTAACAGGATGTTATAAGGACGATATTTTACCCGCCCCTCAATCGATATCGGAAGATCTTAAAATGACAAATTCAGTCGGTATTAAATTACAAACTGTTTTTGTAACCTCTGAGGTGGCAATGAATGTTAAAACCGAAACTGCGGGTTCAGTGACGGTTAAAATATTCGACATTTCAAACAGAGTAGTATCTAAAGAAACGATGAATGTAGTTGCGGGTGATAATCTTTTAAAGGTATACACTAACGCGTTACCATCATCAGCATATAGAATAGGGTTATTCGATTCTAACAATAAACAATTAGGAATAACAGATTTCAATAAAATAAACTAAAAAATTAAAAAATAAAAATTATGGCAGACAGAAACGGAGACGGAGTTGTTTATCATCGCTCGGATTGTGGTGATAACTATGTAAGATGGTATGGATTCGGAGGAGATGGACCTTGTTCGGCGTGTGATACGTGGGGATTAACCAATAAAGCAATAAGATACATTCACGACCATCCTGAAATAAATCATAGAGTTGAAGATGTGGTAGGTAGAGAATGGGAAGAAGAAGTTATGCCGGTACTTATTAATGTTGGAAATCAAATAGAATCTGGTGTTAAAGAGGGATATGAAGTGGTAAAAGATGGTGCTGTGATGGCATATAACTGGGCGGACGAAAACGCTTGTAATATAGCAATAACCGCACTAATCTCTGCCGGTGTTGTTGCGGCATTTACACCAGCACAACCTGCTGGAGCGGCAACTTCAACTACATTATCGTTGATGGCTACGCCTGTTCTTTACATTGCAGATACGGCAGCTAAAATGGCGGTATCAACGGCAATGGGTGTAATAGTGGCAGATGGATTTTTATCAATACCTGGTGTTGGTGAAAATATTGATTCAGAATTATTAAGAAACGTATGTTCAAATTGTATCTATCATAGTTTAGATTCGGCGGCATTATGGGCTACCCCTGCTGGAGTTGGTATTGCAATCGGAACTGCAGTAGCACCTATTATAGCAGATTTGATATGTACTAGAACTTGTCCTAATGGATTCAGTAAAGCATTGGGTGCGTAATATTAATAAAATAAACTAAAAAACTAAAAACAAATACAATGTCAGAAGAAGTAGAACAATCAGAAGGAACTTGGTCGGGTTTAAAAAAGACAATAATTGGGGTTGCAGGAACATTAGTGACCGCGGCGGGAGTATGGTTATCAACACTTTTAGGTGGTGGTGATAAGGCAGAACCGGCACCAGTACAAGCGGCACCAGTAATTAACATTACAAATTCACAAACTCAACAACAATCGGCGGGTGGTGGTAAGACTGTAATTATTAAAGAAAAAGAAACAGTTAAAGAAAAACCAGCTCCTGTAAAAAAGAAAGAAGGTGACGAGTTTAAGGAAGAGGCACCTAAGTGGTAATTTAAAATGGAACAGGGATTAAGTTTTATAGCCGTAATCGTATTATGTATGATAGCTATGTTTGTATTTAATTCTCCATTGATGTTTTTAACATTTTTTATTGGAGGTTGTAGTTATTTAATAATAAGAGGTAGAAAAAAGGGATGGTCTTGGAATAGACCATAAATTAAAAAAAAGAAAAAGATGGAAGAAAACAAACAACCCCCAAGTGGTTTTAAAGATTTATTAAGTAATATGATGGCCAGAAGATGGTACATCACCGCATTAGTATTGGGTGGATTTATGTTTATTATAGGAGGAATGTTCTTCGCTATATTAAATAAATCAGCGATAGAAGGAGAGTGGAAAGAACTTCTTCTATTATTGTTAGGAGCTTTCATCGGTTCTTATGGTAAAATAATTGACTATTGGTTTAGTGATACGGATAAGGATAAGATGTTAGTTCAAAAAATGGATGAGGAAGATGGTACATCGTTGTCAAATACCTCCGATTTACCAGATACCCCACCTAATAACACACCAATTATACCTGAGTCATTTCAAACCGCTATTGAAAATTCAAAAATAGAAAAGGTAAACGATACGTTCGAACAAGTACCAACCGTTCAACCAAGAACTGGTGTTGAAGTTGATGAAGATGGTGATGGTACAATGGACGGTATAGATTTTGACGGCGACGGTAAAATTGACATGTATTTCGCACATAGACAATGTGAACACGTTTGGGGTGACCTAGACGGAGACGGAACTGAAGAATGCTTAAAATGTGGTAAAATAAAAGATGAAAACGCAGAAATGCATTCGGAAGGATAAAATAAACAAAAGACAAAAAACAAAAAACTATGAACTTTAAACAATGGGTTATTGAACTTTTCAAAGATGAAAGAGGGTCAATATCAGTAAAACCAGTAATAGCTATGATAGGAGCTTTATTCCTATGTATAACTATGATTTTAAATTCATTCTCTCACGCGGATTTTGCCCCATCACCTGAATTGGTGAATGCGGTTATGTTAATCACGGGAATTGGAATGGGTGCTGACACTTTGGATAAATTCTCTCACAAAAAGAAAGAGGAAGTATTAGAAGGTTAATATAAGGGGAGTTTTTAACTCCCCTTTTTAATATTTATAATAAAAAAATATGAAAAAAATAATTTTACTTTTAGGTATTATACTCATGAGTATAACCTCATTTGCACAAACAATAGGTAAAACTAAAACGGAAGACTATAAGGCCGACTTTGAGAAGAAAAGAGATATAAGTGACTACATGGATTACGACGGCCCGCAAATCCCAATTCAAATACTAAAGGCAGGAATTTCTGACGAGATGTATGAAATGTATCCTGAGTTAAAAGAAAAACGCGTGGGACTTGGTGTTGCTAACATTTCAATGGAATACCTTGAAAACTTAAACAGATTCAAATTTACCGAAGATAAGACGGAAATTAAGAATCGTATGGTAAAACAATTCCAAGCATCACAAGCCGGTATTTCCGAGAATAAATTAGACGGTCGCGGTAAAATCAATTTGGCGAAGTATTTTGTTACGATTGAGTGTTATGACTACTCAGTATCGGAAGATGAAACCATCAACCTTAAAAACGGTATACAAGACAATATGGTGACTCGTATAGGTCTTCAGGTTAGATTTACAGATGCTGAAACGGGTGTTGTATTTGGAGGATCGGGTTTAGGTGAGGCAACCACAAAAAGAGAGTTAACCCTTTTATCTGATGCAACTGTAGACCCAATAAAATTTAATCAATCAACAATTTCCATAGCAACTAAAAAGGCTTTAGATATTGCATGTGCTAACATCCTTGATAGAATGATTAAAAAAGGAATATTCACAAAATAGTTTAATTACATTAAGAATTATTTAAAAGGAGGTGTAATAACCTCCTTTTTTTATATTTATAATAAAAGAATAATCATATGAAAACGTTATTAATATTATTATTACTCACCCCAACTATTGTGTTAGGACAAGTGTCATCATGGAGAAATAACCCTCCAACACCTCAAAGGTCCACACCATCAATACAACCATCAACCCCACAAAGAAACGATGTTAGTAATTGGAGGAGTCAACCACCATCAAGAGGGTATGATAGACCTATAAGAACAAGACCGGGTTCAAATATAATTGTTAGAGACCCATGGTTAATGAATAATTTTGGATGGGGATGGAATAGATGGGATATGTGGGGGGCACCTGCATTTGGTTGGAACTTTTGGAACCCAGGCTTTTACTTAAACGATTGGGGTTATAGACAACCTGCAAGAGTGTATGTTTATGATAATGGAAAATTGGACACCATTAAAGGTAAGAGACCAATCGTCAGCTTTGGTATTCAGAAAACAGGTGGTAATCAGATTGGTGGATTTTTTACAATAGGGACTAAAGCATATTTTATTGCTGAGTATAACTCAACATTTGAAAGAGATAATTCAACATTCTTTCCTTATGGTAATATAACACAAGTCGATTTTCCAATGGTAAGTGATTTGATAGAACAAAGAAATTTCTATGTTGGTGTTGGTAAGAGGATTAAAAGAACGGGTATTCACCTTATGATTGGTAGTGTGACGGAAGATGTGAAGTGGAGAGGTAAAGATGATATTGGATATATTACTTTCCCAAAATATAAAGATAGATTCGCAACTGTTAAAGTTGGAATATTACACGATTTCAAAAATATAACAATAAAGTATGACTATGACCCGGTAATTCGTAACGGTACCTTTGGTTTAGGTATCAATTTTTAAAATGAAAAAATATATTATCTCTCTCCTAATATTGTTTTTTTGTGGTAAATCTTTTGGACAAACATACACACAAACATTTATTGATAAATGTAGTGGTGAAAAAAAGATAGCAACAACAACCATTATAAATGGTAATGCTACCGTGTCTTTTTACAATCAAGTAAGAACATTTACCCCTATGGAAGTACAAACGGGAATTGTTCAGACTTGGTTATTTACAACTAAAGCAACATATGAGGCATTGACTTGTCCTGTAATTAATAATCCAATTGTTCAACAAACGGTAGCAAACGCGGCGGCACAAACCGCAAGTAATGCGGCGGCATCGGCCGCTTCTGCTGCCGCTAGTTCTGCTGCCAGTGGTGCGGCAAGTAGTGCGGCATCATCATCGGCAAGTTCTGCTGCTAGTTCAAGTGCAAGTTCCGCCGCCGCGAGTTCAGCGGCATCAACTCCACCACCCACTACTCCACCACCAACAAGTAGTAGTTCATCGACACCTCCGCCAGCAAGTAGTGGAAGTTCATCATCTTCATCAAGTGGTTCGTCATCAAGTAGTGGATCATCTTCATCTTCTGAAACAAAAACAGAAACAAAGACCGAAGCTAAAACAGAATCTAAATCTGAATCTAAATCCGAATCTAAATCTGAAAGTAAGAGTGAGGAAAAGAAAGAAGAGGCTAAATCAGAATCTAAAGAAGAAAAGAAAGAGGATTCTAAATCGGAAGAGAAAAAAGAAGAGAAAAAAGAGGAAAAGAAAGAAGAGAAGAAAAAAGAAAAGGCTGTAGTTTCTAACCCAATGTTATTGTCATCCGATTTATCCACAATTGAATCTCCAGATGGTCGATGGTTACAATCGGCCACTATTGGGGTGTCTAAATCGTCATTGATGGGAGATGAAAGTTATTCCGCAAATACAGTTATTATGAGTGACTTAAAAACATTTATTGTCAGTGGTGGATACACTAAAATGGATTTTTCAGAAGGTAAATTAAAGGCTATACATTCATATTCAACAGCATTTGCGTATTTGAATGGAAATTACATGAATTTGTTGGGTTACACGTGGATTAAACCAACACCAAAATATGGTGTATTTGGATATAATTTGGGATTGATAAATCTATTTCTTAAAAATGAAAAAGATAACTATGATTATAACATGTCATCATCGGTTGTTGCTTTTTGGACTAAACCATATCAATATAGTAAAAAGTTAACGGTGTCCCCACAACTATTTACAATGTTTGCACCATTATCTTGGAACACTGTTGCGGGAACATCCACCGTTAATCGACATATGGGATTTTTATTGGGTAGTTCGTTTGATTACAAGTTGAGTAAAAGATTTGGGTTTAGTTTTAACTACAAATTGAGTGGGAACACCGCTTCGGGAACACCGTGGTTAAGTAACTTCCTAATCGGTTCAAGAATGATACTATAAAAAAATCCCCGATGATTAAAACCACCGGGGATATGACAAAAAATAAATGTACCTCTCTCCTGATACATTTAAATTATAATACTTTCTTTTTGAAATGTCAAGTCTTTGTATAAATTTAATATTTCGGAGCAAGATTCATAATCCTCAATATCTTCAAAGTAAGGTAAAACGTCTCTTTTCAAAACAATCGTTTCATTTCTATTAAAGGTGAATTCCGTGTCCCAATCCATCCCCTTAATTTTTGCGGATATGTTTAGGGTTAATGTTTTTTTATTGGTTTTTTTAAATTCTAAGAAAATATCAATGATGGATTTATATATAATAAATTTATTTTCGTCATAAAAATCATTAAAATCTTTATATCTTCCCTCTATGAATAATTCCTTGAAATACGATTGTTTAGGTTTTTTGGAGATTGGCATGTGGTAGTAGTTTATTATTACAAAAATAGTATTTTTTTTTAATAAAAAATGGAATCGTGTAAAAAATTTATTTTTATTTTATCGTCCTTCAAAAGATAGTAATAATACCTTTCAATAAAACACATATCAACTAAATTTTTAATATTATCATACCTACGTAATTTTAATAATTTCATTACATAAGCCGGAGTATAATTGGGGTGACCAAAATTTTCTATGTTAGGTACTTTATCTACATCAAATTCATTTTTAAGAAATTGAGTTAAATTCTTTAATAAAACAAATTCATAATCAAATTCTTTATTTAAATTAGTTGCGATTGATTTGTAGATAAATTGATATCTTTTGTCGACCCAATGAAAATTATCTTTTTGCTCAAAAATTTCATTAATGGTTAATTGTAACTTTTCTTCATCTTCTAGTAGGTGAAAAGTTCCGTTCTTGTTAATTGAATCGTCATAGTTAATACCCATTGTAAATGTAATGGCACTTAACAAATGTTCAAACGGGTCACGAATAACAAAAAATGTTTTTCCTGTGTAAGAATAAATGTCATAAATTTTTACAAATTCAGGACCAATAGGTAAGTTTTTAAAAAATGAAAACCCATTGTCGTCTTTTAATTCCTTAATTGTGCGATGTCCACATCTTAAAAACGAAATAATTCTTTTATCTTCTTTTTGATAAATTTGAACTCCTTGATACATATATAATTTAATTTTTTGTTCTATCCCATTTAGCCTTTCTTGCCTCTGGTGACAAGTGATGACTTTCGTCTATAGTGTGTTTTATTTCTACTCTAATACATGTCTGTGGCGATTTACTATTCTTAAAATAATTGTTAATGTAACCCATCATATTTGCACTACCTATTGGATTTGCCGAATGAACGTATATTTGAGGTAATGGTATGTTTTTTGACATACTTTCACTAACTAAAAATTTACAACAATCATATCCAGTTTTTTCATCGACTATGTTATTATAATCTAATTTATAATTATTTTTTACATTAGTGTAGTATTCAACCATAGATTGTTCACCCAAATCATGATCCAATGAAATCACATCAAAATTTTCTAGTCCGTGGAATTTAATGGTTGATACAAACTCATCGTAATTACGAACAATAATCCAATCGTCCCCTATTGGAGTTCTAACGTCGTCCAAGTATAATCTTTTCCTCTCAATTTTCATCTTTCTTAAATGGTTTTGAATAATTTGGATATATAATTTTCCAAATATTTTGTTTATGTTCTTTTCCGTCTAACATGTTAAATAAAATGTTAGAATGTCTATATTGTTTTGCTCTGATTGCAAACTCTTTTCTATCTAAATTTCGTGATTTTAAATTTTCATAAATCTCAATATAGTCTTTGTTAATATTATCAAATCTAATTGTAAAATCTCTAACCGTTTCTTTAACCCAATCATTAAACTCATCAGGTACCTTTTCAAGTAATTCATCAAATGGTTTATTATCTTTCAAATATTCCCATATGTCTCTGTTAGATATGTTGGTTAAGATTCTATGCAATCTTTTGTATTCTTCACCTTTGATTTTCATACGAAATCCATTCTTGAAACGAATCACATAACCTTCTCTATCATTAGATATTTCTTCTTTTAATAAATCATACCCTTCTCCCCACGTTTTATATAACATAACAACACGAAACCCGATATTGGATATCATATTTTTAAAACGAACATCTTCATAATCATTATGGATATTAATCTCGTCGCCTGTTTTTGTATTTATCATACCTAACAAAACAAGATCATCATAATCATAATCACAAACTATTCTATTCTCTTTATAAATTATTTCAAACAAATATGTGTATCCCGTGTGTAATCTTTCAAAATTATACTTCTCTAAAAGTTCTTTACCTTTAATTGCTTGTGGTGATGTGAATGACCCACGAGTTGCTATTATCCATTCACCCTTAGTCTTTGGTGTTGGTTCATAATATGAATTGTCATAATCAGGTAAGTTGTTCGGGTCAAAAAACCTTTCCATACCTGTTTCGTAATTGTTATTAAACCAAATGTTATATCTTCTTTCATCACTCAATTCGTATTCGTAATAAAAAAGTATACCTAAAGATCCGTCCATTTTTTCATAAACCTCAAAAGATTCATTTGGCAAATCTTCTGGTTTGTGTTCTTCGTAATTAAAGAATTTTTTGAATGGTCGAGCAACAATTTCACCTTTTGAATTAGTAACTAATCCACGACATTGCAAAGTAATTTCATCCCACAATCTTTCGTATTGAACTTTTGGGGAATAATTCCAAATAGTTAAATCAAGAGTTGGGTGAGTCTGTTTATGTAACAAACCATCTGTGTGATATCCCTCTAAAAATTTTATCATTAGATTTTTTTATGAATACCAATTGTAAAAGTCCATTTTAACCAAGATAATGAAAAATATAAACCACTTATACCATCTCTAAATAATCTACTATGAACATGAGGGGAATGAGCATCAAAATATAAACTAATACATGGAATAACATGTACGGACCATACCGAAGTATTAAAATCTAAATAAAGTTTCATATCATAGTTTAATTTCAAATCTATTAGTCATCGCTGATATTTTTTCATCGGGAACATTATGAACATTCTTGTTACCGTGTCTATTTTCCACAATTACACTGTGTATTCTATAATTGTATCTTTCCGCCATTGTGAAATATGGTTCCATTTCCCACTCTTGGGTAAATGTGTTAGCAACAACAATTTTAGAAAATTGATTTCTCATTCTTTCGGCACATTTTACTTGACAATCATTATGGGCTTCTTTTAATTTTGTTGCTTCAAAAATATATTCACCCTTTTCATTAACAAAAAAATTATCCGCAGATAACACATCTTGAATATTTGATTGAGTATTAAAAAGAATTATATTACCTAACGTGGTTTTTCCACTACCAGGTACTCCTCTTAACAGTATTAAATCACCCACATATTCTTTTTCCATTTTTTCTAATTTTAAAAATGAGGCCGGTATTACCCGGCCGTATTTTTATTTTACTTCTTCTACTAAAGGTTTCTTTAAACCATCATCAGTAGTCGTCGTATTTGCACCACCAGAAGTAATTTCTGAGGTTGTTGAGTCTGTTGCAGCTACCGCAGTAGAATCTAAATTAACCGACGTGGAGTCTGTTGTTTCAGTTGTGGTTGACCCTGAACCACATGCCGTTAATGCTAACATAGCACCAATAGCGAAAATAAATGTATATTTTTTCATATAGGTAAATATACTAAATTTATTCCTAATAACCAAATATTAATAAAAAAAAACCCCAACGAGATGTCGGGGTTTAAGGTCTTTCGGTGAGTTCAACCCCACTTACTTATGAAAAAAAACGAAAAGGTAATCGACAAAGAGAACCTCTGAGAATATAAATATATATAATTTATTAAAAAAACAAAATATTTATAAGATTTTTTTCACAATATTTAATTTTTCGTCTTTATATTTTAAGGTAACTTGTTGATTTTCAATGATATTACCTTTTAAAATTTCTTCACTAAGAAAATCTTCACATAGGTTTTGTATAATTCTCTTAATTGGACGAGCTCCGTATTCTTCTTGAACATTAAGTTCAAAAATTCTACTGATTACTGTTTTATCAAATGAAACCTTGTAGTTCTTATCTTTAAGTCTATTAACAAGTTTACCAACCTCAATATTAATAATCTTCTTAAGAACGTCTTCTGTTAATGAATTGAATAGAATAATATCGTCAATACGATTTAAAAACTCGGGATTAAATTGTTGTTTTAATGACTTTTGAATCATGGATTTTTTAACCTCGTATGTTTGTTCATCCGTACCTTTTGTGTTAAACCCAACACCTCCACCAAATTCAGATACTCTCTTTGCACCAACATTTGATGTCATGATAATAATGGTATTGGTGAAATTAACCTTACGACCAAATGAATCGGTTAAATGACCCTCATCCAAAATTTGTAATAAAAGATTAAACACGTCTTTATGTGCCTTCTCGACCTCATCAAACAAAATAACCGAGAATGGATTATTCTTAACCTTTTCAGTCAATTGGCCTCCTTCATCATATCCAACATACCCCGGAGGAGAACCGATTAATTTTGATACGTTGTGTTTCTCCATAAATTCACTCATATCAACACGAATGATTTTCTCAGGGTCACCAAATAAAGTATCCGCAATTGATTTTGCTAAAAACGTTTTACCGACACCAGTGGAACCAATAAAGATAAATGAACCGATTGGTTTATTAGCGTCTTTAATACCCACACGATTACGTCTAATCGATTTTGAGATGGTGGTAATCGCTTCGGTCTGACCAATTACTTTTGCTGAAAGTGTTTCTTCTAACTTTAGTAATTTTTGTGTCTCTTTGGAATCGAGTTTAGTAATTGGAACACCGGTCATATCGGTTACAATGTTATAAACATCATCAACACTTACCGGTGTTTTATTATCTTTTTGTTTTTCGGACCATTTGTTTTTTTCCTCCTCAAGCTTAGTAATAACTTTTTTCTCTTCATCCCTTAACTTAGCCGCTTGTTCGTAATTTTGATTTTTTACAACCAATAGTTTTCTCTCCTTAATTTCGTCTACCTCTTTTTTTAACTTTTCAATAGATTCGGGTATTCTTGAAATTACTCTTTTTTCTGAACCCAATTCATCTAATACATCGATAGCCTTATCGGGAAATTGTCTGTCAGTGATATATCTTGAAGAAAGTTTAACAATAGTGTCTACAACCCCCTCTTCATATTTTACTTTATGAAATTCTTCGTATGACGGAAGAAGATTTTTTAAAATCTCGACAGTCTCTGATTGTGTTGGTTCCTTTAACAATACCTTTTGAAAACGTCTAACAAGTGCGGCGTCCTTTTCGATATGTTTTTTAAATTCATCTAATGTGGTTGCTCCAATACATTGTATCTCTCCTCTCGCTAATGCTGGTTTTAATATATTTGCGGCATCCATTGAACCACTCGCGTTACCAGCACCGACCATGGTGTGTAATTCGTCAATAAAAACAATTACGTTTGGTGATTCTTGTAATTCGTTTAAAATGGCCTTAATTCTCTCCTCAAATTGTCCTCGGTATTTTGTACCAGCAACTAAAGATGTTAAATCTAAGGACATAACTCTTTTGTCTAAAAGACTTGTAGGGCACTCACCCTTGTAAATCATTAACGCTAATTTTTCAACCAAAGCCGATTTACCGACACCAGCATCACCGACAATAACCGCATTGTTTTTCTTCTTTCTAGAAAGAATCTGAGCAATTCTTTTTACCTCTTTATCTCTACCAACAACCGGATCAATTTTACCTTCTTCGGCCATCTTTACAAGATCACGTGAGAAGTTATCTAAAATCGGTGTCGTAGAACCCTTCTTTACCTTTTTAGGATTTGTGGTTGGGCCATCTTCAAAAAAATCTACAGACATATTTTATAAGTTTAGTTTACAATACAAACATAACATATTTCATTCTAAAAAACAAACAAAAGACAAAATGTCTAAAAAAATGTCTAAAGAATGTCTAAATGTCAGTTTTAGACATTTGGTAAATAATTTGTAAATAAATGTAAAAAAACTTATATACTATGATTACATTATTTAAAGACCCATTTTTTCAAGGTTTTGAAAGTGCATTTGACACATCAAAATTCTTAAAGACACCAGAAACTAAAGTGTCTAAAAACGAAACCGAATATAAGGTTTCAATAAGTGTTCCTGGTTTAACCAAGGAAGATTTAAAAATTTCCACTAAAGATGGAATTTTAAGAATTTCATTTGAAAGAGAGGAGAAAGATGAAAGAAACGATTTCACCACCTCTTTTGTAAAATCTTATAACATTCCTGATGATGTAAAAGAAAAAGACATCGTTGGTAAGGTTGAAAATGGAATTCTTGAATTAACATTACCGATTGATAAGAAAAAGTCAATCGAGAGGTTAATATCTCTTAATTAAATTAGACCCCGTTTTTACGGGGTTTTTTTATATTTATAATAAAGAGATATCATGAATAAGAATTTAATGAAACGTAATCATATTGAGAATGCCAATATTCTATTACAGCAAAGAACCGATGGTGAGTCATTACGTAATAAATTTAAGGATCCTGAAATTAAGGGTACAACAAGAAAAGAATACCTTAATGACAAGTTATTGAGTCAATTAAAAAAGAAGTTTTAATATAACCCCGATTTATCGGGGTTTTTTATTTGGGTTATTTTTCTTATATTATATCATAAAATATTTATCATTATGGGTATCATATCAGAAAAAATCGACGGAACCACGATTGAGGTTACAATTCAATCATCCAACCTTAAAACGGCATCTTATAACACAGAAACCGAAGACTTAACCATTACTTTCAACAATGGAAGTATTTATGTATATAATAAAGTCCCTTGGAATAAGTTCACTAAATTTAGAATGTCCGAATCCCAAGGAAAATACTTCAACGAAAATATCGGTAGAAGTCATAAGTACACTAAATTATCATGAGTCTATTTGAAGAATTAATAGAGGATAAAGAACTTGATAAGAAAATTATCAAGTCGTTTACGTCAAAGGATACGTTATCTGATAACATATTTGAGTTATCGGGTAAGACGTATACTATGCGTGATGATGTTAGAAAAAGGTTAATTGAAATTTCAAATGATTTTATTGAATCTTTTGGGGTTGAGTTTTTTATTCACGATATTGTTCTTACTGGATCACTATCAAATTTTAATTGGTCCCAATATTCCGACGTTGATTTACACGTTTTAATTGATTTTGAAGAAACCGAATATCCAATTGACTTAGTTAAAGAATTCTTTGACGCTAAGAAAAACATTTGGAATGAAAAACATGACATTAAAATAAAAGGTTATGATGTTGAGGTTTACGTACAAGATGTTAATGAGGAACATATTTCCTCTGGTGTTTATTCTATTTTACACAACAAATGGTTAGTTGAACCTAAAAAGGAAACACCTAATATTGACGATAGAATGATTCTACAAAAGGGAGAACATTACGCAAAACAAATTGACTCTTTAATTAAAAAATCACATAAAATAGACGTTTTATCACAAATTGAGGTATTGAGAAAAAAGATAAAGGAATTTAGACAAAGTGGTTTAGATAGTGGTGGAGAGTATTCATATGAGAACCTAACCTTTAAATTATTACGAAGAAACGGATATATCGAAAAACTAATAAAATTAAAAAAGGACATAACAGATAAGAAATTGTCCATAACACAATAATTATACCTATTTTTTTCTATATATCTATGTATTTATAGGATAAGAATAAGTATATCTTAACAATTTATAAAATGGCAGATTTAAAACCCCTTGGTAGTGAAAAACTTAACGGAGACGACAAATTAAAGAGAATCCTTGAGTTAACCTACTTCAACGACAAAAATAAAAAGTCTTCTTCTGTAAAACCAGAATTAGTGAAGGAATCTAAAACCGGTGGTGTATATGGTATCGTTAAAGAAAAAGACGGATACTATGTAAAAAGAGGTTTAAATGAATCATCACTTGATTATATCGGTGGTATGTTCATGAAGAATAAAAATAGATTTTCTTCATATGCGGACGCATACAAAAGACTTGATTTTATTAAAGGTCAAGAGGAATTACAAGAGGCTACAAAATATGTCTTAAAACAAAACAAACCTCAGGAAGAGGCACCAATGCCGGAGCCGTCTATGGATTTACCACCAGCACCTGAAGCGGACGCTTCGGGAGATATGGCCGCACCAACGGGAGACGCAACGGCACCTTCGGATGAGGTTGCTGCACCTGTAGATGATATGGGTGGTGAAGATTTTGCAGCAGATGATGAGGCAGGAAAACGTTCATCATACATGGCGGAAGCTCAGAAATTTGCCGGTAAATTAGGTCAAGAACTAAGAGATTTACAGGATAAAATGGAAAGTGATGATATTAAGTACATTTTAAATATGGTTATTTCTGCGGTGAAATTAGATAATTTAGATGATGACGATATTGAAGAAATAGGAAAGAAATTCGAAAGAGATGAGGAAGAAATGGGTTCCGAAGAACCATCTGTGGAAGATGAAGTTCCTTCTGAAGAACCGGCAGTAGAACCAGAACCTGAGGCGGAAGTTAATGAATATGACTCAATGGACGCTTTAGAATCTTTTATTAACACACCTATTGAAGCAGAAGAAATTAATTTATCAAACTATTCAGACTTAGGTAAGATAAAAGAGGAAGATGAATTAAAGGAATTAGATTTAGATGAAATAAAAAACGATATAAATCAAGCAATTGGTGAAAGATTAAGTAAATATTTTAGCTAAAATGAATCTAATTTATGTCAATGAAATTGGTTCCGATTATAAAGGTCAGAAACAATATGAATTTATTTTTAGTGATTCATCTGAAATTGACATAGATGAGTGGTTCGTAATACCCGCATCTGCAACCGCAAAAACAAAATCTCCTGATATTGAATATGTCAAATTGGTGGGTCTTTTAAAGAACACTGATTTAGATTTAGAATTAATTCAAAACTCCGATTATTTCGGAGTTATTGATGCTGTGGATGGTGTGATTGCGTTAGCGTGGGAAAAGTTTGATATTGAAGTGGAAGTTAATAGACTGACCTTTAAATTTGGGGAGTCGATGGAAAATGTTACAAAAAAATTAAAACAAAGAAGTTACATTCTTTTAAAAGAAGAAATAAAATTCAAAAACGTATGAAAAGGTCAACATTAGTAGAGAAATTAATCAAGGAAGGAATGTCAGAAAAGACATTAGTTAGGTTTACTGATAAACAACTTTTAGAGTTATCTGAAAGAATGTTAGGTGAAGGTTTGACGGCAACAATGGCTGATATTTCAAAAAGTCCCGCATTACAAGCTGCTGCTAAAGACCCAAAACAAAACATTAGGGTTGTCGGTGAGGATGAAGAAGTTTCTGAAGAATTAAAAGGTAATCAAAAGAAATTAGATAAGAACCACAATGGTAAAATTGATGGTCAAGATTTTAAAATATTAAAAGGGCAGAAGAAGGAAGTTAAAAAATCTTCTGAAGTTAAAGAATGGGTTGAGAAATTAGTGGAAAATAAGTATCATAGTTTCACATCTAAAAATGAAATTATGGAATTAATAAGTGTTAAACTTAACGAATCAGATACAATGGTACAACATGGTCCTAAGGTTAAAAAAGGACATAATGGGGTTCCTGAATTTATGAGTTACGATTCGATTGTAGATGCTGCGGAACCTAAAACAGCTCCAACAACAAAACCCGCACCAACAAAGGAACCGGGTACAAAACCAACACCAAACAAAGACCCAAGAAAAACTCCATTTAGACCAGGACCTGGACCAAATCCAAAACCTAAAGCTTTAAAAGAAACTAAAAAAAGTAAATAAAATGTCATTTACAAAGAAAAAATTGTTATCTTTAATCAAAGAAAATTTGAAAGAGATGGCGATGGATTTTGATACACAGGACAGACCTGACCAAGGATTACAAGATAAGTTGGCTCAAGGAGATACGCCATTGAAAAAAGTTCCATTACCTAACACGGGAGAAGAACCTAATAAAAATTTTCAGGAATTATTGGCGTCTGAGAGATACAAAGATGTCGTTCAAAGAGTTAGACAATATACAGGTGATAACACAACATTAAGAGGTAGTGAAGGGGTTATGCCATTGGCACAGACAATGATGAACGCTCACAATCAAATCGTTAGAACTGAAAGTCAATATAGAGAACAATTAGAATCGTTGGCAATTGAATTGGTGATGAAAGAAATGGGATTAGAAGAGGGTGATGTTCAGTTTGATGCTAAAATCGTTGGTGTTGGTGAAATAAGTACTGATGATTTTAATAAAGAATCAGAACAAGGAGGAGAAGAAGAATCTCAACAAGAAGTAAACGTAGAACAAGATTTGTTCAATGAATTAGAAACGTTAAGTTTAGAAAAGGCAAAGAGACGTTTAATAAACGCAATGGTACAGGGAGCATCTAAAAAGGGTCACTACATGTATCATTATGTTGCTGAAAAAATTAGACAAATTACAGGTTCTGAAAACTTAGTAAATCAATATGGTATATTAATGTCAATTAACGATTCATTATATTGGCAGTTAAGTGATGAAACCATGCAAATGATGATGGGTGGCGGAGGAGGAGAAGCTCAAATCGGAGGGAAGGAAAGTATAGATAGACAAACTGACCCACCGACAATCGTTGCCAGAGGTGTTAACTTTCCAATATTAGTTCATGAATTAATTAAAGGGGTTATGGAGTTATTGGCAATTCAAGGTAGACCAAAAGACGAAGAAGGTAATGAAGAAGATTTTACCGATATTGAAGATAGTGAAGATACATTAGAAAAGGAAATGTGGGACTTGAGATTAGGTCCAGCGATTTGGGAAAGAGTTAGAAGACAGTTTCCTGAGGAAGTTTTAGTAGATGAAGAAAAATATAAAATTCAATTGTTATTATTTTCACACATTATTCAAAAACCAGCAAGGGAGTTTTTAATATTAATGAAGGAAATTATTTCAGGTTCAGAAAATGGTAAAAATTTAATGGGTTTATTATATAGAGCAATTGAACAAGAATTACAGGATTACGATTACACAGAAACAATGAATCAGTTCGATGATAAGTTAAACAATATCAGTGATGAAACTGATGATGATGATTTTGACGATTTTTTAGGTGGTATGGGTATACGTAGACCTGACTAAGAATAATACAAAGGAGGTTTTTAACCTCCTTTTTTGTATTTATACATATATGAATTCTAAATTAGAACAGTTAAAAGAATATGCGAAGATAATGAAAGACGTTCCTTATGCGTTAAGGACCTATCTTCAAACATATGACAACACTCAAAAAAAATACGTTCCGTTAGAGTTATTTCCTGACCAAATTCAGTTAATAAATGACTATGAAACATATAATGAGAATATCACAAGAAAATATAGACAGGCGGGGGTAACCACCGTAACTGCGGCGTGGATTTCTCACAAACTACAAACAGCAAAGGCAACAGAACCCGAAAGAGTTTTATTAATCGCTAATAAGAAAGATACTGCGGTGGAAATGGCGAATAAAGTTCGTCACTTCTTAGAACAATGGCCAGATTGGATTAATGTTGGGTTCTCAGTAGATAAAAACTCTGAAAGTCGATTCAAATTAAATAATGGATGTGAAGTTAAAGCGGTGGCAACATCTGCCGATGCCTTACGTGGTTATACACCTACCATACTTGTATTTGATGAGGCAGCATATATTGAAGCTGGTGACGATTTTTGGGCAGCATCTATGGCGTCCCTATCAACGGGAGGTAAGATTATCCTTGTATCAACTCCAAATGGATATGACCCTATCTATTACGGTGTTTACGACCAAGCAATTCGTGGAGTGAATGATTTTCATATTACCGATTTAAGGTGGTTTAAAGACCCTCGTTATACTAAAGACTTACGTTGGGTTAAGTGTCAGGATATCTGTCACTACATGTTAAATAGAGAACAATATGACGACAATGAAGTTGTGTTGTACGATTTTGATATGGAAAAATATCAAGAATTGGAAGAGGGAGGATACAAACCGTTTTCATCTTGGTTTGAATCAATGTCTAAGAAATTTAAATATGATAGACGTAAGATTGCTCAGGAATTAGAATGTGACTTTTTAGGTTCGGGTGATGGGGTTATTCCCGGAGACGTCCAAGAGAATATTGCTAAAAATATGATTCGTGTACCTAAAGAGAAATACATGCAAGGTACGTTTTGGCAATGGAAAGAACCAATTCAAGGTCATCGTTATATTATGGGTGTCGATGTAAGTAGAGGGGATAGTGAGGACTTTTCTGCGATTAGTATTATTGATTTTGATGAGAGGGAACAAGTCGCCGAATATATTGGTAAAATACCACCGGACGATTTGGCATCGGTGGCTTATAAATGGGGTATACTATACGAAGCGTTTATTGTTATTGATATAACGGGAGGTATGGGAGTTGCCACATCTAGAAAATTACAAGAAATGAATTATAAGAACTTATATATTGATGGTATTAATACCAAAAACATATGGGAGTATAATTCAAAGGCTATGGAAAAAATACCAGGTCTTAGTTTTAATAATAAAAGAACACAAATTGTTGCTGCGTTTGAAGAACAGTTAAGAAAGGGATTTGCGGTAAGGTCAAGTAGATTATTAAATGAACTTAATACGTTCGTATATTTGAACGGTAGACCCGACCACATGAAGGGGACTCACGATGATGCGATTATGGGGTTATCAATGGCTTTATATGTCGCGGATATGTCTTTCAATCAATTGGAAAAAAATGAAAACGCAAATAAGGCTATGTTGGACTCTTGGACTATGTCCGAAAGAACATACGAACCAAATAAGTCGTTTTATTCTTATGGTACAGCATTTGACCAAATAGGGTCTATGGGAATGGATAATAATCAAATTTATTATCAAAATAACCCATCTGGTGTTCCAAAAGAGGCGTATAAAGAATATTCTTGGTTATTTGGTAAATCGAAATAGTCTTTTTAATCCAAATAAAAAAGTATATATTCTTAAAGAAAACTATTTATAAACATGGCAGATCAGAATCTAACAGTTTTTCAGAAATTAACCAAGATGTTCGGATATCCGGGTCAAACGAAAGTTGACAAGACTCCGTCATTTAATTTCAGTAAAGACGAATTATTAAAAACAGATAGTAGAGAAGAATATGAAAAGGCAATGTTGCAAGCACAACAAAGTTCTTACATTGCGGATAAGTGGACAAAACTTGACCAATCTCTATATAATCAATCGGTATATTATGAACCAAATAGAATATCAGCGTATTATGACTATGAATCTATGGAGTTCACACCTGAAATTTCCGCCGCTTTAGATATCTATTCTGAAGAATCTACAACAATGTCTGAGAAGGGTCAAATATTAACAATATATTCTGATTCCGAAAGAATCAAAGGAATATTGGAAGAATTATTTTATGACAAGTTAGACATCAATACAAACTTACAAATGTGGACAAGAGGTCTTTGTAAGTATGGTGATGATTTTGTTTATTTAAAAATAGACCCCGAGAAAGGAATTGTTGGTTGTCAACAACTTCCAAATATTGAGATTGAAAGAATCGAAGGTGCCGCATCAAAACAACCAACTCAAACTAGAGACACTAAAGTACCATCAAGAGAATTAAGATTTAATTGGAAAACCAAAGAAATGGAATTCCAAGCTTGGGAAATAGCACACTTTAGATTATTAGGTGATGATAGAAAGTTACCTTATGGTACTTCTATGTTAGATAAGATTAGACGTATTTGGAAACAACTTTTACTTGCTGAAGATGCGATGTTAATTTACAGAACATCAAGAGCACCTGAGAGACGTGTATTCAAAGTATTCGTTGGTAATATGGATGATAAGGACATTGAACCTTACGTACAACGTGTAGCGAACAAATTTAAAAGAGATCAGATTTCTGACCCACGTAACGGTCAAGTAGATATGAGATATAATCAAATGGCGGTTGACCAAGATTATTTCATACCTGTTCGTGACCCATCACAAACAAACCCAATTGAAACATTACCCGGAGCACAAAATTTAGGTGAGATTGCCGATATTGAATATATTCAAAAGAAATTATTGGCTGCGTTACGTATACCTAAAGCATTTTTAGGATTTGAGGAGGTTGTTGGTGAGGGTAAGAGTTTAGCATTAATGGATATTCGTTTTGCTCGTACAATTAATAGAATTCAAAAATCTTTAATTCAAGAGTTAAATAAAATCGCATTAATACATCTTTACCTAACGGGAATGGAAGATGAATTAAATAATTTTAATTTATCATTAACAAATCCATCGGCACAATCTGATTTATTACGTATTGAACAATGGAAAGAAAAAATCACTTTATATAAAGACGCAACTTCTGACCAATCACAAGTTGGTATATTACCTGTGTCACATACATGGGCTAAAAAGAATATCTTGGGTATGAGTGAGTCTGAAGTTGTTTTAGACTTACAACAACAAAGACTTGAAAGGGCGATGGGATTTGAGTTAACAAATACACAAAATATCATTAAGCGTTCTGGTGTCTTTGATGTGGTGGATAAGAAATACGGTATACCTGAAGAAGAAAGAGCAAAAGTTGAAGCGGCAGGTGGTGGTGAATCACCAGATGGTGGTGGTGGAATGGATATGGGAGGAGGAGCACCTCCGGCAGCTGAACCACCGGGAGGAGAAGGACCATTAAGTGAGTCTAAAAAATCAAAAATATTAGGTATGTTGGGTGAGGGAGATGATATATCTCAATTATTTGATATTAATAAGGCACAACAGAATATTTATGAGATAGAAACTAAATTAAACGACATATTAAACGAACAAAAATGAAAAATTTCGGATTATTAAAATCTAAGATATTATCAAAATTAACCGAATCTTATTCTAAACAAAATAAGAAAGAGGTAAAAGATATATTGGGTACAATTAAAGAAAATAAAAGTTTTAAAGAACTTTATCTATTCTATGAAGAAATAGAGAACAAATATTTTGAAGATAAGGAAACTGCTCAATTATACGTTGAGGGGATGGGGTCTATGTTAAAACAACAAATGACTAATGAGTTTAAAGGATTTTGTCAATCATTGGACGAGAAAGTTAATGTTTCTGAAATTAACGAAAATGAAATTTATACTGCGTTAGATCACTTATCTGAAGAAGATACTCTATCGAATTTAGAAAAGAAGGTTAAGGCTAAGAAAAAATTGGTTGAACATTTAATAACTAAAAAAGATATTGTTGAGAGTGTTTCTAGTAGTGTAACACCAAACGAAAGTTTGTTACACGCAGTGTTAGCAAATAATTTTAACGTATTGTATTCAAATACAATGAATGAATCACAGAAAGAAGAATTAAAAAACATTCTTTCTTTAAGTGAAGATGAATTAAATAATAAAACCACAGAACTTAAAGAAAGTATTCTAACTCAAGTAGGTTCACTTTTAAGTGAATCAAATGATACGGATTTAACAAATAAGTTATCAAATGTGGAGAAGGAAGTAAAGGATATGAAACCTTCAAAATATAATTACTACAGATTAAATGAATTAAAAAATGGTCTTAATTAAGACCATTTTTTATTTGTTGAACGTACACCGCTTTTAATTTTTCTTTTCTTTTAATAACTGAGGGTTTAACGAATTCTTTTCTTTCCCTTAATTGTTGGACTTGTTTAACTTTTTGAACTTTGTGTTTATAAGTTCTAAGTGCACTTTCAAGACTTTTTTCTTTTGTTACATCAATTACAATCATAATATATAAGTATTCTAAAATATACAAAATATTTTTTGGATTTATAAGTTTTTTTATTTATATTTTTATTACACCATAAATAAAATAATATGATGAAATAATGAAAAATGGAAAGTATATCCCATTAGGGACATACCAAGATGTAAAAATCGGTTATGGTACCGTAGATTACAAAAACTTAAAGACAATTTACTTAAAATTAAATTCTTGGTTACAACCAGATAATGAAACGGATGACTTTGATCATACGATTCTTAAATCAAGACGTAAAATAAAAGAAATAATTTATAATTTACAAAATCCACACTTTAAACAACAATCTATTGTTGATTTGGATATAAGAACAAAAGGAATAAAACTTGAAAAAAGGTCTTTCATGAATTTAGAGGTGACTCTATACATTGATAGGCAATTTGATGTTAAATCAAAAGAAGTGAAACATATGGTTAAAAATCTTATGGAAAACTTGGTGGAAGATGGTTTAAACGACAAAAAGTTGTTCAATTTTTATAAAACTAAAAAATAACTTAGATATTGATGTATTTATAGGAATATTAATTCCATAAATGAAAATATTAGGACCAAAGGAAACAGGACACGGAATATTGATTGAATATGACGCTGGCCATGTGTCTCCTGACGACAACAAGAAAATTATATCGGAAATGAAGAATTTGGACTTCTCAGAAGACCTTATTCTTTTTGCCGTTTTACAAAAATACGACACTCCAAATAAGAATGGTAGAATATACCCTGAAGTCTTATTAAAGAGAGAAAACGAAAAATATCAAAATCTTATTAAGAAGGGTGGTGCGTTAAATGAATTAAATCACCCTTCATCTTCACTTATCGACTTAGATAGGGTATCACATTCAATTCTTGAAACGTGGTGGGACGGTAAAATCCTTATGGGTAAGATAAAATTATTCACTTCTCCAGGTTGGAAGAAGATGGGTATCGTATCTACTAAAGGTGACCAAGCCGCAATGTTAATAATGAATGGTGCAACATTAGGTATCTCCTCTCGTGGTGTTGGTTCACTTAAAAATGTAAAAGGACAAAATATTGTTCAGGAGGACTTTGAGTTGGTGTGTTTCGATTTAGTATCGTCACCATCAACACCCGGTGCCTACATTTTTAGTGATCCGTCAGAAAGAGAACAATATCAAGAGGCGGAAGTGAAGAAACCAACTCTCGACAATAGAATGGCTAAATTAATGGGTAATTTGGATAGTTTTTTATCCAAATAATCAATTTTATTGGTGTAGTTATATTGAAAAAGTAAATTTTTCATAAAATCAAAGTATTTATAAGATAATAAAAACAAAAATTTCACAATGAGCGAAAAATCAATTTTAGAAAATGCGTTACTTCAAGTACAAACTCTTGAAGAAGCCGTGAAGCAAAATGCAAAAGGTATACTTGCGTCAACAATGAAGCAAGAACTAAACGATTTGCTTAAAGAATCATTGGAAGAAGAGGAAGAGGAAGTAAAAGACACCGAAATGTCTGAACAACCCGATTCTGATGAAGAGGAAACAGATGATATGTCAGATGATGAGGCAAATGCCGACGATTCTGAAAATGTAGACGACCTCGATAACGAAGACCCAACTAAAGGAATCGATTCTTTAGACTCTGAAGAAGATGGTGAGGAATTACCAGCATCTGACGATTCAGAAGAAGAACCATCTTTAGACGACGAACTATCATTAGATGGTGAAGAGTCAATGGATGACGAAGATGACTTTATGGACATGACAGGAGCATCTGACGACGAAGTATTGAAAGTTTTCAAAGCAATGAAACCAGAAGATGGTATCGTAGTTAAGAAAGACGGAGATAACGTTGAAATGTCAACTGGCGAAGACGAATATATCATCAAACTTGATGGTGAAGAAGAAACTGAGGTTGGAGATGAAATGGGTATGAACATGGACGAAATGTCTGATGATACTATGGATTCTGATATGGCTGAAGATGAAACTCTTTACGAAATTGAATTAGATGAAGAAGAGGAAGAAGAATCTAAAGATAGTGAAATGTCTGAAGAGGAAGATTCTGACGTTGAGAAAGTTGAGGCTACAGAAGCTGCGAGAACTAAATCAAACCCTCATGGAAATAAGGGTGGTGCTAATAGAGCAGGTTTACCAAGTAAGAAAACTTACAAGGCAGGTTCTGGTGTTTTTGGAATCAACGAAGAGGTTGAAACTTTAAAGAAACAAAATGCTGAATATAAAAAGGCGTTAGTTCTTTTCAAGGAAAAACTTAACGAAGTTGCTGTGTTCAATGCAAACTTAGCGTACGCTACACGTTTATTCACTGAACATTCAACAACAAAACAAGAGAAATTGAACATATTAAAGAGATTTGATTCAGTTTCTACTATGAATGAATCTAAAGGTTTATTCAACACTATCAAATCTGAATTAGGTACAAAAACTACAGTTACCGAAACAGTTGTTGAAAAAATCTCTAACACTCCATCAACATCATCATCTCAACAAGTGTTGGCTGAAGCGAAAGCTTACGAAAACCCACAATTCAAGAGAATGAAAGATTTAATGGGAAAAATAAAATAATAAAAACTAAAAAACAAATATTCAAAAAATGGGAGCATTATTAGAATCAGGTATGGTAGGTAACATCGGTTTAAAACACCTTAGAGTTATCAAAGAAGATACCATCAAAAAATGGGATGACTTAGGATTCCTTGACGGATTAGACGGTCACCAAAAAGATAACATCGCGCAATTGTATGAAAACCAAGCGTCTTATTTAATCAACGAAGCAGCAGTTTCTGATGCTAGTGGTTCTTTCGAGACAGTAGTTTTCCCAATTATCCGTCGTGTATTCTCTAAATTATTAGCAAACGACATCGTTTCAGTACAAGCAATGAACTTACCTATCGGTAAATTATTCTACTTCGTACCTAAAATTCAAGAAAGAAACGCAAGTAACGGTCACTACGCACCTTACGGTATCCCTGGTGGAGCTGGTGGAGCAAGTGCAACAACTGGTTACACAGGTACTAACTTGTACGATAGATTCTACGAAGGATCTGACGCAAACGATCAAGGTCTTTTTGATTATTCAAAAGGTTCATTCACTACAGTTTCCGCAACTGTTGCTGATATGGTTACTTTCTCTGCAGGTGTTGCTTCAGCGGCATCAGCAATCGCAACAGGTACTTCAGTATCTAACGTGATTTTGAAAGTTTCTGGTTTCACCCAAACAGGTGCTGGAAAATTAGCAGGTCCTAACGGTAACGAAATGGACACTGAAGAGTTTTTAGCTTCATTAACTGTAAAAGGTATTGATGCAGCTTTAACTGGACACACTGGTACTCAAGAATTACCAATCAATATCGTAACTCAGAAATACGGTAAAGGTATTGTTGAATACGGTCAAAGATCTTCAAGTGTAACAGGTAAGTATAATGATATCTGTGATGGTGATGGTTTCATCTACATCAATGTTGATTTACAAGCTTACTCTGCAACTTCAGGTTTCTCTGATTACGTTGTAGCAAGTTCTACATTAGCAAAAACAGATTTCCAAGTAACTTATCGTCAATACGCATCTTTAGAATTTGAAGATGAAATTGGTGAGGTTTCTTTTGATTTAGAATCAGTAACAGTTTCTGTAACTGAAAGAAAATTAAGAGCAAGCTGGTCTCCAGAATTGGCACAAGACGTTAGTGCGTTCCACAACATCGATGCTGAGGCTGAATTAACAGCATTGTTATCTGAGCAAATCGCTGCTGAGGTTGACCGTGAAATCTTACGTGACTTACGTAAAGGTGCGGCTTGGACTGCAAAATGGGATTACAATGAGTGGAAATATGGTGCTAGTGGAAACACTCCGTTCCAAGGTTACACTCAAAAAGATTGGAACCAAACTTTAGTTACTAAAGTTAACCAAATCTCTGCACAAATCCACAAGACTACGTTAAGAGGTGGTGCTAACTGGATCGTTGTATCTTCAGAAGTTTCTGCAGTATTCGATGATTTAGAGTATTTCCACGTTTCTAACGCAGCTCCTGAGCAAGATTCTTACAACATGGGTATCGAGAAAATCGGTTCATTGGCAGGTCGCTACCAAGTATACCGTGATCCTTACTTCCCAGCAGGTAAAATCTTAATCGGTCACAAAGGTAAATCTTTGTTAGATGCAGGTTATGTATACGCACCATATGTGCCATTACAATTAACTCCAACAATGTACAATCCATTTAACTTCACTCCAATCAAGGGTATCATGACTAGATACGCTAAGAAAATGGTTAACAACCGTTACTTTGGTTTGATTAACGTAAGTGGTTTACAAACATTCAGTTTGGATACTTTAAGATAATCTTAATGATTTATCATACTAAAAACCCTCACAGAAATGTGGGGGTTTTTTATTTTTGGTATATTCCAGAATATTTCTTATATTTGCGTTATGTCTGAAGTAGATTATAGTAAATTAAGATTGGACGTCCTTGAAAAAATGATACACACAAGAGGTATTGAGTGTAAAATGAAGAAGGATGAGATGATTAAAATGTTAAAATTAGATGATGAGGGAAAATATGAACCCCCAATGAACAATACTATCTATGAAAAATCTGAAGGTGGTTATAACGTCGGTATTGATATTAGAAATCGCACAGATTTACTACAAATAAGTAAATTAAAAGAAAAAAAGGATGCTTGGTCACTCAATAGATATTCAGATAATAGGGTTTGGTATTGGTCACCACAAAAGTTAATATAATGAATTGGACAGAATATTTTTTGAACATCGCAGAACAGGTAAAACTGAAATCTAAGGACCAATCTACACAGATAGGTGCCGTTATCGTAGGAATCGATAATGAGGTCCTCTCTACGGGTTATAATTCATTTCCAAGGGGTTTGGACGATTCATTACAAGAACGTCAGGAAAGACCTGAAAAATACTTCTGGTTTGAACATGCTGAACGTAATGCCATTTATAATGCCGCTCGGGTGGGTACACCATTAAAAAACTCAACAATATATCTTACCTCTGGATTACCATGTATGGACTGTGCCAGAGGTATAGTGAATAGTGGGATTAAAATCGTTTACTGTAAAGAGGTATGTACTACAAAAAATAAGGAGAAGTGGGATGAATCTCAAAAGAAATCTCTCCAACTCCTCCTTGAATGTGGGGTTGATGTGAAATATTATTAATTACCAAGTTCTACAAGCCCAATATCTTGGTTTCCAACGTGGACCCGGATTCTCACAATTATGTCTTGCTCTAAATGATTTACGTCTTTCTGGGTTATTCTTTTTAATAACCATTCTTTTACCTTTAGCAGATTTACCACCAAATCCAAAGTTTACCTTAACGACTTTACCTTTATCGTTTTTAACATATACTTTAAACTTCTTGATGTCACCTTGCATTATTTTACCTAACTGAACCTTACGTCCTTGGTATTCCGCCTCGTTTAACATATTGGTAGATTCGAGGTTGGTTTTTTCGATTGAACCAAATTCATCCTCAAATAATAAAACAGGAGTCTCTTCGTTAAATTCAAATAATCTTTCAAATTGGTCTTCAGTTATACTTATAATCATTTTTTTAGTTTTTTGTTCGTCAAATCTGGTCATTGTTGGTTTATTACCTTTACCAACCTTAGGGTCCTTTTTTTCCGCTCTTCTTTTTTGTGATGTCATTGCTTTCTTTTCTTTTTTATCATAAGATGATGCAACTTTTGGAGTTTCTTTAGATACCTTTTTAGAAGGTCTACATTTTGGATAGGATTTACCATCAGCATCTTTTCTGCCACAAGGTGGGTGTTTACCATCTACCTTTTTACTAACATCTACCCACTTTTCTTTAAACCATCTTGCAAGGTCTTCTCTTAAAACTTCTCCTGATTTTATAGATTCTACTATATATTCTTTATCTTCTTTTGAAACGACTATTTTCATAATTATAAATATTAATTTTTAAGACAATTTATCAACTTCGTTAGTGAATTTATGACATTTGTCTGATACTTTACCCTTATCGTGGTCTGTAATTGATAATTTCACATGGTCATAATGAACGGTCATATCTGGATGATGATTCTGTTTATCGGCAATCTTCATTACCCCATCAACAAATGACATAACTTTCTTATAATCTTTGAAATAATATGTTTTGGTGAGTCTGTTATTAACTTCCTTCCAACTACTACTATTCATAATCTTCTTCTTTTGATTTTCGGTTATGATAATTTTCATATTATATTCTAGTATCTTTTATGAATTTATCGTGAGAATCTTTATATGATTTTAACGATTCTTCATGAACATTTTTAGTGTATTGCCAATTCCAATATAAATCTTTATTGATTTTAAACCCGTAAAATTCATGAACCTTCATTTGAGTATTATTAACATTTTCTCCGTTCCAATTATGTCCAACACAAATAAATCCAGATTCTATATTTTTAATGATATTGCTTTCACCTAAAGTTGAATGTCTATTTTGTAACCATGTTAATCTTTCAATCAAATTTTGATAATACATATTGGTTTGACCCCACCTAATTGAACTGAAGAAAACAACCGCATCAGACTCAAGTAATTCTTTAGATATTTTCCAAAGTTCGTCTGATTTTTCGTTAATGTTAACCCAACATCTGTGTTCACCACTTGGGTTTTTGTCTTTATCTTTTAATTTTGCTTTTAATACCCCACAACTGTTACCTTCTTTTCTCGATACGTTACCCTCACAAGGTAATATTTTAAGGTCGGTAACATCAATTAGAGTTGAATTATCACCCAATTCTTCGTGAATATATGTTGCTAATAATTTTGATTTGGGTACGTCGACATTTTTCTCATCCCAATTATATCTGTTAGAACAACTTAATAGTAGAACTTTTTTTTTATTTTTTAGAATTTCTATCGTTTTTCCTATTGGTTTCCACGCATTTGATTGAACCATCCCTTCGGACAGTCCCATCATTTTTTCCATTCTACTTATCTGTTCTTGTAAATTCATTTATTTACATTTTCTCCAACCACCACCTTTTGATTTATAATCTTTTGCCGCGAAACCATTTGCATATGCTGAAGGATAAACGTCAAATTTGGCTTTAGCTTTAGCTTTAGATGCTGCCCATTTTGCAGGATCTGTAGGACAGTTTTTACTTTCATCTATTTCCATAGCTTCGTACATTTCCCTTTCTGATTCATTTTTAGGTTTTTTACCTTCTTTCTTCATATTGATGGCAATTGCTGCTTGTTGTGCGGGACTTGTGGATTCATTTTTTTTCTTTTTGTGTCTCCAATCGGATGAACCCGTTGGGTGGATGTCCGATTTATCGTCATCATCATCGTATGGGTTTTCTTCTTCATTTGTAGGTACACAATTTGGTACCATTTTCCCATTTTTTTTCTTACCACCGATTCGTTTGTAACCATCCCAACATTTTTCATCAAGTTGTTTTTCTTCGTTCACACTAAACTGATTCATATCAGCTGTGACATTTTCTTTATCGTTACGTTTTGTTTCGTTCATAAAGAAATCAAAAACTTGGTCCATGTTGTTCTTTGCTTCAGATACATGATCATCCGCCCAATCATGACCATTTTTAATAATTTGGTCTAATTCCTGTGGATTCATTTTCATCAACATTTCACATTGTCTGTGTATTTGTTGTATATTACTGAAAAACATGTAATTTTCGGTTGATTCATTTTCTTTAACAACCTTATTAAGATGTTTTTTAATTATTTCTTCTAATTTCATAATAAATAAATAGTTTTATTTCTCGGATAATATTTCGAATTTAATGTGCTCATTATAGAATATTTCCTCATTATGAGTCTTACCTTTTATTTCCATATAGTATTCTCTTGGTATATAAATGGAAGTGTCTAATGTAAATGAATTTTCATTTGTTACATCGATTTGTGTCCAATCATGAACAATCACATCAGTTCTTCCTTCTTTGATGAATAATCTATAATAAACCTCATCAAATAATGTATTTATCGGATTATTAATAGATCTGAATGTTACAACGATTTTGCGTTTCTCACCTCTTTTAACTTTCTCATTTTGTTTTATACCAAAAAATTGTATCACATATCTATCTAAATCTGTTTGATTTTGACCGACAGTATATAAAGACGTATAAGGTTTAGGAATGAATTTCTGTGTTACATCTGAAATGTCTACACCATCTAAACTTAAACCTTTCCATTTATCGAAAAAGAATCTTCTTCCGTCACACAACACACCATCCAAACCAAATGTGATTTTATAAACCCCCTTTTTTATTTTTGTTGAGGTTAGGTTGGATAAACCCGATATTATAGTGTTAGTACTATCTAAAATGTCTACCGTAGGTAAAGTATCTAAATCATAGAAATTAGTTCCCTTAGTCACGTATAGATATAAATTTTGATTGACTTTTTCCACAAAATTGTTTCTATCATCGTTAATTCTATCATTAAAGAAAGATTCAACGTACGGTTCAAAAAATGTTTGTGTGTATTTTGTAAAGAAAGCAACTGACCTATCAACCTCGGGTGTTAAGTCTTGGTACACCACCGCAAATGCCAATCCTAAACCATGATTTGTGTTTCCCGTAATAATCCCGTTTACATAACTTGTTATATCAACATTTAAATCCTCATTACCGTTATCAAAATGTATTGTATCAACGATTGTTGGTGTGGTTCCATAAACACCTTCAGATGTCCATTCATTTATTGTTGTTCTGTTGTACCAGTTGGATGGTCTTTCGTCGAAAGTGACATTACCTGTGGTGAAGTCATACCCACCGTCTTCGTAATCAAATCCCAATCCTTCGTCCCAAAATTCAGGTATTTGAAATAATATTAAATCAAATGAATTAGTTCTTTGTCTACCCGTACCTCTTTTAGCACCTAAGAATGTCTCATCACCAAATATGGTATTTGTTAAATGAAGTGTGTGTGTTGTACTTGGGGTAACAACATATTCACCAGAAGTAACTTTAGATATTAAGTCAGTAAAATCGACTTTAAATAGAAATTTAGAAAAACCAGAACCATAAAAAATCTCAGTTGTTGGGTTTTTTGCGGTGTTAACCTGAGAATTTTTAATGATGGTATTATTCTTCTCAAAATATGAACGGAAATATGACATCTTTTTTATTAATAAATATCAAATTAGTTGATTCTAATCGATTTATTTAAAATATCGTTTTCCACGGTTTGGTAAAGTTTTTTCAACTCCTCACCTTCTGCGTATTCAGTTTGCCCAATAATTGGTTTAAGTGGGTTATGTCTGTGTGTAAAAATTACTTGAATCATACTTCTAAGTAATGTTAAAAGATTTTCACCTCTAACAGTTGAGTATGTTTTTGGGTCAATATTTTTAATGTAATCTTCTTGAGTGAAATCGTACTTATCCAACGATTTAAAATTAATTGGACTTTCTCCTTCATTTGAACCTAAATCTGTGGATAAAAAATAAATTTTATCTGATGTAACAGTGGCAAATGTCTGTTCTGGTGTATTTTGATCTATCTTTAAAAATTCCTCAACATAATCTTTAGATGTTACAGGAGGTTTTGTCTTTGTTGCCGACCACAATAATCCACTTTTTGGTCCGATTCTACTAACACTGACTTTATTTAATATTGTTTTTTTATTGTTATCTTCAGTTTGACTAATTCCAAATCTTGACAACTCACCACCGATTTTAGGTCTAAAAAAAATAGGATGTCTTTCATCTTCATTATTATATAATGTATTTAGCTCCCCTAACCCAATATCGTGTATTGTAAAAATTGTGTCCCTAATTGTTTTATATGCGTCTTCTACCGAAGAAACATCTTCTCTATATGTGACAGTAGAATTTGAGTCGTCCGTATTAATTAATTTAACCGAAGCCATCGGTAATGAAGTATTTTCAGTAAAAAAGTTGGACTTGAATGTTTCACCATACTCACTTTTAACAGTATAAACATTAAAATTGACTCCTGTTACGTTCGAAAGAGAACCTTCAATATCATACTCGACGATGGTTTTAATACTCTTAACCTCAACATTTGTTTTCTTTACTTTTCTATTACCTAATGTCATTTTTTTAGGGAATTTTTTCAAGTAAAGTCTTGATGATTTGTCAGCCATCAATGGATGAGTTAGCATAGTTTCTCTATTAAGATAACTTGCCGCCTCTTTTGATAGAAGTTTACCTCCCCTTAATTGTATTCCATTTTCTGTAAATAAAATGTCCGAACCATATTTTCCGTAAATTGCGAAATCTTTATCTTTAGCAAATGAATTGTTAGATTTATTTTTAATAAATTCACCACTAGATTTTTTTACATCCCCCCTATGTTTTGTTGCCACACCATATGTGGTGTTTTCAATTTGTTGTGAAAACGTTTGACCGTTGAAATCATACTGAGTTGTAAATGGACCCGCAATGTATTCTAAATTAATGTTTTCATTATCGGTATTGTAATTTAAAAGTTTGACTGATTGACCATTTTCAGGTACGAAATTAATATTATTTGGTAAAAATGGAGAAGCAATAAATGGGTCATTTTGTGACCATTTTTCGTATTTTGTTGAATTTTCTTTTTCTCCAACATAATCGTTGTATCTAACGCAACGAATTCTACCCATACCTTTTGGGTCAATATTATCAACACATATTGCAATATCAATTATTTTCATTACTTCTTAATTCTTTTTTCAACTTCTTTATTAACGGTATTATAAAGGTTTTCAACACTCTCTAAATGTCTCGTTAAGTCAATTATAAGGTTTTTTGTTTTTTGATGTTCGTCGTAAAGTTCATTTACACAAACGAATAAATCTTTGTTTGATTTATTCTCTACATCAGTGGCAATTTCTATTAATTTTTCTTTATCCATATTATCCAACTCTTCTTTTAATAAATGTTTCCATAAAACCGGCGGGTGTTGGGATTGTAACCGCATCGAATGCACCAAAATTATTTTCTTCTTCGTTTACCGCAAAAATAACTTTCTTATGTGCTTCAATGAAATCATTTGGTTCTCCGTTTATTGGTCCGGTAGGTATTCCAGCTGCGGACATTCCCTCAATTGCTGCCATGTATGCCCTTTCAGGACTATATCCGGGTAAGAACGGTGTAATTAACAATAAAACTGGTGGTATTTTTAATGGTATAGATGTATTAATTGCGGTGGTCAATGTTGATATGACGGCATTGAATAAATCATAACAATTATCAAAACCTTGTTCTAATATTTTAGTTAATAATGCGATTAATATTGCGATAACTCCGTAGTATCTCTTTAATTTATTTTTTAAGATTTTTTGTGCCAATTTCAAAACGAAGTTTAGTAAATCTACTTTTACTCTTTTCCAAAATTCACTGATAAATTTCCAAAACAAATCTTTAATAATTGCACTAAATAATTTATGAAACTTTTTCATAAACTCTTTAGCGGTTTCCACAAGCTGATTTGCGGTGGATGTAATTACCGATTTAAATAACTTATATACAACAACAATTGGTAAAAATATTTTTGGCGATATTACACTCATTATAAGTGCTTTAGGTAAATTTAAAATAAAAAGATTGTTTATCGATACTTGGAAATCACCTAAAGTAATTGAAGATCCGTCCGATTGTTCAAATGAATCTGAGGCAACTTTATTTAAAGTACTATTAACTAAATCATTTAAATTTTTTTTACCTGATAAATAAACAAAGTCTTCAAATAAGTCAGTATTGACAGGAACCTCAAAATTATTACAATCTTGAAAACGTAATACTTTTCGATATCTAGCATTTTCATCATCTAAGTCAATACCTTCCACATCGTCAAAATTAAAATACAATTCAAGGTCTTCATCATTTTCGTTAAATAAATCAATTGCGTTTTGATTAGACAACGTATTCGTTTTTTTAGGATTACCACAAACAGAACATAGTTTAGTAATTAATCTATTCAAATCATTAAATGCCCCCGTAAATAAAGGGGTTTCACTTGAGTCTCCTTGAATGGTCATTAACATGGCCATTTTTGTAATACCAGAAATATCGGGAAGTTCTATTGATGAATAATAGTCATTTAAAAAGTCTTCAACTGGAACAGAACTGGTTCCCTGAGTTAATCCCGAAAGAATAAATTCTTGGTCACCACTACTCCAATTCATATCAAATAGTGTTTTATTACTTGAAGTATCAAACCTATATTGTGTTCCTGAAAATGTAGTATAAAGTTCTCTATTTGTTTTTTCTTTACTCGTAACTGTATTTGATGGTTCGTATACTATTTTACCAACATTGCTGTTGGGGTCAACCGTTAGTACATTTAAAAAATCAAATTCTTTTGGTTTTAATCTAACAGTATCAAACTGAGTCCCGGTAAAATTTTTATTAGTTCCACAAATACCGTCACCAGCAAATAATATTTTTTTTACATTATCGAGAACAATTTGTTTTGATGATTGTAATGTCACATCAATTGAATCGTTCGCATGTTGTTTAATTCTTGATTTTGTTTCTAAAGGATTTTGTGATTTAACCTTTTGACCTGACGCCAAAAAAGAATCAACAATCCCGACTAAATCACCAAAAATGTTACCCGACTCTTCCTTTTTTTTCTTTAAACTATTTGTTAAATCACCAACCTTTTTACCAATAAAATCGGACGACGGTAAGTCCTTTAATAACAAATCAAAACTATTCTCATCAAATGGTTTTGCCTCATCATTAAATTTTTTAATGACCTCTAATTTTGACTTAATTTTATTTTTGGTGGTCTTTAACTTACTCATTATAGTTTATAGTTAGTAGTTTTGTTATCATCATCCGAGTTCATTAATTTCTCTAATATTTCTCTATCTTCTTCAGATAACGTACCCAACGGACCGCTCTTACCACCACCTCCTGTCGTTTGTTTAAGTAAAACACCTTGTAACTTAACTAATGAAATTTTCTTCTCTGTACAATCATTTAAAATCTTTTGTTGTTCTTTAATAACGGGACCTATTGTACTCATGTCCTCAGCGTCTTTCATAAAACTCATCATTTTTCTCAAAATGGTGGACGCGGTGTTTCTATTTTCAACAACATCATTATAAATTTCCTGCATTAGTGCTAAGGCGGAATCTACGTCTAATGTAATGTTATTTTTCTGTGTTCTCATATCAATAAATAGATTTATTCTAAAAATCCACCTAAAATACCATCGTATAACTTTTTGAATCGTTTCATTGATATTCTAATTTCTTTGGTTGATAAAGAAGTCATTTCTCTTAAGGACAACAGAATTAGATTTTTGTTAAATTTGTTTCCGTCACCCACTTGAAAAATCTTATCGAAATTACCGAATATTTCGAGTAATGCGTATCCTAATTTTTGTTCATTTTCATTTAGATTTTCATTTTCCATGAATTCTTCTAATGAAATAGTTAGTTTTATAATGACATCTCTAAAATCAATTACGTACTCATCAATTACATAAGATAAGGTTGGACTATCTTCCATGTCGGAGGATATGTCATCATATGATACTTGTCTATTCTGTTCCTTAGTATCTTTCTGTATTGCCCCCATAAGGTAGTTTTTACAGATGGTACCAAAATATGAATATGCCTTAGTATTCTTAGTATGATCAAATTTATTAATTTTAGTAATAAGAAAGGACATGGTGTCTGTATGAATTTCTTCAAATTCCATGTCTTTTCTGTAAAGTTTATAACGTCGAATAATACTTTCGACCATTATGATAAGGGGTTCTCTCAAATATTCGTTGAATATCTTATTTCTTTCTGCTTCATCAGTACTTTCTAGATACATGACTACCGCCTTTTCTTGATCCTCACCAAAATAAATTTTTTGGGTTCTTGGTCTTGGCATTAATTAGTTGTGTAATTTACATCGCGTTTATTTTTAAAGAAAAATTCTTTCTTAGCGGTTTCCAACCAAAATTTTACTTCGTCATCACTTAACTTAGTTTCCTCATTATTTTTGTATTTCCAAAATAGAGAGTCTTCTCTGAAGTTTACGTGTTGGTAACCGATTCTTGGTAATGTTAATATCTTTACTCCGTTATGAGTTAAACGTAATAAGAATTCATATAGGAAGGTTAGTTTAATATTTTCTTTAAAATTACCGTTCTCTTTAATTACGTTTGTTCTGAATAAACCACCACTTGTTTGGTAATTTTGAAAATCTAATAATACTTCGTTATCTAAAAATCCTTGTTTTTCTGAAAACCCATATGCCCAAGTGGATTCATTTGTAAAACTGATAAACTTACCTTCAGTGTTAATGTCTCTCACAACCGGTAAGAATACATCAACGTCAGGGTTATGTTTTACATATTCATTAACCAAACTTAACCATATTGGTCTGTATTGGTCATCTATTTCTAAAATACTAAACCATTCAGTATCACATACGGATATACCAAGATTTACTTGACTACAAAAATCAGTATCTTTCGATGTGTTAGAAACAACCTCGACTTCTAATTTTTGACCAAATTCAAAATCATTAAGTTTATTTTTTACATCTGTCGGACAAACAATTTTAACTTTAACATCATTATGAAAGTTGTCAACAGATTCTAATGCCATTTTTAGCATTTCTTTATAATCACCCTCTACGGTGTGAACTGGTAATATAATAGTAATATTTTTATTGCTCATTTTCTTCTTGTTTTAATTTTTCTACAGCATTTTTTATTGATTCAATTCTTTTATTTTTAAAAGAATCAAATACAGATAAAATATTATTTTCAGTAATTGATGATGAATATGGTAATAAAGTTTCTCTCATTTTATCTTTTACCTCTTGGGTTAATTCAACACCATCCAACCAAGCTAAAACATATGTTCCTAAAATCTCTACAATTTTATTTTCATCGTACGTCCACATACCATTTTCATCTAACCAATCTGGTTCAGTTGATGGGATTTTACCAACAACGGGTACACCACATTTCATAGATTCTAATGGGAAAGTTCCGAATGTTGATTCATCATCAATCCAAACAGAAACCACACACTCTTTAAGTGCGTCTGAAAATTCAGTATAACTTAATTGTACCATGTCTTTAAATGTAATCCATCTAAGATGTGGGTATTTTAAATAAAATTCTGAAATAACTTTTCTGTTTTTTATCCTATCTCTACAACTAATCGCAATGAACGGTTTTAGTAGGGATTCTGACGGACTAAAATTATCACCAATAATCGGTGGAATAATGTGAACTAAATTTTCAGGGAAATACTCTTGAATATATTTCTTAGCGGTCTCTGTTGTTGTGATTACCTTATCGAATCCATAATCACTCCATCTACTTCCGATTGGTAATGTTTCAAACATGTAATCTTTTTGTTGTAATAACATGATTTTAACACATCTTACATTTGCCAATTGTTGTAGGGCATTTGAATAATATTCAGGTACAACTAAAATGTCGTCGATTTTTAATTCTGGTTTATCGTCTTTAATCGATACCACAGGAATGTTTGTGTATTTTTCATCTAACCAAGCAGACACACCACCGTATGTGTTGTCTTCCACAAGAATTTTAGAAGTTATACCGTTATTTTTTAAAACAAGTGCAAGGTCGTAAATGTGTTTTACTGATGCTCTTGGATTGTTTTTAGTGTCATATGTTAAAAAATAAACAACACTTTCATTTGTGTCTAATCTTGTTAGTGCACTTTCTAATTTTTCAATGTTCTCTTTACTCATTGTCTTCTATTAATATTTGATTTTTTATTAAAGTGTTAAAAGCTATTTTAAATGATGTCGTAGTATTGTTTTGTGCGAATGGACCTAATCCCTCATCTACTTCTTCATACTCCGATAAAACTCTATCTAAACACATTTTTATTACTTCGTATTTGAAGATGTTTACTTCGGTGACTTCACTACCGTCTTCTTCACTTATTTGACTTCCGGTTCTACATTTTTCTGTGATTCCGTCAAGGTCAATGTAGTAGGATTTTCCAAAAATTTCAACCATGGTTCTTGTATTTCAGTTAATTTAGTTATTTCTTTATGATAAGTAAAGTATTGATTATAAGTGTTATTGAATTTGATAACACTTTTGTCTTCCGGACACGAATCGACAATTTTTTTATTGTCTGTAATCCACACATCACAATTTTTCCACGTGTCGGAAATGTTTTCACTTTTTATAAATTTAATGTTATTACCTAAGTAACCATTTTTAGATAAAAAGAATAATGTTGCTGGTTTTGATTTACCTAATTCGTCAAGACCAACTAACGTAAAATTATGTTCTTGATTTTCATAAATAATTTTATGTAAATCAGTAAACGTTGTTGAATAACTTAACCCCGCGTGACCAAAAATTTCTATTGGGTATTCGATAAATAAAAAAAATTCAAACTCCTCTTTAGATTGGAATTTATATGAATTTAATAAATTATCATTTTGAATTGGTTCTGTTATACCATATTCAAATTTGTTATCCTCAGGTAAATCACCACTTAGATATGCGTCGTTATAGTGATAGTCAAATTTTTGAATTGTGTTTCGTAAAACACCGTCTATACTAATGAATATTTCCATACGGTAATATAACATATATAGACTTATAAGTAAACAATAAACCCACACCATTATGATAAACGATGTGGGTTTATTAAGTAATATTTAATTTATTGTTAATCGTATCTATTTAAAATTTCCCCAATAATTGGGTTTCTTACGATATCTTCATTTCCAAATTCAAATATACCAATACCTTTTACGTCACTCAATCTTTTCTTCGCATCGTATAATCCCGATTTTGTTTTATCTCTGAATTTATCTGATTGTTCTAAGTCACCTGAAATAAAGAATTTTGAATTGTATCCAATACGAGTTAGTAATAATTTAATTTGGGATGGTGTAGCATTTTGTGCCTCTTCAAATACTAATATTGTATTGTCTACGTTCCATCCTCTCATGTAAGCAAGTGCGGCAACTTCAATATATCCCATGTCTTTTAAAGTTTCACGAGCCTCTTTACCAATAATTTTATTTAATAGATAATATGATGGATAAATGTATGGGTCTAATTTCTCTTCTAAGCCCCCTGGAAGTGATCCTAATTTCTCCTCAGCCTCAACTGCGGGTCTAACTATAATAATCTTTTCATACTTGTTAGAATCGTCGTGTAATAGGTCTACAGCACGTTTCATTGCTATATAGGACTTACCTACACCCGCGGGACCGAAACATAATGTTATTTGATTTTCACCAAGAATATTCCAATAGGTTTCTTGATTCTTTGTAAGGAACTTTTCTTTTGGTTTTTTTATTATTTGACGAATTTTTTCTTTGTGTGAAACTTTTTTTTCGTCTAAGGTTAAGGTGGCGGTTTGTTGGTTACTTTTTCCGACTCTAGGTTTTAATGCCAAAATTTTTTAATTTAAATTCAAATTATTTATTATAAATATATCACTTTCCGGTACTACCAAACCCACCTTCTCCTCTTTCAGAATTGGATAATTCAGGTACTTCAGTCATAAATACTTGCGGATATGGTAATATTATAATTTGGGCACCTCTTTCACCTACTTTATATTTTAGTGAATCTAATCCATTGGTTTTTTTAAATGTGGCTTGTAATTCACCTCTATACCCACTATCTATTACCCCAACACAATTAGATAGAATTAAATCTTGATTACGTACAGATGATCGTGGAAACACTAAACCAACAAACCCTTTAGGTATTTCCATCGCAATACCGAAACCATACGATACACTAAACGAGGTGTTTTCAATTTCTCTTGTAATGGTTAAATCCATACCAGCGTCACCAACTTTTGAGTATGATGGTATCACTGCATTAGGGTCTAATTTTTTAACTTTGACCATAACACCTTGTGTAACAATTCCTGTATCCCCATTTAATGGAACAGTATTATTTAACGGTTGACTCATTTGTTGTGCTAAATCTGAGTTCAAACTACCCAACACTTTATCAACGTCTTTTAAAAAATCAAAATCTTGAATATCATCATCTGAATTTAATTGTTGTTCAATTTGTTTTAACTTTTCAAGATAATCTTTGATATCATTCTCCGTCATTCTGTTTTACTTTTTTTTCTAAAATCCATTTATCTAACTTCTTAACTCTCTCCTTTAAGTCGTTATCTTGCGGTCTTAAACAACACTCAACAAAAATATCTGTTACACGTTGTAATTCCTCAAAAGTAACTTGAACACCAACTGTATTAAGGTATTCTAAAGCCATTTTACTTTGCGATTGACGCATTATCTGTATATCTCTACCGTAGAAATCCATAATTCAGTTGGTGTTATATTTGTTACTATTTTTTGTAGTATTCTGGTGTGTTTTTCATATCAATGATACATTCAATTGCCATTTTTGCAACCGAAATACTCTCACTTGAACGAACGTCACCTGCTCTGTATTTTGATGCAACTAATGTTGCTTCTTCCACAGATTCCGCTTCGATAATGTATTTAAATTTTTTAATACGAGGGTTACCCTCTCTGTCCATTTGTTCGGTTTCATAACCGATTGTTACTAAGTAGTGCATGTTTTTTGATTTATTTATTTATAATTGTTTTGAAAAATTGTACTCTGTCATTACAAACATTTTTTAATGAATATTTGTCTTTTACTGTCTCGTATAATCTATTACCTAAATCTTCAATCATATTAGGATTTTCAATTAAACGTTTCATGTGTTTTGCCCAATCTTTATGATTTCTCTTAGGGTTAACTAATAGGGCGTTTCCTTTATTATTTAAAACTCCGTTATCCACCGCGGATATTAAATCTATAGTATATGGGTCAACATCACTTGCAATAATCGCCTTTTTATGGAAACCAGCCTCAATAACTTTTAATTGGGATTTGTTACCATTAAAAAGAGAATCAACTAATGGCGCCAATGAAACATCAAAAGTGTTATAGTTAGTCGCGTAACTATTAATTTCTTTAGTCCATCTTCTTCTGTATGGTTCATTTTCATCGTTGAATGGAGGTGTCTCTGTAAAGTTATGTAAATAATTTTTATATTCTTCACTCAGAACTTTATAATTGTCTGTAAAGAATTTTTCGTATTTATACCAAACAGTTTCTAAAGGTTGAATAGGTCTTTGTCTCTTTTCACCATTAGGTGCCATTTCAGTAACCGTACCTCTTAAATCAAAACCACATAATACAAATTGAGCCTTATCTTTAAATGAATAATGTGTTGATGAAATACCGTTTGACATCAGTTCTAAATCGTGTAAATGTGATGACCCGCCTAACCAACCAAATCTGACTTTATCTGATTTAGTTGTATTCACTTGGAATTGTGACTCATCCTCATTAACCGCATTTGGGAAAATTTGAACGTTTTTCACACCTAATCTATCCATAATTGTTTTTGCAAAAATGGATGTTGTGGTTGTTATCGCATCAACTAACCTCATCATTTCGATTTTCATTTCACCAATTCTTGATGCTTTAATTTGATGATACATTGGGTGACGTTGGTCAACAAACCATAAATCATCAATATCCATGATAACCTTGATACCCTTTGATTTTAACCATTTTATTCTGTTAACATTAGAATCGTGAGTTGTTTGATGAATAAAGGAGTGAAAAACTACAATATCGTAATTTAAAAAGTATTCGTCGTTATCTTCTGCGTTAAATGTAATGTCCACGTGAACATCATCTGAATGTTTTTCACCAATAAAAGTATATGGGTCCATTATTCTGAATTTACCCACACCATGTTTATCCGATGGAATTGCTAAAATTTTAATTTTTGACATAAATGAAATACCTCTAATATGAGGTTATATCAAAAATATAAGTAAAAAAAATGGAAAAACAAAATCATTTAGTAAACATACTAATATTGATTAGGTCAGGAGATAAATGTCTGTTAATGAATTCATTAATGTCAGATGACCAAAGAGTTTTGAATTCTCTTTTTATTTTTTCTTCGTCCCAATTCCACCAAGAAATTTGTAAAAGTAAATCTATTTGTTTTTCAGTAAAACGATATTTTACAATCTTACCTGGATTACCAACGACAATAGCATAAGGAGGAACGTCTTTAGTAACAGTTGCGGTCGCACCAATAACGGCACCATTACCAATTTTAACTCCTGACATTATGGTTGACTTAGCGCCAATCCATACATCATTTTCTATTGTAATATCACCCTTACATGATGGGTGACCCATTTCAAACATCATATTTTCGATGTCTTTGTTTACTGGTCCTAATAGTTGAGATGATGTTGTTACCCAATCAGGTCGGTGATTTGCGTGTAAAAAAAAGTTACAATCTCTACCAATTGAGTTATATTTTCCGAGGTTTATATGATAATCATCACTCCACGAAATAATATTGACATTTCTATCGTAGTATGTTCCTCTGTCCGCGTGCCACAGATGAAGATTTTCTCCCATAAATTATTTTGCTTTATTTACCCCTGTGATTTTACCTTTGAAAATCGAGTCACCAACCTTTAAAACTAAATTCTCATTGATTGAAGACGTTGTGGACGCGGTAAGAATTTGATTTAATTTCTCATCCATAACTTTACGAACTGTATTTTCAATCATAAGAGCAATTGCGTTCATGTCAATATTAGAACTTTGTACTTGTGATTGTTTTTGTTGAGGTTGTGATTTTTTTGATGAGACACCTTCTTGTTCCATTAATCGCTTTGCTCCTTTTACGAAGTCCATATCTAAAGTGTCGTTTAAAGAAATTTGAGGAATTGGGCTTTCTATCATGGCTCTCTTTATTGCGTCAGGTAATTTAGAATTTTGTATTTTATCAACACTGGCTTGTCCGTTTACTGGTCTTTGATTTGGTTGTGGTTGTTGCTCTCCATATTGAGATTTCATTAACTCTTCTGGGTCCGATAATAACATAGATTCATTAACATGACCCCTTTCAAAATTACCACCATCAACCTTGTTCATAACTTTTTTTGCTTGAACCAATTTTTTCATTAACTCATTTGACGATATTGACCCTTGACCTTGTGACATAATTTTAAATATTTTCTATAATATAATGTTTTTTAAAATAACATTAAACTTTTAATTCTTTTTATATTTTCTTGAAGATTTTTGTCGTCTTCGACATCATTTTCTTCAGGATTAACACTTGGTTTCTCTTCCGGTTTTGGTTGAGGTAATTCTTTTTCAACTTCTTTTTTAAATCTCTCTCTTGTACCTTGACCCGGTTTTATATTACCACCAATTTCTTTTTGTTTATTAACCCAATCAGATTTTTTCTTATCGTATAATTCTTTTTCTTTATCTTTTAAATCTTGACCAGTAGTATCTTGTGGTGTTAAATCAGGAGTTTTTTCTGGTTTTGGTTCCGGTAAACTTGACGGTTCTATTGGTTCAATATTAGTTGTAGGTTTTTCACCTTTAACAGGAGGTTTTTCAATAGGAGGTTCAACTTGTTTAATTGGTTCTGTTGATGGTTTTTGTGTAACAATTCTTGGTTTTTTAACTTCCGGTTTATTTGTCCAATCCGTAGTAACATATGTAACACTTAATCCATTGTCGTTACCTTCTTTATAACCCGGTCTTTTTTCGTTAAAAACTTCATCAGTAACATTAGTTCCACTCATTCTACTTAACATGAAAGTTCTCCATCCATGTTTTTCAAATCCTTTTTTGGATGTTGATGGTGGTTGAACATATGCCCTCATCACTAAATTACCTTTTTTACTTAATCCTAAAGCCACCACTTCCGCCTTAACACGATATCCGGCCTTAACACTATCTTTCTTAGGTTTTCTTGGTCCACTATAATAAAATGTAATCTTCTTCCTATTTTTGATTGCATCAACAATAGGTTTCGTTCTTGTTGTTTTTAAGACCGACTGTTCCTCAAGAATTTCAAAGATTATTTTGTTTAACATATTTTAAAAATCAGGATATCCCTTAGACCCATTATATTTATTTCTTGCCACAACATCAATCCTTGTTTGTATATCAATTGATGAACCAACATTACCATTATTTTCACCTTTACCTTTATCATCACCATCAGACATTGCGTTTGGATGTACCATAGAATAGGCATTTTGATTATTATAAGTATTACGACCGATGTTATCAATTCTATTTTGAATGTCTACTGATGAACCGACACTACCGTTGTTTTCACCTTTACCTCTTTCGTCACCATCCGATAATGCGTTTTTACTATTTGAATTATATGTTTTATTTTTAGCATAAATGTTTCTAGATAAAAGTTCATTTCTATTTTGGATATCTATTGAAGAACCTAATTCATTTTTACCTTTTTCATCTCCATCAGATATAGCATTTGGATGATTCGTTCCGTAACCATTATTTTCGTTATATGTATTTCTGGTTAAATTATTAATTCTATTTTGAATATCAATTGATGAACCGATATTTGCTTTACCTTTTTCGTCACCGTCAGATATAGCGTTTGGGTGATTTGAGTCGTAAATACCCTTGGTGGTATATGTATTTCTGGCAATGCTTTCTTGTCTGAATTTATCTGCCAATGTTTCTAATTGTGTTGCCATTTTATAACATTAATTTTTTCATTCTTTCTATTTCTTCAAATAAACCTAAAGAGGTTATTGGTGAAATAGATGATTTATGTGAATTACTTTTTATTAAATTTGTCGGTATTTTAAAATTATCTTTTTTAGTGTGTTTTTTAAGATGACTGTTCTTTCTTTCTCCGGTAATGCTAGACATGGAGTCCGCGTTTTTTCTTGAATCTTTTCTATTACTTACTAAGTCTCTTTCACCTTTTAAGTGTTGTTCTGACCATTTCTCCATCAACTCACCACCACAAAGATCATATTTAACTCGGTCATTGGTTTTATCAATATTTTTAAGGTCATGTATAATCCTTTTAAGTTGACCGTAATTTACCGTCTTATCCGATAATAATTTTTTAGCACGATTCAATCCGTCCACATGTTGGCCGTTTAGACCTATAATCATATGGTTAATCTTATCTAAGATATTTTGTGGAAGATTAAAAACTCTACCTTTTAATTCTTTATTCATTATCTTTTAAATGGTTCATTATGTCATTAATTGTTAAATTATGACTGTCCATACTATTTTTTAGTGATTTTATTTGTTTCTTAATTATTGGACTAATTTCCTTCATCTCGGTTTCATTAGAAACAATCTCATTATCAATCCTTTTCTTTGAAAGAATACTTTCAATATATTCCTCCATATATTTCTTAGGGTTTTCAACTAACCTAGTTTGTCCGTCTGGTAGATTTGGGTCGTATCCTAATTGTTTTGCTCTTTTATCCTGTTCGATAGGGTCTTCAATACCTAAATCTTCATATTCATCTTTTGCTTCCTCGTAATCCACATCATCTCTAGTCAATAACTTATCTGCTCCTAAAACCTTACTCATGTCAGATTCCGCCCAATATTTCAATGTGTTCATTGCTCCTCTACCACTAACCTTACCAATTGCACCCATCGCACCGTGTGCCGATTTTACAACCTCGTCTGTTGTTTTATTTTGAGTGATTCCTACTTTATCGAAATTGGTTGGTTTTTTATTCATTGCGATATTACCCTTATCATCAACAACTTCGTCAACCTCTTTTTCTACCTTATCGGGTATTTTACTATAATCTGTATCGTCTGAGAATTCCTTTGCCCACTTAGACCACTTCTTATTTTTACCACCCTTAGACTTAGCAAAGAAGAACCTTTGTTGTGCTTTTGACGCAAATTTCTCCTCAATTACCTGTTTTATAAAATTATTCATCTAAATCACTTTTTATATAAATATCAAATGATACGAAAGATATTTATATAAACATGAACACACAGAATATTTTAAGGTTTTACGGGTCAAAACTGGATTTAAAGTTAGATTCGTCTGAATTTTATGATTACGAACTTGGAAAAAACGATATAGATTATAATACGGATGTATTGGATTTATCTAAAGAGATATCATATACGGGGTTAACGATAAACACATCGTTAACTAATTTTGATTGTGATAGAGAGACTATTACATTAAGAGAATATGATAATAGAGTAAATGATAATACGTATATATATTCGGGAATAACCGTAACTGTGGATTATGATTTGTTTGTGTCTCATTTTGGTACTGGTTACACACACACCATTTTAAATAATAATATTTTTTCCTTAACAACTTGGGACGATAATACTCACTATTTTGAAATTTATAGGTTTAATGAACCATTAAGAAATCCAATTGGTGCGTTTCACGGTGGATTATCTACTATTAATGACAATTCTTTAATTATTACCGAAGATGATGAATTATTAGAATTTATTAATGAATTTGATTTAGAAGTTAGGGTAAATCAAAACATTTTAGACATTTCGGACGATTCGAATATTATTGACACTAACGACAATAATCTAATTGTGGTGTCGGATCCGTTAACCTATGGTACGATTATTGATGAGTTTGATAGTGATTTTATCGATTGTATTCAATCTTTAGACGATGATGATAACTGTTGTTTACAACCGTTAAAATTATATAATAAACCGTGGGCGTATAAATTTGACTCAGGTGCTGGTGTAGATAATTGTTCTCCAATAATAAAAAGAAGAACTGAAAAGGGGTGGACTTTAGATTTTATTTTTAATAGACAAAATCAGTCATGGTCATCCGGTGGTGTTTTTTATTATTTGGGTGTTAGGGGTGAAAATAATCCATTAAATTATTCCGATAATAATTTATCATTTCAATTTACTTCAGATAGACGAATAAAATGGGTTTCTCATCACTATTCAGGTGTTTGTGACCCAACAAATGGTTACAGTGACGGGTTTTATATTGCCAGTGGTCAAACCCCACAATTATGTGTTACTCAACCAACAAAAGATTTTAATATAACAATATCGTTTGATAGATATAAAAGATATACTGATTGTAATTTAGAAAACGATGGTGGTTGGAATGATTTAATTACTGGTAGAACTTTAAACACAAGTATATACGATTGGTTAACGGGATCCACTCCGAATTATACCGATTTAGAAGTTTTAAATAGAGAATGGAATAAAGAAAGAGAAAGAAGATTAGGTATATTAAAAATTTACCTTAATGGAAGACCAATTTACAAAATAGAGGATTGGGAAGAAATTATACCGTCGGATAGGGGTGAACAACCATATATCCAATCTTGGGGAGGTGGTACGGGTTTAATGAATGGAATACATAATGGAGTTTCTTGTTTTAATATTAAATCAATAAAATATTATGAGGAGCCGTTAGATTTTGTACACGTTAGACATAATTTTATAACCAGATTAAATAACTACAATTTTGAAATATGTGGGGACGATTGTGTGGACGACATTACCGCTTTGGTTACACCAACCCCCACACCGACTATAACTCCTACACCTACACCAACACCGACTATAACTCCTACACCTACACCAACCCCTACACCAAATGGATAATCAAAAAGAATAAATAATAAATTATAAAAGTTATAACAAAATAAAGTATTTATTGTAGACAATTTAAAAGAAAAAACAGAAATGGCAAACAAGTATATAAAGGATTTAACCGGCACCACAAACCCAAGTTTAACGGGTTTCACTATTTTTGATGATGGTGTGACAACATATAAAACAACGTTAGAAACATTAAAAAATACTATTGTTGATGGTGTTTCACATACATTTCAGGGTAATCAGACAATTAATGGTAATTTAATTGTTACGGGTTCGATAACCGCAAAAGAATTTATTGTTAGTTCGTCAGTTACACATGTAACCTCTTTAGCCCAAAGTGGGTCAACTGTTTTTGGAGATACTTTAAATGATACGCATCGAATGACCGGTTCGGTTCTTGTAACCGGTTCAATAAATGTTCAAGGTGATGTTGTAATCAATGGAACATCTTACAATGCAGCAACATCTGGTACTTCAGGTACAAGTGGTTCTTCGGGTACTTCAGGATCATCAGGTACAAGTGGAAGTTCAGGTACAAGCGGTTCTTCGGGGTCATCAGGAACTTCAGGAACAAGTGGGACATCGGGTTCTTCAGGTTCATCAGGAACAAGTGGTTCATCTGGTACGAGCGGTACTTCAGGTACATCTGGTTCTAGTGGTTCATCAGGTTCTTCAGGAACAAGTGGAACATCAGGAACAAGTGGAGATTCTATATTTGCGGAAACAGGTTCAGTATGGTCAACCACAAACGATGTGCAGATAACAGGTTCATTAAATGTAAATGGAATTGCGGTAATTGGTGGTAGTATTGGTGAAGAAGGTGGTGAAATGATGTTTGTAAAACCAATAACAAATACAAACATAAGTGGTAGTGGAATAATAATAGATTCATATAGAGATAGTATTAGAATTTTTGAACAAGGAGGAGACACAAGAGGGGCATTTTTGGATATTACAAAACAATCAAACACAGTAGGATCTCAAATTGTTACATCACCAAATTTATTTTCAATTCAAACAATAACATCAGCATCATACGCCGCATTGACACCTGTTAGTGGTACACTATATATTATAATCGATTAACATGAGTTTATTTGAAAATAGTAGTAACATATATTTTAATGGTTCTTCAGTAACTAACGCATATCTAAATGGAAATGTTGTTTGGTCTTTATTAACTGAAACACCTACACCTACACCTACACCAACATCTACTCCAACGGAGACGCCGACTAATACACCTACCCCAACTAACACACCAATTCCAGATTTAGTTACAAACGGTTTAGTTATTCAATTAGATGCTTATGATAGTACAAGTTATTCTGGCGGAACAACTGTTTTTGATATTACAAGTGGATATAACCATACATTAACAGGTGCGAATTACGTAGTTCTTAACGGTATTAAATGTTTTGATTGTACAACAGGAACTAATAGAGTTGTTGTGAATGGAACGGGTCCTACATTACCAACAAGTGGATATACATATATTACTTGGGCAAGAATGTTAACAAGTAATACTGGATTTAGAACATTACTTTATACAAACTCACCAAGATACACACCAATTACTATCCCTAATGGGACAAACACATTAGGATATTGGGATTCCGAGTTTAGAAATTCGGGATATGATGTTTCATCTGAAGGTGGTATTTGGGTTCAATTTGCAGTGGTTGGAACTAACTCATCTCAAACATTCTACATAAATGGTTCACAAGTGGGAAGTACAATTGCTTTCGGTGCCGGTGGAACAACACATTGGGGATGGGGTAATAATAATTTAACAGGTCAACCTTGGGGACACGTTGCCAATATGTATTTCTACAATAGACAATTATCTCTTTCTGAAATCACACAACAATATAATTTCTTGGCACCAAGATTTGTGGAACAAACACCAACTCCTACACCTACAGTTACACCAACTAATACACCTACCCCAACACCAACACCAACAGAAACACCTTTATATAGTTACGGAGTACATTTAGGTGGGACATATTTAGATCCATATACGGCGTGTCAAAATCAAACAGTTGATTCTATATTTTACAGTATAAATCCAACATTAAATGTTGGTGATGTATTATACGCAGATGTGGAATTATCAAGTGTATATGCTACTGAAATTGGAAATTACTTTATAATTGAAGATGAAGAAAATAGATATGCAATAGATACAGACAACTTAGGATCAATAATTAGCTTAACAAATTGTAATACTATTCAACCAACCGCTACACCAACATCAACACCAACCGCAACACCTACGGAGACGCCAACCGCTACACCAACGGAGACGCCAACCGCTACTCCAACACCAACACCAACGGTAACAAGTACTCCAACTCCGACACCTACTTGTACACCGGCACCAATATCAGGTGAAACGTCGACAATGGTTTCATTCGCAAATTCAAACGGAATAACATATACTACAGATTCAAGTGGGATTTTATATCAAATAATTTCATCTGGTAATAACAATCGACCAACATTATCTTCAAACATTACGGTAGATTATGTTGGTAAATTAATGAACGGTACAACTTTTGATTCTTCAAATAATATAACATTTCCGGTTACATTAAATGATTTAATAGATGGTTGGAAAATAGGTCTTCCATTAATCGGTATAGGTGGTAGAATTAAATTAATTATACCATCATCGTTGGCTTATGGATGTCAAGGTGGTGGATCAATTCCATCTAATTCACCATTATATTTTGATATTACATTAGATAATGCAACAAACACGGTAACACCAACACCAACACCAACGGCAACAAGTACTCCAACTCCGACACCCACCATAACACCAACACCATTACCTGTAACGGGTTATGGGTTTAATTTGGTTGTATTACCATATACTTTCCCAACAACTGGTAATACCATTATGAATCAAGGAGTAATTCAAACGGGAAGTACTGACCCAAGTATGTTAGCGACAAATGGTAGGGGTATATATTGGAATTCGATAGATTCGGATGGTATAGATAGAACAGATTATTATTCACAATTTACGGGACAAACAATTACTGTTAGTATGACTCAGGGTTTGAGTACGGTGATTTATTCGGGGGATACAAGTTCATTTAAATTATGGGATGAATCTCCAAGTAGTGGATTTGTGTTTGGGACAGGAATCGGTCTACCACCAGTCGGAAGTCCGTCGGGTGTTGCGACTTTGATTCAATCAGGAACAACGTGGAATGTGGGTGAACCTGTTTACATTAGTGTTTCTACTAATAGTTAAATTTAATAGTATGTATTTATAAAATATGGAATTCTTTATCAGACAAGGGGCAAGTGACCCAATATTAAAAATGAGATTGTTAGATGACGGTAAAAACGATAAATCGTCATTTAATGACTTGCTTGAAAATTCTGATATTACATTTGAAATGTCTGATACAAAAACAGGGGTCCCTCATATTCTTAATAGTGAATGTTTAATCACAACAAGGAATAAAAGGTATGATCAAACAACCGATGAATATTATATCACACATAGATTTACAGAATCACAAACATCTGAAATTGGAAAATTTGAAGGGAAAATAACTGTTCAATTTTTAGATACGAACGGTAATCCAACAACAAAACTCATACTTCCAGTAAAAGAAAAATTATTCATTAATATTTTTTAATTACCCATTTTTTTTCTTATATTTATAAATGTAACAAGGCAAACTGTGGATTTTCCACAAGAAAATACGTCACATTTAAAAAAATCATAAGATGAAAGAAGTTATCTCTCAGGAAGTTATCGAAAACTTCCTTAACGGTGGTGACCCCGAAGAATTCATTGTCGGAGTTGAATACGACTACCCCACCAACACAATTTACAAAATTATTCAAGACCCCGAAAAGGGAAAAATAGTAAAACCAGATTCATTCACACCATTTATGTGGGTTGGTGATTTGTCAGGTTTAAATTTTTATGGTAATTCTAAATCCGTACAAAAAAAACGTATGGGTGAGTTTGGGATTATTATTGAGAAGTTAGAAACTCATGGTGACGAAAGACTTGAGTCGGGTATGAAATACTTAGTCAAAAGTATTAAATCGTATACGGATTTGATTTCGTTTTTTAGAATGGGCGGATTAAACCCATGGGATGAAAAAGTTAGACATAATTTTACGGTATTATCGCCCGTTGAACAATATCTTATTCAAACAAAAAAGAGATTGTTTAAAGGTATTGATGAATATAGTGGTGTGAATAGATTTGTGTTTGATATTGAGACCACTGGTCTTGATCCTGAAACTTGTGTTATTATATTAATTGGGGTTAAAGATAATCGTGGTTTAAATGAAACAATTCCTGC
>Ga0208485_1000003_pt1 | contig 113123 bp, 127 predicted proteins | sample LakMenEpi27Jul12_FD_150707 | JGI IMG/M metagenome (GOLD analysis project Ga0208485, IMG submission 150707) | Freshwater microbial communities from Lake Mendota, WI - 17JUL2012 deep hole epilimnion (SPAdes) | ecosystem: Environmental > Aquatic > Freshwater > Lentic | place: Lake Mendota... | reverse complement strand
TAGTTCAATGAATACAACTCTTCCTACAGTTACAGTGACTGGTGATAAGTTAAGTACAAGTAATAACTTACTTCCTGGTGGGGTTGGTGGAGCTGAAGAAGCTTCAGACAAAGGAAAAGGTTTTGATTGGAAAGGATTAGGTCAAATGGCTTTGTCAAACATTGCTCCATTCTTAAGACCTAGAACTAAATTAGGTCTTGACCCTGAAGAGATATATCCTGAATATTATGCAATGGCTACCAATCAGTTAGAACCTGTACAGGCTCAAACCTTCCAGCCAATGTTAGATACTCCATATGACATTTCTTTTAATGATCAGATTAATGCTATTGACTCTCAGTCTAGAGCTGCCATCAGAGCTGCAGGTTCAAATCCAGCAGCCCAAGCACAGATTATGGCTCAGTCATTAGAAGCTAAGAACAGAGTATTGGGAGAACAAAGCAGAGTCAATCAAGCTAACAAGATGGGTACTTACAATAGAAACAGAGCTTTGTTAAATGATGCTCAGTTGAAAAACTTACAAATCCTTGATCAACAATACGTTAGACAGGCCCAAGCTAAATCTAACACTAGAGCTCAAGCTCTTGAAGCTCTTAAATCTATTGCTGCTAAGACTGCTCAGAACAAGCTTGAGAATCAAACACTTAACGTTTATGAGAACATGTACAACTACAGATTCTCTCCAAGTGGTGTAGCTTACAATACTAACGCTCCTGCTCAGTTTAATATACCTGAAGGAGTTGGCATAGAAGGTTTATCAAACTTAGATAAAAGTAAAATAAAAGACCTATATGAGAGAATTGTTAGTAGAGATAAAACTGGCAATATTACAGGAAGTAAAGAAAGAACCAGAACTTCTAAGACAAGCAGAAATGGTTCTATTGTTCAAGCTTTAAAAAATCTATAACTAATTAAGTTATAGTGATTTACCAAAAAATGTTATTACTCTTGGTAATTCTAATATTTTAAATTAATTTTGTATTATGGCATCGTTTACAGATCAAATATCAACCTTTAACCCATACGTATCAAAGGCCCCTTTGATAGAAGCAATGGTCACTGTTGGCACTCAAAAGCAACAACAGTATGACCAAGGTGTGCAAAAAATCCAGGGATATGTAGATAATATTGCTGGTATGGACGTTGTCAATGATGCTGACAAAAAGTATCTACAGTCCAAGCTAAATGACTTGGGTAGTAGATTAAAGACTGTTGCAGCAGGAGACTTCTCTAATCAGCAATTAGTTAACTCTGTGGGAGGTATGGCTACCCAAGTTATCAAAGACCCTACAGTTCAGAATGCTGTATACTCTACAGCCAATTATAGAAAAGAACTTTCTAAGTTACAGAAGGATGTAGATGAAGGTAAGTCAAGTCCAGCTAATGTTGATTTCTTTAATAAGAAAGCTAACAGTTGGTTGTCTTCTGATAAAGCTGGTCAAAAGTTTTCAGCAGGTTATATCCCTTATTTTGATGTACAGAAGTTTGCTAAAGAAACATTTGATTCTGTAAAGCCTGATGGTTTTACAACAGATATGGTTTATGAAACAGATGGAAATGGTAATATAAAAGTTGATAAATCAGGCAAGCCTATTTATTCTCCAGTGATGAAAAGACTAGAGCAGGAAGGTAGATTTCCAGAGAAGGTAAAACAAACTATAGAACAAATCTTTTCTGATAGTAGAGTGAGTCAGCAATTAGGTATCTCAGGTGAATATGAATACAAAAACTATTCTCCAGATATGTTAGCTCAAAAGGTTAACGCTCAAAAGGAAAATATGATTGCTAAGTATGATGAGGAGATAAATGAACTTGCTTTAAAAAAAGGTACAGGTAAGGATGTCCAAGCTCAGATAGATCAACTTGAATTAAAGAAGAATAATATAAGAAGTCAGTATGATGATATAATGTCTGTAACTCAGGATAATCCAGATGCTATCAGATCTTTGTTATATAAGGATGATGTTAAAAGTAGATTCACCACAATGTTTGGTGAGATGAAAACTAAAGAAACATCAATGAGCAACCCAGGTTGGGATGCTAACTTCAAACTTTTACAAGAAGCTAATGAACAATCTAGATGGGCTCAAGATAGAGCTTTGAAAATTAAGGAGATTGAAATTAATTTAGGAGAAAAAGCAAAAGATAGACAATTACAATTAGTTCTTGCACAAATGAAAGGAACTAAAGGTAAAGGTATTGATACTAATGGTGATGGTATACCTGATGATTTTGGAGCAGGTAGTGGTTTTGAACAAGCTGATATGCCAGGTAATGTTGATTTAATTTCTAATTTTGAATCAGATTATGCAAGTGCTGCAGATAACTATACTAATTCTGCAGATAACTTTATTTGGAGTGCTGCTATTTCTAAAGTTCCTGGAAATCAAGCTAAGCTTGATAGAATGATGGCACAAGGTACTAGTAGAGATCAAGCTATTAAAAACTTACTTGATAGTACAGCAGCTCAGAATAAAGAAACTCCAGAAAACTTTAGAGCTAGATGGGGTGATAAATCTACAGTAGCTATGAACACTATGACTGCTCAAGAAAAAAGAAACAACCCTGATGTTCAAGATGCTTATTATTTATACAGTGCTTCAAAAAGAAACTTTGATATGTTAAATACTGTCAAAAGAAAGGTAGATGAAGTGACAGGAAATATATTAGGTAAAGATGTAAACAAAGCAAAGATAACAGAAGGTATAAAGTCTGTTGGAGGATTAGTTGATGGTAAAGCAGTTGTATTAACTCCAGATGATTTTTATGATATAGCACTATACTTAAAAGGTAATGCATCTTCTGTTGGTTTTTTAAATGATAAAGGAGCAAGAGATCAAGCTAGAAAGGCTGAGGCTAGAATGGATGCAAAAGGTAAAAAAGAATTACTTGATCTTGCACTATTACAATATGGAGAAGATGCTGGTCCAATAACAAATACTATAAGATCTGCTAAAGCTATAGGAAACCTTGCAATCAATTCAATTGGTAAAGGTATCCCTCTTCCAGGAAGAGGTGCATTCCCAGGAATAGACTTGTCTCAAGTAAATAAGATATATGATAAGTTAGGAGATGACTATGCTGATATATTAAAGACAAAAGCAAATGTTGTAAAAGGATTTTATAATGTTCAACCAAACTTAAAAGCTGGATTATTAAGTGGAGATGCTGGAGATGATAAGGTGATGGTAGATAAATTAACAAGATTTGCTGGTAATTATAATACTTCAGGAAAGAATATTTCTCCTGACTTTAAAAGCTTTGCTTCTAATGTTGGTAAAAAAGATGTTACTTTTGAAGCACAAGTTATTACAGGTCCTGGAAGTAAACCTTTAGTTGAAGTTGTAGCATATGGTGGAGATGATAATAAGAGATTAGGAGGTATGATTATAGCAGATGATGAAGCTAGAGGACTTGGTGTTAATCCTTCTACATTATACGAACCAAAAGAAGTTACCAATGTTAGAACTTATTTAAATGCAAATGGTGACCAAACTTCTAAAGGTGACCCTAAGGAAAAATCAACATACATACAAGGAGATAGTTATCTTAAGACACCTGACTTTATTAACTTGAAAGGAAGTGGATATGATGCTGCAGCTAATATTGTATATAAAAATGGTTTATATTATTCAAACATATTTGGAAGTGATGGTAGAAGATCAAAGGTAATGACAATGCCTGGTAGTCCAAACTTACAAGCAGTTCTTCAGAACTTAACAAATAACGTAAACGCACAGTGGATTGAAGCACTTTTAACTGAACAATAATGCCAGATAAAATAGTAAATTTAGGGGGTACAATTGAAGGTTTTCCAAAGACACCTGTAGTTAATACAGACATTAGACAATCTAAAGGTCCTGCTCCTTCTATAACTGACTTGTATACACAAGGATTAAGCACTGCTAAACCAACAGGTGTGGAAGCTATTCCTACAGCTAACCTATACGTTGGTGAAAGATATGCTGCTGTTAGACCTGGTGAGAATCTTGAGGAAGCATATGCTCAACAACAATCTTCAGCAGATAGATGGAAGAATGGTGCTATTAAGTTTTTTGGCACTGCAACTGCTTCTCTTGTTTCTGGTACAGCTGGTCTTGTTTATGGTGTTGGATCTGCTATAAAAGATGGAAAGTTTTCTAGTCTTTATAATAATGATTTGACTAGAAACATGGATAAGACATTTATTCAAGGATTGGAAGATACTGCTCCTAACTATTATACAACAAAAGAAAGAGATGCTGATTGGTGGTCTCCTGATAATATATGGACTGCTAACTTCTTCTCAGATAAACTGATGAAGAACTTAGGTTATACAGTGGGTGCATTAGGTGGTGGTGTAGCTTGGGCTAAACTATTAAAAACACTAGGTACAACAAATGCATTGGTTAGAGCTGGATATGGATTAGAAGCTGTTACTGCTGCAGAGGGAGCAATGCAAGCTGTTCCTAAAGTAAATCAATTTGCTGCATTTGATGGTGCTCTTAATTCTGTAGCACAGAAATATTTAAAGACTCCTATAGGTAAGTTATTAAATGATCCTGAAAGAATTGTTGCTTCTACAATGGGTACATTTGGTGAAGCTTCATTAGAGGCTTTACAGAATGCAAATGATTTCAGACAAAAGGCAATAGAACAATATGTTCAAAAATATGGTAAGAATCCTACAGGTGCTGACCTAGAAGAACTTGATGACTACGTAAGTAGCGTTGGTAACTTCACTTGGGGAATGAATACTTTATTATTAACTGGTACAAACTATATTCAACTTCCAAAGATATTAGGTTCTTCTAACAGAGCTGATAAGTTGTTACTTAATCAGATTGAAAAGAAAGGACAAGGTGCTGCTTTTACAGAAGTGGTTCCCTCTACTAAGTTTGGAAAAGTGTTACAAAGATCAAAGGATGTTTCTAAACTATTCTTTGCTCCTACAGAAGCATTTGAAGAAGGTGCACAGTTTGCCATCCAAGTAGGTACAAATGATTATTTCAATAGAGCTTTTAGAAACAGACAAGGTACACAAGACTTCTTGACTGCTCTAAGTGGTACTATGGGTAACGTACTTGGTAAGGGTGTAGATGATGCCATCTCTACTAAAGAAGGTTTAGAGAGCATCTTAATTGGTGGCTTGTCTGGTGGTATTCAACAAATTAGAAATACAATTCAACAACAAGGTATATTAGGTACAGGTGGTCAAAGAAGAGCTAATACAGATATAGCTCTAGGTGCTTTGAAACAAAGCAATATTGAAAATGTACTTGGAGACTATGCTAGATATATTGGTATTGGTATTGGTTCTCAAAAGGCTAGACAACAATCTATTGTAAATAATGATAAGGTTTCAGAGAAAGACTTTGAGACAGACTTTACATTATCTTACATTATGCCAAGAGTTAAATATGGTAAGGTGGATTCTATTGGAGAAGAGTTATCTTATTATTCTCAACAATCAGCTACAGAAGAAGGCTTCCAACAATTGGTTGCAAATGGTATTGTAAATGCTGGTGAAACTAGAGAAGACTTCTTAAAGAGACTTACAAACATTGCAAGAATCACAAAGAACATAAATGACTTATATGATTCTTTAGGTAGAAAGTATAGTAATCAACCTGGCTATACATCAGAGATATTAGATAAAATGGTGTATTCTTTAGCTAAGGTGGGTAGTTATGACTTGCGTATTCCTGAGGTAAATAACATGTTGTTCACAGCAGGGGTTAATACACAAGACATATTACAAAGTATCATCAAAGAAAACAAACCTAATAAAGAAGCTGTACAAGAATCATTGAAACAAATCAATGAGATGGATGTAACTTCTGAGACTAAGGATGACTTGAAGACAGCATTGTCTGACATCATTGAATTGGGTTTACGTAGAAAGTTATTCATTGATGAATATGATGCTATCAAATCTAAACCTACAGACTTTCAGTTTAAGCCTGATGTAGAGTTTGGTGCTGCAGGAGAAGTGCCTGTAACAGTGATAGAAGAAGAAGAAGACGTAACATCAGAAGGACAGTTCTTTCCTATACAAACAGAAAGAAAACTAGAGGTTGGTAAAGAGTACTTCTTAAAACAACCTGTTAGAAAGCAAGACAATACACTTACATTAGCTCCTAAGATTAAGGTGTTATCTCAAACATTGGGTGGTGAATATGAAGTGCAGTTACCTAGAGGTGATGTGCGTTTCTTAACTCCTGAAGATTTTGCAACAATAGACTTAGCTGATGAAGGTGCAGAGTCACCAGAGTTGAAAGACATCATGGATGCTGCTATTGATAATGTATTATCCACTCCTGAGTTTGCAGGTGTTACACTTCCTGAGGGAGAGGATAAGTTAGCGTATATTAACTCTTTAGACAATGCACAATTAATTGATGCTGTTGAGACTGAGTTCAATACACTTTCAGAAACATATTTGAAAGAACAAGCTGATCTTCAAGCTAATAGAGAGAAGATGAATGCTGTAGCAGATAAGATTAAGTCTGCACAAACTGATATTGCTGCTACATCTGGAGTTGTCCCAACAGGCAACAATGATGAAGACTTAATGAATACACCTAGTCCTAAGGAGACTCCTAAGAAAGATGCAGGTATATTGTTTACCTCTTCTACGTCTGCCTCTGTTGACTGGGAGAAAACATTAGCTCCTAACATTACACGTTACAATGAGTTTATAAACAAGGTAAAGACCTTTAAGAATAAGAAGAATATCAAAGCTATTGTTGTCACTCAGAAACAAGAAGCTGCATTGGGATTAGCTGGTCTTGGTGAACTATCTTTTAGAGAAGGTAACTTTGATACAGCTTTATTGAATGATCCTATTTATGGTTTCATTGGTCTTGTATTTGTAGAAGACAAGAAAGGAGAAAGACAATTTGTAGATAAGAATGGCAATCCTATTGGTAAGGTGGGTGAGCAAGTGGAATTAAACAAGGTGGTGTTTACAGGTATGCCTGCTGCTAAACTAGACAATAGTAAAGGTGAACCTAGAAACAGAGCTGGTCAAGAAGAACAAGCTGCATTAGAGTTAGCTGCATACGAAGTATATCGTAAAGACTTAAGAGAGGCTGCTGAAGAAGAGTATCCAATATTTAACTTTACTCCATCTAGAGGTATTGCTAATACAGATGATGTTAAAAAGTCTGTAGGTGGTGTTCTTATTCCTGAGAATCAGATTGCTACACAACAAGTCTTAACTGTTGTGACTAAAGAAGGTATTGACCATATAGATGGTATAACTTATAAATTTCCTAATGGCAGACCTGTATTCCAAAACCAAGACACATTAGAATATTTAAACAATTCTAACTTAACTAAAGACCAAGCAAGTGCAGTTTATAATGTACTCAAAGCTATGTCTAATGAAGCTAAGCAACAAATTGCTGCTAAGAAGCCAGTTAAGTTTAATGAGATATATAAAAGATTTTTACAAGGAGTTACATTCTATACCAATGCAGATGCTGTAGCAAATGGTGTAGGCGAAGGAAGTGGCAATCGTATTTATATAGAGGGATCTATATTGCACATTGGAAGCAACACATATGACTTTGCTAATATAGAGAAACAAGAGATTCCTATTGTAAGTGATTTACAAGGAGTGTTCCATAATGTAAATAGCTTCACAGTTAACTTAGGACTAGGTGAACCTTTTATAGAATTCTATGTAGATGCTGCTGGTAAGTTAGCACAAAGAAACTGGAAGAACTATCAATCTTATTTGTTAGCAAGTAAGAATCCTGATGGATCTGGACGTATAGCTCCTTTAACAACCACTGTGGCTAAACCTACAGAGGCTGTTCCTTACACACACAAACAAAAGTATATCATTCTAAATGGCTTAGAACTTCCTAAACAATCTGTAGTTAAACCTGCAGAAACTGGAGTGGAGACATATAAGTCTAATGTAGGTGATGTTACATATAAGGTTACAACAGATAGTAAAGGTGACTTCACTGTAGAGTTAGTTGGTGAGAATCCAAACATTCAGAAGATTGTAGACAACCCACAATTAATGGCTGTTGCTACACAACAACTTAAAGACCTAGGTAAGTATGATGAGTTAGACCAACCTATTGAGACTGCTGCTAAGTTTGCTGTTGAGTTCATTACAGCTAAGCTTGTTAAAGATAGAGTAGAAGTAGCTCCTGTTGAAGAGAAAGCTGAACAAGCAGAACAACCTAAGAACATCAACATTGGTGATGCTGAATACAGAAGAATAGGTAGAACAGATGTAGATAGAATAAGTGATGCTGAGCTTGCATTGTTTAAAGAATGGCATGCTAAGAATGCTAAGAACATTCCTTATCAAGTGTTAGAGAATGTTATTACTATTAATAACACAGAGAAGGCATGGGGAGCATTTGAGAATGGTGTGGCTAAGTTTTTTAAAGGAGCTCAGAGAGGTACAGAATACCATGAGATATTTGAAGGTATCTGGAAAGGTTTCTTATCTCAAGGAGAGCAACAATCTATCCTTGATGAGTTCAAAGCTCAAACAGGTTCTTTCTTAGACAGAGAGTCTGGTAGAAGAATAGATTATGCAGATGCTACAGATCAACAAGCTAAGGAAAGAATAGCTGATGACTTTGCTGAGTTTAGACTTGGTAAGTTACCTGCTAGAAACCTTACAGAAAAGATTAAGAACTTCTTCAAAGCTATTATGGATTTCTTCAAATCATTTGTAAATAAACCTACATTGAAAGAAGACTTATTCAAAGCTATAAATACAGGTGAGTTTGCAGATAGAACACTTCCTGAAACTGTTAAGAATCAAGCTGCTGAGTATAGAAAGATTGAAGGTATAAATGCTAAGCAAACTAATGAGTTTGTACAAGACATTACAGCTAGAGTGTTTGGTGAGATATTTGCCAACAACAGCTCTTTGTTTAATATAGAAGACATTACATCTTTTGATTTATTTAATAGAATCAGAGAAAAATATATACAGAACAATGTTATTGGTGACAACCCTGTAACACAAATCTCTGAGAATCAATACGCTAAGTTAGTTGAAAGAACTAAAGAGTTCTTGAAAACATACAGAATTGAGTTTGATGAAGATAGTAGAGTTACAGTTAATGATGATGGAGCTAATAGAAAAGACTATGCTGCTGAAGCGTTCACTGTTAATTTCAAGAAGTCTTCTCCATATGCTGTTAAATTATTGATTGGTACTTTGATTAAGACAAAAGGTTTGAGTCGTGAAGCTGATACATCTAGTATTGGTGGACTTAAGCTGTTACCTTTTAATCAAGCGTTTACAACTTTAATGAATAGACTTTCTAACACAAGAAGTATCCCTGAGTTTGTATCTAAGCTACATGAATTAGCTAAAGAAAACAGTGACTATATTAGATTGTTTGAACGTTTAGGTGGTAACCTAACCACTGGTAAGATTGACTTTAATTCTTACAAACCTCATGACATTAGATTGTTTACTAACTTCTATCAGGTGTTTACAAAACAAAGACCTGATGCGTTAGCTATGTTCATGGATGGTAATAATGTATACACTGCTCCTGCTAATCAAGCTTCTGCTATTGCTGCAACAAGATCTGAGTGGATAGAGAACATGAAGACTAAGGCTGAACAGCCTGGTTCTGTCATTAGCTTTAATGGAAAAGTATATAAAGTTAAGAAAGAGGATTATAATATTAAGCTTCCACAAGATAAGATAGAGTTCTTAGCACAGTTAGGTATAGAGTTTCCAATGGCTGTGTACAATAAGGTGAAGAACAAGAAAGCTTTTGGTGATGCTGTAACTGGTATTAAGATAGGTCTTAGTAAGACAGATGAGTTGATGAGCTTTGGTGGTAGAAAGCTTGGTATTCGTACACAGTTAAATGAGCTGGCTAAGTTATATACAGTGGCTGCTTCTCCTGCAGAAGACAGCACATACTTTGGTGTAGATGGTAATAGAATACAATCTGACACAGATGCAAACTATCCTTCTTTATTAGAATACGTATTTAACTCTTCTGACACGTTAGAAGAATTGAAGCAGAACATGCCTCAGTTAAATGATGTATTCTCTACAAACAGCCAAGTGTTAAAACTAGGTGGTAACTTCTTTGATGAAGAAGGTAATAGAATTGCTGAGATTAAGTTACAATACATACAGGGAGTTAAGGATGTTGTAGACAATGAAGGAAAGACAACATCTTCTCTAAGCATAGGTGATAGGTACATTACAGAAATGAACCAAAACCTAGATGGTAGATATTATGTATTAATCCCTGCAGATAGTTCTAGAGAGTGGATGATGAACTTAGGTAATACAATTGCCTATACAGACGTAGCTGCTGGTAATGCAGATAAGTTATTCACTGATACATTCTTAGGATATTTAAAGGATGAGATTAAGTTAGCTCAAGATAGCACTAACAGATCTAAGCTTAGAAACGTAGAAGATAAAGCTACAGAGCTTAGATTCTTAAAGGATATGCTTCCTGCTAACTTGTTAAAGAAGATACAAAAGCTTATTGACAATAGAGCATCAGAAGAAAGTATTAATACTTTTATTAATACAAATCGTGAAGATTTAGATGCAGGTATTCTAAAGTCATTAAATGATACTGTTACCAAGACTAGACAAAACTTAATTGATACAAATAAACTTATTTTTAGTTTAACTGTTTCAGTTCAATTTGCAGCAGATAAATATATAATGCCTGAGCTAGAGAATAGATTCACTGAAAAGGCTGGCTTGAATAAGTTAGCTTTGGCAGATCAAGATGTTAATAATGTTATCAAGTTTGCTAATGCTAACTACATGATTAACAACGTGGAGTTCCACAAGATATTGTTTGGTGATCCATATCAGTTTAAGATTGAAGGCAATCAATTAGATGAGACTAAGCGTATTAAGTCTTTCTTATCTCCAAGAAGAATCACTGTAAACTCTGATGAGTTTAATAACTTATTCAATAGTGAATACAATACAGTGGCTGGTGTTCAATTAACATCAGAAGACTATGGATATCATGAGCATAAAAACTTTGCTAAGACATTCACAGCTGCTGATGTAGAAGTGACAGATAGTTTTTATCCTAAGACAAATGAAGCAGATGCTGCTTCTTGGATTATGGATGGTGCATTTAAAGAAGTGAAATTAAAGAATGGTCAATGGTCTGATGAGGCTGAAGATTGGCATCAATGGCAAATGGCTTACACAAGACAGAATGTTCCTGGCTACAAATATAGAAGCGAAGCTCTTCGTAAACATGATGAAGCGTTAATAGAACAATCTGAGCCTAAGAATTTTATAGAGGAATTAAAACCTATTGTATCTGGTAATAAGTTTGGTAAAGCAAACTTTGACCTTGTATTAGATAAGTTCTCTCAAATGCCTTTATATTATAAAGCTGTAAAAGGAACCAATCTTGCTAAGTTCTATAAGAAAATGTTCAAAGAAGGTTATGACTATGCTGTAGTAGTTTCTGGTAGAAAAGTGGGAGCTGAGAAGTTACACAAATTATATAATGAAGATGGTAACTTTAATGAAGAAGCATTTAACAATACAATCAATGTTGGCTGGGATGCTTATGGTATTCAAGTAGAGAATAGCTATGATAAAGATAGCAAACAAACCCTTGGTTCTCAGTTAACTAAGCTTGCCACTGTTGACTTATACAGTGATGGTAAAGCTAATAATGAAGATGCTAGAAAGGCAGTAGAAAAGAACACTGAGGTGTTGAAAGAGATGTTACTTAATGGATATCAAGAGTTATTAAGAAAGCTTAGTATTGAAGATCTAGGTGACAACTTTGTTGTTAAAGATAAGACTGTTGTAGCTGATACATTAAGACAGGAGATGCTTAAGAGAAAAATGTCTGAGAATGGTATTGATAGTATATCTATTGATCCAGAAATTGGAGAGTTTTATATTCCATTCGAAGCATCAACAAACTACATCCAGATCAAGAGCATCTTGTATTCAATTGTAGACAAGTCTATTGTATCTCCTAAGGTAAATGGTTTCCCTGCTGTACAGGTTCCTGTAACAATGTGGGAGAAAGCTGGTGAGTCTAGAGGAGAAGGATTAAAGAAGTCTGCTCTTAAGTTTTATACAAGAGAAGATCCATATATGGAGGTATATCTTCCTGCATGGTTTAAGAATCAATTAGTTAAGGCAGGTGTTGTTGGAAAGACTGATGAAGAACTAATTGAGTTATTGAAAGATTCAGAGATATTAAAAGGTATAGGATTTCGTATTCCAACACAGGGATTAAACTCTGCAGAGGTATTTAGAATCAAAGGTTTCTTACCTGAGTTTATGGGTAAGACAATTGTAGTTCCTTCTGAAATCACTACAAAGGCTGGATCTGACTTTGACATAGATAAATTAAATCTATACTTAAAGAACATATACGTAACTCCTTCTGGAGAAATCAAGTCTGTACCATTCTTTGGATATGGAGATCAAGCTAAAGAGGCTATCAAGAAATTCATCTTTGAGGAAGATATCAAAGCAATGTTAGATATCAATAGTGAGATATCTGGAAGTAGAATTGATGACTATGGTACATTAGCTGATAAGCTATACAAACAATCTCTTGAGAATGAATACTTTAGATCTATTGAAACATTACTAACTCTACCAGATAACTTTGATAGATTGACTTCTCCTAATACAGATACAACTCTTAAAGAGATTGCTGGTAATTTAGATACATTAAGAGGAGAGGATGAAGGTGATATCAAGAATAGATTGTTGGATAGAAACTACATGACTAATCAAAGACATGCCTTCTTGACTGGTAAGAGATGGATTGGTATTGCTGCTGTAAACATTACAGGTAATTCTCTTGCACAAAAGACAGATGTGTTTGTTGAGAATCCACAAACAGAAATGGCTTTATCACACAACAAGTTTAAAGATGGTGGATTTGAGCATATATCTCTTTCTGGTATGTTAGACCAGGATAAAAAATACATCTCTGATAAGTTATCAATGTATGCGAATGCTTTCGTAGATATTGCTAAAGACCCATACATCATGAAGATTATCTACAGCAATAGAGTTGTGGGCACATTTATGTTATTAGAGCGTGCAGGTGTTCCTATGAAGACAGTGGCTATGTTTATGAACCAGCCTATTATAAGAGAACACATCAAGAACTTAGATGCTAATGGTGCTCCTAGATATGCAATAAGCAATGCTGATTATATCAAACAGGCTAAGATAAACTTCCCTGCAAGTACCAAAGCTATCCAAGCAGCTACAGTTGCTGAAGGTAACTTTGAGGATAACATATCCTCTTACGCTAAGGATACAATGAATGAAACTCAGAATGCTGAACAACACAAGATATTGAATGAATTCTTATCTTATGTTACCCTAGCTGATGAGAACTTCAATTTCACACAGGCTATCAATTATGATACCAGTACATTTAGAAATGCTGATGACTTCTACAGAAAAGAAATGATGACTGATCGTGCACAAAATAAAGGAGCTATTAGCTCTCCACAGAAAGTGTTAGACAGTTCTTTCTTAGGTACAGAAAAGACTGTGTTAGATCAATCTAATTCAGCACTAGGTGCCATCCTTAAGTTTAACCAACCTGAATTCAGAGGGGTGCTTGAGAATACTATTCAACAATATGCTGAGAAGTTTTACATGGCTAAGGATACATTTAATAGAGTGGCTGAGAAAGCAACAGCAAGCTTACTTGATTATATTATTCAAACAGGTAGAAAGAACGCATTGAATATCAGTGAGTTATCTTTTGGTCCAGGATCTGTAGCAGTGAAGTTAGAAGAAGATAAACAAAAATATCCTAATGTACAAATACTACAAGACTTAGTTGTAGTGTCTGCAGAAAGACCAAACAGCCCTAAGACTATTAAGCTTAAAGCTAATACTAAAGAAGCTTATGATGAGAACATGTATATTGGTATGATGAGAGAGTTGAGAGACAATCCAAATACTAACCAACTATTCAAAGATCTTATCAAAGTAGCTATCATACAAGGTACCTATCAATCTGCTGTATCTATTAAGAACATTGTTCCTATTGAAGACTATTCTACAGAAGTAAAAGATATTGTAAACACAGCTGTGGTAGATACAAACGTTCAAGAGTTTGCTAATAACAATTGGTTCCAAAGAAACAATTGGAAGAATCCAGATATCACTCCTGCTATTGCCCCTTATATTGATGAAGAGTCTATAACAGAACTTGGTGAGTTTAAGAATGAAATAGTTTCTCAATACAAGTTTACAGGCTTTGTAGAAATCCCAGAGGTTGGTATAGGTGAGAATGATAAACTTGTACTATCTGTAGGTGAAAGATCTAAAGCTGCTGGCTATGATATGATTACAATTCCACGTATCATCACCACTAAGTATGGTGAGATGATTGACTTCATGACTGGTAAGACTATTACAAGAGCAGGATATGCAGAATTAAAAGCTAAGGGTGATCCTATAATTGGACAAATGTTTGGTTATCAGAAAGTTAAGTTTATAAGTGGTGAAGCATTGAGAACATATAAAGGAAAGTTTGTATTCAAGATGGTAAACTTATATGGTGATGGACAATTTATTTCTGAATACTATAAGTTTAATAAACCTTCTGAGTTAGATAATAACACAGGTAAGGTGACTGATGAGATTCCTAATTCAGAGATTATAAAATACTTTACAGGTATTGTTGAAAATGAAGTAAATTCACAGCCTGAAACAGAAACAGATCTAAGTACTAAAGACTTTAAATGTAAATTCTAATGAGTTGTCAAACAGGTATAAAAACTGCAGTTGAGAAATATGTACAGAACAAGCCTTACTTAAGATTTGATGGTAAGGATTTTATAGAAGTTAGAACATCTCCTAAGGAGAAAGTTAATTCTAACAACTTCTATGGAGTATCTCGTTCTGTAGCAGACACTCTTAACAAAGCAATCAATTCTGAAATTGCTTTAGGAAAGGTATTCTATCCTAAACAATATTCAGATAAGGTGGGAGTAATTATTGCTCCTACAGTTAAGCAGTTGGATGCATTAAATGCAAAAGATGCAACTGAGCTTGAACAAGCTTTGGCTGAATTAGATCTTGAAATACCTGAGGCTAACAGATTAGATCTTGAGAATGATACTACATTTGGTGTTAACTCTGATGGAGATAGCACAGTGTTATTACAAACAGGAGAGATACCTGCTTCTAAAGCAGCTCCTCAAACTGTAAGTCTTGTTAAAGATTTGTTAAATAGAATAGGTGTAGATATTAAAACACTACAAGCTATAGAAGTGGATGGTGTTAAGCAAGATGTAAATGGTGTTGCTAACATTATGCAAAAGCTTGTACAAGTAGTAGAGGGTAAAGAGAATGTAGCCCTTACAGAAGAAGCTATGCACTTTGTTGTAGAAATATTAGAGCAAAAGAATCCTCAGTTATTTAATAGATTACTAGGAGAAATCAATGGATACAAAATGTATTCTGATGTCCTAGCTACATATGGTAAGTACAAACAATATCAAACTGCTGATGGCAAACCTAACATCAGAAAGTTAAAGGTGGAGGCTATTGGTAAAATATTAGCTGAGACAATCATTAGAAAGAATGAAGGTTCTACAGAGAAGCCTGAGCTATTAGCTAAGGTAGAAGGTTGGTGGAATACAATAGTTGACTTTATAAAAGGATTATTTGTTAAATCTGGATTTGACCAAGCAGCAATGATGGTTTTATCTGGTGAAGAGATTGGCACTGCTGATGATATTAGAAACAAAGAAGGAATATTCTTCCAACAAAACGTTAACACTCAACAACTTATAATTGATAAGTTAAAATTAACTAGTAATCAGATTACAAAAGATGACACTGGTTATTTAATTAATGGTAACAGAATCAAAAGAAGAGTTACTGACTTTGTTAAAGATTGGTATAGCACAAGATTTGCTAACAAAGACTTGACTAAGTCTGAGTATGATCAAGCTGTAGATGACCTTAAGAAAGAAAAAGGTACAGCAGGACATGCTGACATTGAGCACATGCTTAAGAACTACTTCTTAAATGAAGATGGTACGTTGAGACCTGAGAATGAAAGACCTGATGATAATGGATATATATCTCAGTTGAATCCTAAGAACAAGGATATGTATAATATTCTTAAAAGAAACATGGCAGCTCGTTTGGAAACATTCCCTGCTAATACAAAGTTTCTTGCTGAGATGACTGTATATAATGCATCACGTGATGTAGCTGGTACTATAGACTTTATTGCTGTTACTCCTGAAGGAAAGGTAAGCATTTTAGACTGGAAGTTTATGGACCTTAATGTTCAAAGATATAAAGATGTTCCTTGGTATAAGGTAAGTGCTTGGAGACAACAAATGAAACAATACAAGTCTATTATAGAAAAGGGGTATGGTGTTAAGCCAGAAGACTTTGAACAAACAAGAATGATTCCTATCAGAGCAATTTATTCTGGAGCTATTCCTAAAGAAGGAGTGCTACCACAGTTGACAGGTGTTCAGATAGGAGATGTAAACTTAAACAAAGAAGAACTAGCATACTTACTACCTGTAGGTTTAGAAACTGAAAAGACTAGTAATAAGAAACTAGATACGTTGATTGAAAAGCTTAATAAGATATATGACACTATATCTTCTAAGAAAGCTAGTCCTGAAGAGAAAAGAAGTAAAGCTGAATTATTAAACTCATTGTATGAGTCTATTAGACAATTACAAATGAGAGAGAATGTTGAGCCCCTTATTAGACAGGCTAAGTTATTAAATGCTGACGTTCAAAGAGTTATAGATACATATAATAATGAGTGGAAAGGTAAAGATCCAGGAGCATTTACAGATAAACAAAAGAATGACCTATCTGATAGAATCCTATCTTATGAAACCTCTCTGATGGTTTATACATCTTTGGCAACAGACTTAAAGTCTTTGTTCAAGAAAGACTTGTCTGAGAAAGATCAAGCATTGTGGCAAGACATTAGAGACACTGCAGAAAGTGCAAATGAGTTAGAAGCAGATCTTGAAGAAGTAAGAAAAGACTTTGCTGAGAATGTTATTGCAAAAGATGTAAACGTTATGGACTTATTAAAACCTGAGAAGGTTATTAAAGGATTTAGTAAGTTATTTAACTCTACGTCTGTAATACAGCTTAAGTCTGCTGAGATTTTATATAAGATGGCTAACAGAGCCTTTGGTCTTGCGTCTATTGAAACGTCAGAACAAGGAAACAAACTTTTAGCTATTAAAGAGAAGTATGATAAGTGGGCTAAGTCTAAGGGGCTTACAAACAAAAACTACTTTGATATTATCAAGAAGAAGAACAAGAATGAATTAATAAATGAGTTTAGTTCTGAGTTCTACGAAACTTTGAAGAGTAAGATTGCTGAGAAAGATACACAATGGGTTAGAGATAACATTGATGTATCAAAGTATAATGAATTCTTAAAAGAACAGAAGGAAAAAGAATTTAAGAGAATAGAAGATAAACCTAGATTTGGTGATGAAGAAAGTATAAACAAAGAGAAGAAGAGAGAGGTTGCTGATGTTAATGCTTTATACAATACATCAACAACTGATTCTCCTGGTTGGTTATTGTATGAGTTTGTTAGTAAGTTTCCCAAGGCGGAGAGATGGGAGTCTGAAGCATGGAAAGAACTTAACAAACCAGAGAACAAACCTGCTAAAGAGTTCTTTGATTATATTAAAGGTAGAAATGAATATCTAGTGGGAATCAAATATATTAATAGTAGAGATGCTAGGGTGTTTTTACCATTTGTAAGAAAGAGTCTTACAGAGAAGATTGTAATGGGTGGTGAGTATAAACTTGGTGAGTCTTTGTTAAGAAACATAACTATCACAGAAGGAGACGTAGGTTATGGTGAGATAGATCCTATTACTAAAGAGCCAGTATATTCTATTCCTAAATATTTCACTAGAGAAACTGTAGAAGAAGCAAGTGAAGACTTGTTCAGAAACATGACTCTGTTAAATAACATGGCCATTCGTTATGAGTATTTAAGTAACATTGAGCACCAGTTAAATGTGATTATTAAGGTTGAGTCAAACAAAGAAGCCATAAAGACATCCTACTTTGGTAAAACTAAATATAGACCTGATGGTACACTTGAAACTACATCAGACAACTCTGACAACACTAAGCTTGTAAGAGACATGATGGCAGCTATTGTATATGGTCAGAAGTATGTAGAGAGTGAAAACTTTGATCAGTTATTAGGAGGTATAGCAAACTTTGGTAAGAGAGCAAACAAAGTATTAGGTAGAAAGATATTTACTGAAGACTATGATGATGCTCAGATATCTTTGAACAAGACAATCACACAGTTAAATACTGTATTCCAAATGAAGACATTAGGATTAAATCCTATCTCAGCATTATCAAACTTCTTGGGAGGTAGCTTCCAAAGTTATATCAATGCTGGTAAATTCTTCACAAAGGCAGACTTTGTACGTAATGAGTTTATGATGGCTCAAAAGATGAATGGAATAGACTCTAAGAAATATGTTGGAGCTCTTCAATACTTTCAACCTTTGACAGAAAACTACAACAACATTCTTGCTAAGCAATTATCTGTTAGTAAGTTTAGTCAAGAAGGAATACAAGACTTCTTAATGATTTTGATGAGAACTGGAGATCAATATGTGCAGTCTATTAACTTCTTTAGTTATCTAGAGAACTCTATTGTAGAAGATGGTAAGGTGTTTAATGTAAGAGAATATCTTAAGAAACAGCCAGAGTTTGCTAATATGTTTACAGGTACAGCTGAAGAAAGAAGTCAATTAAAAGAAAAGTTTGATACAGAAGTAAAGAGATTAATTGATGAGAAAGGCTTTTTAAAACTAGCTAGAGTTGAAGGTAATGAGCTTGTAGTGGATGGTTTGGATAGAAAGTCTGATAGTGTGATTGAACTTAGAAGAAAGGTACAGGCTATCACTAAAGATGCATTAGGTAATCTATCTGAGGATGACCTTAGAAAGATTAACTTAAATATATATGGTAAGTCATTCATGGTGTTCAAGAACTGGATACCAAGACTTGTAGATGTAAGATTTGGTAACTTAAAATATAACTCAGCTACAGAAGCTTATGAGTGGGGTAGAACTAGAAACATGTTCAGACTTCTAACAGAAGACTTTATGGGTTCTGTTGATAGCTTAATGAGTTCTATAAAAGGAGATGACCAAAAGTTTGTCGATCAAATAAAGAGACTTTATGAATCAAAAAGATCTGACTATGAGAAAGATACAGGTAAAGAACTAAGGATGACAGAGGGTGAGTTTGTAGAATTGGTTAGTAGTAACATACGTAATCAAATGACAGACTTCATGTTCTATCTTGCATTGTCTACATTAATCATAGGAGCTAAAGTTGCACAGCCAGATGATGATGATGACGATAAAGCCACAAAGAATAGATATAAGTATATGCTTAGAGTGATGGATAAGATTAGAGATGAGGTTGCTTATTTCTACAATCCAACATCATTCTTAAGCCTAACCACATCAGGTATCTTCCCAGCAATAAGTTACTTAGATAACTTCAAGAAGCTATTCCTAAACTTTGGTACAGAGATGTACGCTCTGGGAGTAGGAGATGAAGAGAAGGCAGAGAAAACTCAAGTGATTAAATACTTATTAAAAGGATTCCCTATAGCCTCACAAGTAGATGCTGTTCTGTTAATGTTCTATCCAGACATAGCTAAAGATCTGGGTATGAAGGCACAATCTGAAGCTAAACCATTTGGTAAATAAACAGTATAGTTATTGCTATATTATGTAGGAATAATTTTCCTAACTCATTGAAAATAAATTAAATTCACTATTTTTGCTATAATTAGTGCACATTCTATAAGTTTGATGCACTTCTTTGTATATCAATAGATTACACATAACACATTATCACTATGAACGTTACTTGCTCTGCAACCCCATGTCCAGTTATATTGGATTCGACCTGCGTATTCTACGAAGGCCCCTATCTTGTATACTCTGGTATAAATACCAACGACAATTTACAAACAGCATTAGAGAAGATTGATGCAGCTTTTGCATCAGCTGGCTATGGTACGTCTGGTACTAGTGGCTCTTCTGGAAGAAATGGAACTAGTGGAGTTTCAGGAACCAATGGAATAAGTGGTACTAATGGTACCTCAGCAACATCTGGTTCTTCTGGTAGAAGTGGAACTTCTGCTACCTCTGGTAGTTCTGGAAGGAATGGTACAGCTGGCACTTCAGGTAGTTCTGGGTCTAGTGGTAGAAATGGTACAGCTGGTACAGCAGGTTCATCAGGTACTTCTGGTTCTCATGGTACAAGTGGCACAAGTGGTACAACTGGTTCTCATGGTACCTCAGGTTCTTCTGGAACATCTGCTTCCTCTGGCTCTTCTGGTACATCTGGATCTGCTGGTACAGATGGTAGTGCAGGAACTTCTGGTTCATCTGCCTCTAGTGGTACGTCAGGTTCTACAGGAACTTCTGGCAGTGCTGGTACATCAGGCTCAAGTGGTTCTGGTGGTGTTTCAGGTTCAGCTGGTACATCTGGATCTTCAGGTTTTACAGGTGATAGATATGCAACCTTCTCAGTACAAACATTCACATTAGGTAATGCTGGTACTTTACAAGTGAGTCTTGGTTTAGCTTACACTGTTGGTCAAGCAATTATTATTGCTCATGATATTAACAACTATCAAGAGTGTAATGTAATTTCTTATAACAGTGCTACAGGTGCACTTAATTTTGATGCTCCTACAATAATAATAGGTGGTGGAACATATAGCTCATGGCAAATTAACTTGAATGGTGCCACAGGTGGTGCAGGTTCAAGTGGTACATCAGGTTCAAGTGGAACTAGTGGTACTACAGGTACTTCAGGATCTACAGGTACTTCAGGTACAACTGGTACAGATGGCTCATCTGGTACAACAGGAACTGATGGTTCTTCTGGAACTTCAGCTTCTTCAGGTACAAGTGGCAGTTCTGGAACTGATGGCTCTAGTGGAACATCAGGATCTTCTGGAACATCTGGTTCTTCTGGAACTAGTGGTACAGATGGATCAAATGGTACAAGTGGTACAACAGGAACAAGTGGCACAGATGGATCTTCTGGTACATCAGGATCTAGTGGTACTACAGGAACAGATGGTTCAAGTGGGACTTCAGGTACATCAGGTTCTGATGGAAGCTCTGGAACAACTGGAACAAGTGGAACTGATGGTTCTTCAGGTACATCAGGCACAACAGGAACAGATGGTAGCAGTGGTACAGATGGATCTAGTGGAACTTCAGGAACTACAGGTACAGATGGTTCTAGTGGTACAGCAGCAACATCAGGTATTTCTACATTGATGGCTGGTACAAGTGGTAGTACAATTACTATTCCTCCTGCTGAAGCTACAACAACAAGTACAACATCTACTACAACAACAGCTGCTCCAGGTCCAACATTGATTTTTTCTTCAATTAGTGGTCCTAATGCTTGTACACAATCTGGACCTTTCTTTATATTAACATCAGTTACTTATAATGGTGGAACAGGTCTTTGTGATTCAACCTCTTTTGATTCCCCTGATGTTGACCCTTTAAGTGGAGGTACATCTTATGTTTCTGATGGAACTAATTTTAGACAAGTTTACAAAGTTCCAGGTGCAGGAATAACATTAATGACATTCACAGGTAGTTGTGTAGCTTGTTAAAATTATAAAATATAAAATAAATATAAATGCCTTACGCTAATATTACCATAACCATTGAAACTGGTAGATCATTCTATCCTGGACAATATGTCCAAGTGATACATGATGAGAACAACTACATCTTTGGTCAAGTGGTTACATATGATCCTGTAACAGGAATCTTTGTTTTCTATCCTACCAATTACTTAGGTGCTGGTACATTCAATACATGGACTGTCGTAGCATCTGCTGTCTCAGGTTCTAGTGGAACAGGTGGAACAAGTGGTACAAGTGGAACAACTGGTACTGATGGATCTTCTGGAACAGATGGATCTTCTGGTACCTCTGGTTCATCAGGAACTAGTGGAACTGATGGGTCTAGTGGAACCTCTGGAACAAGTGGTACAGATGGTAGCTCTGGTACATCAGGCACTGATGGAAGTTCTGGTACGTCTGGAACTACAGGTACTGATGGAAGCTCAGGCACTAGTGGCACTGATGGATCTAGTGGAACAAGTGGAACTGATGGAAGTAGTGGCACAAGTGGAAGCTCAGGAACTGCAGCTACATCTGGTAACTCTGGTGACTTATATAAGACTACATCTACTACTAGTTTAACATTAGCTGTTGGCACTCAAAATTTAACTGTTGGTTTAGGACTGGCATATACAATTGGTCAAGGTGTGGTTGTTGCTTACTCTGTAGGCTTCGACATGATTGGTTTTGTTACTTCTTATAATTCAGCAACAGGTGCTATGGTATTAACTATAGATTCATTTAATGGATCTGGTACATTTGCTGTTTGGGAAGTAAACCTTGCAGGAGCTGCAGGAGGTGATGGTACTTCAGGTACAGATGGTTCTTCTGGAACGTCTGGAACTAATGGTACGTCTGGTACATCTGCGTCAAGTGGAACATCTGGAACAGATGGCTCTAGTGGTACTACAGGTACGTCAGGAACAGATGGGTCAAGTGGTACGTCTGGAACAAGTGCTAGTTCAGGAACATCAGCTTCAGCTGGTACAAGTGGTAACCAAGGTGCTGATGGATTCTTAGCAGAGTGGTTATATAGTATAAATCCTGACACATCTGTAAACCCAGGTAGTACATTCTTTAGATTAGATATTAACTCTTGGAGTGAAACTGTAACAAATATTGCCATCAGTGACACTGCATACAATCCAAATGTAAACTTCTCTACATATTTAAACTTTATTGGAGCAAACTCAATTATTAAATTACAAAGCTCAAGTAATGTTGCAACTTATAAGTTTTTAAGAATTGTAAGTAATACACCTTTTGTATCAGGCTATGAAGATTACACTGTAACACAACTTGCTAGTGGTGGTCCAGATCCTAGTGCTAACGATGCATTCTATTTCAACTTCATTGGTGTGAGTGGTACTTCAGGTACTTCAGCATCGAGTGGTAGTTCTGGAACTGATGGCTCATCAGGAACTAGTGGTAGCTCAGCTACATCTGGATCAAGTGGAACTAATGGAACAGATGGTAGTTCAGGTACAAGTGCTTCTAGTGGATCAAGTGGAACATCAGGTACTTCAGCTTCTTCAGGAACTGCAGCAACCTCTGGTGATTCATCAACATATAATGGAACTTCAGGAACAACACAAACCTTACCTTTAACATAAGTTATGCCATACGCAGATTTAACATTCCAAGTTCAGCCAGGTTTAAGATTTGTTGCAAATGATTTTGTAAACGTGTATGTACCCACTACTACCACAACAACCACTGCAACACCTACAACTACAACGACCACAACTGCTACACCCACAACAACTACAACTACTACTGCAGCTGTATATTATTATGATGTAGATAAAATCAATTGTCCTGGATGTGGAACATTCTCAACAGGATTACTTGCAGTTTCTCCAACATTAAAAACTAATGGTTTTTATTATAACATAGGTGATGGATTTGTATATAAAGTTAACTTTGGTACAGGAGCAGGGACACCTGTTGTTGATTTAACAGGTGCAGCATCAGCTGGAACAGATTGTTCATTAACTTGTGCAATATAAAATAAAAAGAAATTATGGCTAATGCATTTATACATGGAAGAGTTGTAAGTTATGATGATGTCACTGGTAGTTTAGTGGTAACCCCACTTGAATACACAGGTGATGCAGGATCATACAATACATGGAACGTTGAATTGGCTGGTAAGAATGGAACCTCTGGTGCATCTGCTAGTTCTGGCACAAGTGGTACTAGTGGTTCTTCAGCAAGCTCAGGTACACATGGTACATCTGCAACTTCAGGATCATCTGGAACTTCAGGCTCAGCTGGTACGTCAGCAAGCTCAGGGTCTTCAGGAACATCTGGTACATCTGGTTCCTCAGGAACAAGTGCTGTACAAGGTGGTACAGGTCCTCAGGGTGCTGTAGGAGCACAAGGTCCAACAGGAGTAGGTGGTTCTAGTGGAACATCAGGTTCAGCTGGAGCTACAGGTCCAACAGGAGCCCCAGGACCTACAGGTCCTACAGGACCTCAAGGACCTCAAGGACCTAAAGGTCCAACTGGTGCAACAGGACCACAAGGACCTACAGGTACATCAGCTAGCTATAACCAAAACCTTAATGTTGGAGGAGATGTAACATTTACATATCCAACTTCAACCACAACTTGGCAAACTGCTTATAGATTTTATATGCCTGGTGATGCATATAAAGGAATTGCAGGTACATATGGTCCTGTATGGTTTGGATTTAACTTTGGTTGGGCAAGTAATGCTGGCTTAGGTGGTGCATTTTTCTTTAACTCTTCTACAAGAAGTATGAAAAAAGAAATTGAACCATTCACTAAAGATGCTACAGAAATTATAAAGAGCACAGAAATAGTCACTTGGGATTTTGAAAGTGGAGAACATACACAAATTGAACATATTGGATTCATAGCAGAAGATACTCCAGAAGAATTAGCAACTCCAGATCATAACGTAATGGATACAACTAATACATTAGCAGTTGTATTAAAAGCAATTCAAGAAATTGATAATAGAGTAACAGCTCTACAAAATAAAAATAACAATGCCTAACGCAACTTTTAATTGTTCACCTAGACTAAGCTATGTAGCAGGAGACTTTGTGCAACTAAGCTATGATGCAGATAACTACGTTATTGGTACAGTGGTTTCGTATAGTGATGTAACAGGTGTTATGGTAATCACCCCAGTTAAATCTGTAGGTAGTGGATCATATTCAATATGGAACGTTCAATTAACAGGCAATGCTGGTTCATCTGGAACAAATGGAACATCAGGAACATCAGGCTCTAGTGGAACAAGTGCTACATCTGGTGATGCTGGAAGTTCTGGTACTTCTGGAACATCAGGCTCTGATGGTTTAAGTAGATCAAGTGGAACAGCTGGTACATCTGGTTCTAGTGCCACTGCAGGCACGTCAGGTTCAGCAGGCACATCAGGTGCTATTGGACCAACAGGCCCTCAAGGTGTACAAGGACCAACAGGTGCCACAGGTTCTTCAGGAACATCAGGTCTTTCTAGGAATAATGGACCAACAGGTGCCACAGGACCACAAGGTCCTCAAGGTCCAACAGGCCCACAAGGACCAGCAAATCCAGGCAATACAGGACCAACAGGAGCTCCAGGAGGACAAGGACCTCAAACAGTTTATAACCAAGGATTAACTACAGGTGCTAATGTAAACTTTGGTGGAATGGCTATGACGCAATCAAATGCTGGAGGTAATTATATATGTCCAAAAGTTTCTAATAGTGCAAACCAAGGTGTAAGTTGGTATGGTAATGGTTCAAATTGGTTTTCTTATGGCTCAATTGGTTCTGCTTATTTCTTTGGTACATCTACAAGAGAAGCTAAAAAGAACATAGAACCATTTATTAAATCTGGACTTGATCTAATTAACCAAACAGAAATTGTTTCATTTAAATATGAAGGCGAAACACATTATACAGATTTAGTTAAAATAGGATTTATTGCTGAAGAAACTCCTATTGAGATGTCTTCTTCAGATCATGATGAAATGGTTATTCCTTCCACAATTTGTGTAGCTATGAAAGCAATTCAAGAGCTAGATGAGAAAATTAAAAACTTACAAAATAAATAGATATGACAATAAATGATATCAAATACACTTGGGAATTAACTCAGCTTCATGTAGTTCCATCTTTAAAAGATCAAGTTAACGTAGTTACAAAAATAGGATTCTCATTACATGGAGAATACATTGATGAAACTGGAACATCTTTCAAAGACTTTTGGAGTGGTGTAACTCTCATAGAGTTTGATGAAAATTCTAATTTTACATCATATGATCAGTTAACTCCAGAAATTGTTGAAAAATGGGTGGAAGCTTCTGAAAACAAGAAGCAAAGAAATGTTGATTGGATTAAAAACAAAGTGTTAAAAAGAATACAAGAAAGAGTTACACCTAGTATTGTTGTAATCAATTCACCATTTTTACAAAAGTAATTAATAAATAATGCCTTATTCAAATTTGACATTCACTGTAACTACAAATCTTTCATTTGTAACAAATGATTTTGTACAAGTTAGTGCTAACTCTACCAATTATGTTATTGGAAGAGTAGTGTCATATAATCCTAGCACAGGTACATTAATTATAACTCCTTTAGAATCAAATGGTTCAGGAACATTTAATTCTTGGACTGTTGAATTAACAGGAGCATATGGAACATCAGGAACCTCTGGAACCTCTGGAACAAGTGGCTCTGCAGGAACTAGTGGTGCTTCAGTATTATCTGCAGAATCAGGTTCTGCAGGTACATCAGGCTCAAGTGGTTCTTCAGGTGTAGCTGCTACAAGTGGAAGCTCTGGCTTATCTGCTTCGAGTGGTAACTCTGGTCTAGCTGGTGCCAATGGTCCCACAGGTCCACAAGGACCACAAGGTCTTACTGGTCCACAAGGTGCATTAGGACCTAGAGGTTCATCAGGTACTAGTGGTGTTAATGGTGGAACAGGACCACAAGGTCCACAAGGAGCTGCAGGTGCTACAGGACCTGCTGGTGCTAGTCCTACAGGCCCAACAGGCCCTACAGGTCCACAAGGTCCTTCAAATACAAATGGTCAATCACTAAACTATGGTGATAATCCTACATTCAATTCTATTTATGTTAGTGGACAAGTTTACATGGCTAACAACATGAATAATTTTGGAGGTGTTAGGGGGTGTATAAATGGTTCAGTTTATTTCTATAATAACTCATCTTCTCAATGGTATAGTAATGGAGGCATTGGTGCAGGAGGGGGTAACTTCTTCCCAGCCTCTACTAGAGAAATTAAGAAAAACATTGAGCCATTTGCTAAATCTGCATTAGAAATAATTAATGATACAGATATTATATCTTTTGAATTTGAAGATGCTGATCTTCAAGGTGAAACACATATAGGTTTTATTGCTGAAGAAACACGAGAAGAGTTAGCTACTAGTGCTCATGATCAAATAGTTATACCTTCTAGTTTAGGTATTTTAATGAAAGCTATACAAGAATTAGATGAAAAGTTGCAGATATTAGAAAATAATGCTTAACTTTGTTCTATCTAAAATTTAAATAATGAACACCTCTATTGTTTTTCCAAAGCACACTTGTGACTCACAAAATTATTATTTCTTTAATCAAGGATTTTCTACAGAAGAACTAGACAAAATTTATAATGGAGTTGCAATAATTCCATTTCAAAAAGCAATTATAGGAAATGATGAAGAAAATTTAGACATTAGATCATCTTCTATTAAATGGATTCCACCAAATGAACAATGGGGATGGCTTTATGAAAAGCTAATGAACATGGTTATAGAAGCCAATAATGCAATTTGGCATTTTGATTTACATAGTTTAATAGATCATATTCAATACACAGAATATTATGCTGATAAAGGAGGACATTATGCATGGCACCAAGATATTGGTCCAGATGAAATGTCCAAAAGAAAGATAAGTATTACTGTACAACTATCTGATTCTGATGAATATGAAGGTGGTGATTTAGAATACTTTAGAGGAGGAGATCCTGAAAAAGCTAGTAAAGCACCAAGAGGTAAAGGTGTTGTATTTATATTCCCTTCTTATATGATGCACAGAGTTACCAAAGTAACTAAAGGAACTAGACGTTCTTTCGTACTATGGGTGGGAGGAGAACACTACAAATAGAATATATGCAGTCTCTTATTTCTAAGCTTAGCTTAGATAGAAAGTTTACAAGGGAAGAGAAGGATATTTTTGTTGGCTATACTCAAAATATTGCAAACATTGAATCAGATTTAGGAAATTCAAAAACTAAATGCATAACTGTATTAGACAAATCTGAACTAATTGATATTAAATCTTTTTGTTTAAGTTCTTTAAACAAATACATTAATGATGCTAACATTTACATTACAGAGTCTTGGCTAAATTTTACAATGCCAAGCGAAGAGCATCAATCTCACAATCATCCTAACAGTTTAATAACTGGCATACTCTATGTTAATGCTAGTGCAAACTTTCATACAATTGTTTTTCCAGAAGTTAAAGAAACAATTAGTGTAAAAAGAGGTGACTTATTATTATTCCCATCTCATTTATTATATTATGAACCAAAGAATGTAGGAAATGATTTAAAGATGAGTTTAACTTTTAATACATCAAAACCAACAACAATATAATGCAAGAGATATTTTATAATAGCAGCTTGCCCAGATCTGGAAGCACATTATTACAAAATGTATTTAATCAAAATCCTGATATGTATGCCACTCCTACAAGTGGTGTGGTTGAATTCTTGCAGTCAATAAAGGAAAAGTTCATATTAGCTGAGTTCAAAGCTCAAGATGTTAACGTTATGGAAAAGGCTGTATTGTCTTTCTGTAGAGAAGGAATAAAAGGATATGCTAATTCAATTTCAGATAAGCCTTATTTTGTAGATAAGAGTTTCTATTGGGGAATGAACTTTGATTTATTAAAAAGTATTAATGGAAAAGATCCTAAGATTGTAAGTATGATTAGAGACCCAAGAGATGTATTTGCGTCCTTTGAATCTAACTATAGAAGAAATCCATTGACAATAAATCCATTAATAAGTTGGTCTGATTTGAAGAATACAACAATGGAAAAGAGAATAATAGATTGGAGTAAAACAAATCCTATTGGTGTTGTATTTGATGCTGTCAAAGATATTATTAACTTTAGACTTGACTCTAAAATATTGTTTATTAAGTATGAAGACTTTTGCGAAGATCCTAATAGAGAGATGGCTAGGGTTTATAACTACTTAGAAATACCATACTTCCAACATGATTTTAATAACATAGAACAAACTACAAAAGAGAATGATATATTCTATTTTGCAAGTCATGAGATTAGAAATGTAGTTAAGAAAAAGGAATCACAAGCTGAACAAATTATAGGTAGGCCTGCATGTGATTGGGTATATAAAAACTATGATTGGTTCTTTAAGTATTTCAAATATAACAAATAGCTACACTGTATTATTTATTTCTAAATAATTCACACCATCGTTCTCAATACCAAGCTTACCTTCAAAGAAAGAGTTAAAGGCTAAACTTATTCTAGCAGTTTTGCTTTTGGTTTCTGGAACTCCATGAAACATTTGTGATGGAAACAAAACCATAAATCCTGTTGAAACAGGAAGATGATATTGACGAGAGTTGTATGCATTCTTATTCTTTACTACAAATTCCCATATCGTTTCTTTTACATTTGAAAAAACAATTTCATCATCATTTATATCTGCATTAATATAAATAACTCCACTTATTACACTATTAGGATGATAATGTATATGGTGGTTTTCACCTGGTTCTGTTACGTTTGTCCATGATTGAGTTAGTTTTAATCTTACTTCTTCTGGTCTTGCTGGTGAATAAATCTCCTCAAAATATTGATCTAAAGCATCTTGTGCAAACTTTTTAAGATTTGCCATAATAGGGTTTTCTAGTACTCTATGATTATAAGAACCTTCATTACCAATACTAATTCCCATTTCTTGACTATGTACATAATCTAATTCCTCTTTTGTAAAATCTCTTTCAAGTCCAAATGTCATCAAGGGAGTTGGAAATAGTTGAAGTGTATTTAGTTTCATAAATTTAGTTTTAATTGGTTAATACCTGTAAGTGGTCCTTCAACATAACCTATAGTTCCTGTTAAAAAAGAACTAAAAGCTAGACTAATTCTAACGTAGTTGTTAGTGTTTACAGGTGTGCTATGATACAAGTTAGCTGGAAATATAATTATATCACCTGTGTTAACAGCATGATGAGAATGGCTATAGTTATATTTAGTTGCCTCTTTAGGTTGTATGTGCCAGTTAAAATCAGTATCTGGTTTTGTAAATATAATAGAATCTTTGTCTTTATAAGCATTGATATAAATTACTCCACTCATAAATGAATTATGGTGTTTGTGACTCTCATGGTGTCTATCACCATATATAAAATTTAACCAAGACTGTGTAAGTTTTAATCTTACATTGTTTGGATTAATTGGGTTGTATACTTTTAAGAAGAAATCATCTAACATTTCTTGACAAAAAGCTTTTATATCTGATAACTTTTCATTGTCAAGAACATTCATATCTGTAGATAAAATATCATGTGCTGTAGCATTTGCTTTATCATAATAACCTAATATACAGTTTAATTCATCTTTTGTAAATTCCCTATTTATTTTGTTAGTATAAATTATAGTTGGGAATATTGTTAATATATTTTCTTGCTGGTTCATAGGTTTTCTTTTATTGTGTTTAATACAGTGGTCATACTAATAGATTTGTGACATTCAAAATGTCTAGGTGTATCTTCGTGCTCAGGACACCAATTCCAATCCCCTTTATTAAACTTGAACACAGGATTGTTCCAACAGCCATTGCATACGTCTTTATTAACTATGCGTATACAGTTAGATTGAAACTCATGGTCTGGTGTAGTGAAGTTACTAATCATCACTGTCTTCTTACCTATACCCCAGTTTAACCAACTGATACCACTAGATAAACCAACAAATATATCTGCATGATGTAGATAGTTCATAGCTACATTAAGAGACTTATCTTCTAGCTTCTCTGCTCCTAAGTCATCTGCCTCCTGTGATAGTTCTATCACTCTATATCCTATATCTTTTAGAGCCTGAATTAACTCTGGCCAATAATACCAATGCTTACACTGTGCTGTAGATCTAGTAGATATACATATGTACTTACTATCTATTGGTCTTTCTCCTGGTGTAAATGCTATCCTAGGTTGTATCTCTTCAAATTCTAGAGCTAATACATTACTAGCTGCTTGCTGTAATGGTATAGTGGCAGGATGCGTAGGCTCTTTATCTTTCTCCCAAAACCAGCCAAGCTCTACTTGAGCCACTATATTATGTACCACCACTCCCCTTTCTACAAACTCTAGCTCAGGATATACAGATTCAAATAACTCATTCTTAAAAGAAGACACCACAACGTGGCACTTATACTTCTCTTGAAAGGCTAAACAGTATGGCATCCAAGCTATACTATCTCCAAGACTCTTAGACTCAAAGACAATAAATACTCTCTTACCTACTAGTTCATCTAATAGATTAATCTGTAACACTATACGTCCTTGGTACTTAATAAATATGGCTATGTTAGATAGATACTTTCTATTAAGCCTAGACCATCCACCTTTCTTCATTTTAGTTTCATAGATAGTTGTATTACCATCTACAAAGCTTACATCGTATTCTCTACCTTTTCCCCCATCATCCACTAGTTCAAAGTGTAAACCATTGATATGTAATATTTTATATGTTATCATTTCTCTGTGTTTAAAAAGAAGGTTTGAAATAATCTGCCATCATTTATATCTTTTCCAAAATAGTCTAAAGATACATGGAACAAGTCACCTCTATACATAATAAGTCTATTATAAACATTACCAATCTTATCTACCATATCCCATTTTGTATAATCATAACTCTCATTACTGTTTAACCAATTAGTATTTTCTTCATCAGTGTGTTCTGTATGTATCCATCCTTTTAATCCTGTTGATTTATGTCTGAATATGCCAGTGCCTGCTGATAATGGAGCATCAGGAGTTAAATAGATAACTCCTGCCCACATTGTTGTTCCATCAGAATGAATCCAAGATCTGTCAGTAGCAGTGGTATATTGAAAACAACCAGAGTCTTTGCCTCCCCACCAAGTAACTTCTCCACACATTGGTCTTAATACATCTTTAATAATTTCTTTTGTACTATCATTTAAGAATGGAACTGTTCTTCTTCCTGGAAAATGATCTGGTTCTTCTCTATACTCTTGTTCCATAGCAAACTTTCTCACTTCATCTACATTGTTATAAAAATCTGCTATAGAAATAACTTCTAGTCTCATAAATTATTGTATGTGTTTATGTATAATTGTTGTGTTCTTTCTGATGTATATCCTTCATTAATCTTTAATACATTAATGTAGAACTTCTCAAGAGTCTTAGCCACATGGAACCAATCTCTACTATCACGTGCAGCTAACACTTCATTCTTTCTATGGTCATAAGTTTTAATAACTTCTTTAACACCTTTGATAACAGCATCTGTACTGATGTTTGGTAAGACCCACATACCATCCATATGTCTAGAACCTTTATAAGTTCCTACAATAGGGATACCACATGCTGTTGCTTCCATTAATGTTAGATTAGGATGTCCTGCTTCTAGCATAGATGGATGTAAGAATATACTATGAGATTGATATAAATCTCTAGTCTCATCATCTGTAGGGTTTGTTAACTTTAAAGTTAACTTTTTGTATTGTAATAGCTCTGAATGGATGTCAAAGAACTTTTGGTTGTCAGGATGTCCAGCTATAGTGATAGGTAGGTCTAACTCTTCAGCTGCCTCTATACCATATCTAAATCCTTTTCTATCAAAGCCACTGTCACCTGCTAATCCATTATTAGCTATCATCAATAAAGAGTGTGTCTTAGGAGGATAGTCAGGAGTAAAGAATGCAGTGTCAGCACCATGTGGTAGATAGAATAACTTATCAGTCTCACTAAAGTATTCAATCAAATACTCAGCATGTGTAAAGGATATAATGCTATGCTTCATAGCTTCTAGATTTTGCTTATACACCCAGCTATCTTTACCATACCATTCTGTATGGTGGTCATGTAGAGAGTACACATAAGGTATACCTTTATCTCTACAATATAAAGCTTGATTAGCTAGGTGAGCGTGTACAATTGTATCAGGCCATTTCTCTAGCTCATTCATATATTTAACCTCTACATTATGACCTAACTTACTTAGTCTATCTTTGTAAGCCCATATAAGTCTTTCTACAGCACCCCATCCATTTGGTGGTATAGTTATTAGTCCTGTAGCTACGTGTACTATTCTCATTTTCTAAATGTTTTTTGCATATTGTCTATTAAAGAAAACCCATCTGCTTGGGTGGTAAATCTCTTCTTAACTATACCCATTTGTGGCCCTGCAAAGATATTATTAAAATACATATCAGCAGCATCCCACTTGTGTTTTCTTAAAGTATTTTTTAAATAATCTGCTACAGATATAGGGAACATAATAGATTGTAAACCTATGATGTGATCTGTAACATACATGTCTTCATTGATATCTTTAATCATAGGACTCTGAGGCCAGCCATATTCTAATGTATCCTTATCTCCAAAGGACATATAGTTGATACCATTTGGTCCCATTAAGTGTACACATTCCTCAACTTTTCGTATGAAAAAGTGTATGTCTGTTTCAATGATACAGTCTCCCTCACACACCATTAAGAAGTCACAATCATGAAACTCACTTAAGATGGCATTCTTGAATGCTTCATAGCATCCATAATGTGCTGGGGTAAGTGCAGTGCCATACTGTCGAACTTGCTCTTCGCTGAAGAGTTCCATTGAAACACAACTGGGTCTAATGCAGTTATATGATGGTGGTAATGACTTATAGGGCTCGTTAGTGTGTAGGATATATTCCCATCCATAGTCTTTGACTTGTTCAAGGGAAGCTCTGCTTGCTTGTTCTCTTTCATCATTTAATGTAGTTTGTATGTGAACTAATTTAATCTTTGGTCTATCTTTCTTCTTCCATTTAAACTTACCTGTGTTAGTATATTTATGTAAGGTGTCTTTGTTTAATTTGAATTCTTCTACCTTGTAGCAATCATCTCCATCATAGAAATCCATTCTTACAAGTATAGGTTCTCCTTTGAATTCAAACTCATAAGACCACTCATGTATGTTTGAAGGGACAATCCTTTTAGACACATCTTCTCCAATGGCTACATATATCTTTCTATTGTCTCTGTTGTATGTAAAGAAATAGAACATGTAAAAGTTTGCCTTTCCTTCTACAGGAATAATAGAATAGTATTCACTGTTAGATGCTACACCTAATCCACTGTGTATCAATAGAGTATCCTTATCATTAGTAACTAATTGTATATCATTTTGATTGAAACTAAATATCACCTTAGATAGATAGTCTTCTAGATAGTTCTCACATTTTCTACGCTTACATGTTTCATTCCACTGCTCTGGTGTACGTACATCATCAAACTCTTTTAAGAAGAAGTCTGTGTCAAACATAATACCATTAGTCTGAATTCCCTTACCCTGTGGAGTGGGTAGAGTGGCAGCACAAATTTTCTTATCTGTCTTGAACGCATCATTCACTGCAGGGATATCCTTCTCATTTAATATAACATCATATGTAGTGTAGAAGAACCTCTTGAATCCAAGCTCTTTAGCAGCCTTGGCACCATTGAATATATTAGTTAATACAGTCAATGATTGATTACTATCCTTCAAACCATTAATGTTAATCTCAGCATAGTAGTCTGCTCTTTCATTATAGAACCTAGTGTAATAGCTATGGTGAGTTAGGGGATTATGTGCATCGTATATGTAGTAGTCAACCATACGTTGTATGTCTTGGTCTACAGGATAGTGAGACAACAGGATGATCTTTCTACCTAATGGCTTAAGACTGTTGATAGTATCCTTGGTCCACTGTACTCTGTCCTTGATATTAGGATAGGTGCCCAAGATGATACACTCCTCGTCTAATACATCTAGGTTTAGTTTTTTCACAATACTAGTAGCATCACTACCAATATCTCCAGTTAAATAAACCATGTTCTCTTCACCATTATACTTGTTACAATATACATCTAGATTGTACATTGCTTTGACTAAGTCATCATATTGCATAGCCTCTTTAATAGCTATTGGGTTAAGCTCTTTGTTACCTCTGTCTCCCTTAGATGGGAAGAAGAATACATCACATGCTTCTAGGAATTCATTTACATCATTACGCTCTCCCCACACAACACAGTTATCTGGTTTATCAGCCATCAATGGCTTCCAATAATCTTCAAAGTTACCTGCTTGGTTACCTAGGAAGTGAAACTTAACCTTGTGGTTCTTAAGATACCTACCTAGTTCAAATGCATAGGCTTGATTCTTACGTGGTGTAAATAGTCCTACAGTTACAAAGTGTTTATAAGAAGGATCTAATCCAAATTGCTTTTGTCTTTCCACCTTGTTTCTAGACTTCTTATCTATAGGATATTCAATTACATCCATAGGTATGTCTAAATGTACATATTTAAATATGTTATAAGAGCTTACAAATACAAAGCTATCAGGCATCCATTTCTTATGCTTAGGATTAAATGAGCTATCGTGTGTAGTCTCAGATATCTTCCAGGTTCTAGTGTTCGAATAGATGAATGCTGTAAGCTTGTCATCCATAAACATCTCTGGGAACTCTTCCATTACCACCACATCTGGACTGAAGCTGCACATAATATGCACTAGCTCAGAGAACTTATCTTCTCCTAGAGAATGGAAGTTAACTCCCTCTGTAAGCATGTCAATTATCTTGTTGCGTTGTACAACAAATGACCATGCTAGGAATGAATATTCTACCACCTTAACTTCAAAGTGATCTTTTAGTAACTCCACTTTATTTACTGTTACCTGGGGGGCTCCTCCTGTTGATAGATGAGGAGTGATTATTAATAGTTTTTTCATATCTTTACTTTTATACATTCTATTACTTTATCCACTGTAGGGTGACATTCAAATGTTTCTTTATTCTCTAAACATCCAATCAGTGGCTGTACATAATCTATAGTTGGCCAATACTCAAGAGCATATTTCATATTGGAAGAACAAAATAAGTTACAGCTTCCTCCAATATAATAGTGTTTAAATCCTTGTACTCCCACTCTATAAGGTGTTCTAAATTCAGGATTGATAGGAGATCCTAATTCAATGATATATGTTTGTGTTGTACCTGCTAAATGTAGTATACCAGAATCCATAGTGATGACAGCTTTAGCATCATTTATTAAATGCCATGTCTCAGATATAGATGTTTGGTTCATTAAGTTAATTACTTTAGATCCTTCTAAATCATGTACAGGTTTCTGTACATTAAAGAACCCTGTCTCACTGCTATCTTTACCTATAGCTACAACTGTATATCCCATATCTGTTAAAGATGTAATTAATTTTACCCAATTATCTTGGGACCATGTTCTATTAGGCCAGCTGTTAACAGGATGTATAACTATATACTTCTCATGAATAAAATTCTTCTTAGGCTCTATAGGTTTATAATAACATTCCATCTCATCTTGTCCAAGCATAAAGCCTAGATGTATAGCATGGAACTGTCTGATGTCCATCATGTTATGCTTCATCTCTATACCACGCTCATCTTTCTTACCTACTAGATAGAAAGAGTTGTGCATGATGTAGTTCTTATTAAAATAATCTTTATCAATAGAGCTAGCTTTATAGCTCTTCTCTACATAGGGATTCATTTTAAATAGCTCAGGCATCTTAGAGATGACAGTAATCTTTCTTTGATATGCATCATGTAGTTTTTTGATGGTGGGGGTGGCACATATCAGGTCCCCTAATCCATTACATTCTTCCAAGTTTAAACAGACTGGTTTCATTTAGCTATAAAATTTGTAGTTATTACCCATCTATCTTCTGATGAGTTATTTGTTTGTGTTCTGTGTTCAATCCATCCAGGAAATATTATTACATCACCACTCACTGTAGGTAACTCTTTCCATGTTACATCTTTGTATTCAAAGTATCCACTGTTGTCAGGTATGCTTAGATAAGCTGCTGATACCATAGATACATTAGGATGATCGTGTGCTATTGTACTTCCACCTGGATGGTGTACATTAACCCAACTATTACCAACAAAGAATTCATTACCTATACTAATGGTTAGCCAATCATAAAATGGTTTAAACTCTTCCATAGTATGTGGATGCATTTCATTAACATATGAAGTCTTACCATTCCTTACTAAATTCATTTGTGCTTTTTCTATATTAACTAGCTCCTCACACACTGGCTTTAGTTTATCCCAATCAAACTTGTAATGTAACTTATAAAGTTTTGTTGTCATAATTATTTAAATAGTAATCACCTTTAAATACTTGGTCGTAAGAAGTGGTTAACACCCATCTATCTTCATTAGATTTGTTCTCTTGTGTTCTATGCTTTAGCCACCCTGGAAATAGTAGAAGATCTCCACTAGTTACAGGCACTTGTTTCCAATACCAATCAGGATCATTTCTGTAATAGAAAGATTTCAAATCTTCCAATGGATCTTTGGCTTCATAAAATCCACCATTCTCAGGTACATTTAAATACGTGGAAACTACTATAAATGTATTAGGATGTTTATGTCCAAGAGTTTTACCACCAGGGTGAGTTACATTCACCCAGCTATTAGTTAAAACAATATCATGGAAGTCACTAAAATAACCCATACCTCTAGTTGCCACTTCAATAACCATCATTTGTAACCACTCAAAGTATTCTTTAAGCTCAGGAAGCATATGTGGTTGTATTGCATTTTGATGAGATGAACCACCATTGGTTACTAATCCAAACTCAGATGGGGCTGATTCTAACAGTTCCTTACACTTAGGTATTACAATATCAAAATTAAAATCATAGTGTGATTTAAATATATAATTACTGTAAGGATTAACTATCTCAATTCTATTTTCCATTTGCTTCTCTAATTTTAGTGGCAGATATTTCACCTATCTCAGCAGGGGGGATGTGTTCAATAACATCATATCCCACACCACGTCCAAAGTTAATTGATTCTATGTCAGGAACAATCATGATTCTTATCATGCCTTTTATAATCAGATCACCTAACTCTTTAGATATATTCATAAGCACTTGTTGTGGAGGCCAGGGGTTTTTTGCATCAGGTTCTACATCTCTAATAGCTATGAGTACCTTCTTTCCCTGGTTTAGTTGTTGATCAATTAACCACCTATGGCCAGCGTGCCATGGTTGCCATCTACCAATATACATTGCCCACTCACCTGATTTACCACTACCTTTTGCTAGAATATTCTGCATACATGTTTGATTTGATCCACACTATCTTCAACAGATGTGTTGGATGTGTTAATAATTAGATCTACATCGTCCATATGTGGAAGCTCAAAGTCTGCCACTTTAAACTGGTCTCTGCCTCTATCTTCTTGATAGATGAGATATATCCACTTTACTCCTTTAGTTAACTTGCTTAGATATTCCCTAGCTTCCTCGTAAGGATAGACAAAGGATAAAACTACATTTGAGGAAATAGAATTCATATATACAGCTATATCACTAGCTCTATTTAGGTTCTTAATCCTACCTTCCCTGCTGTAATCTTTGTTCTTGAATATGTCTCTTAGGACGTCTCCATCAATGTGATGGAAGTTCTCTTTAACGAAGTGCTGGGCAATTGTAGTCTTACCAGCTCCAGGCTGCCCAAAAATAACTATAATCATGTCTTGTTTATTTACCACAAATATACTACTTTTGTTTAAAATAAAAAACATTTTATGCAAATAGAAGTAAGTATTGGAGAGGTGGTAGACAAGTACACTATTCTTATGATCAAAGCATCTAAGATACAGGACCCAGTTAAGCTGGAGAACATTAATAAAGAGTTAACATATCTCATAGGAATCCTTAAGAAAGAGGATCCATTGATGACAGACTATTCTCATACCAAAGCCCTATTTGAAATTAACAAGGAACTTTGGAAGGTGGAAGATGACCTTAGGGACCTTGAAAGAGCCAAAGACTTTAGTAAGGAGTTTGTAACTCTTGCCAGAAATGTGTACAAATTGAATGATAAAAGGGCTCATATTAAAAAAGAAATTAATATGAAGTTTGGCTCTGAGTTTGTAGAGGAGAAATCATACCAACCCTACTAAAAAAGATTTGGTAGTTTCAACTTTTTTACATAGTTTTGCAATTACATATGCCATTGGTTAAGAGACACATAGCTAAGACTATTAGCTATAGGATAATTAGTACCCTAATAGGGTTCTTTTTGATGTGGTGGATCAGTGGTTCTATCAAGATGGGAGCTGCCTTTGGTGTAGCTGAGCTTATTTACAAGCCCATCCAATACTTTATCCATGAACGTATCTGGTACAAGTGGATCAAGTATGGTCTAAAGAAATAATTAAATCTAAATATTTTAAACACTACACCCAACTTGGGTGCATTTTTATTTATAACCATGAGAGAAACCCCTGCAATTAGTGCATTCAAAGTATGGATATTTCCAAGTCTAGCATCAGCACTGGCCTTACTAATTTGGAATGATGTAAACGAGATCAAGTCTGATGTAAAGCAGCTAATGGCTCAGTCTAATGTAGACAAGACACGTATAGACAATCTAGAAAGAGTAGTCTATAAAACAGCTGCTTCTTTCCCTACTAGTGTTCCTATAACACCTACAGTATTTAAAGACCTAGCAATATTACCTAATAATAAATTAATTATAAGAAATGAAAAAGTTCTTTTCTGATCTATTTGATGATAATAACACAATCAATGAGAAAGCTGTAATTGGCTTTGCTTCTTTTGTAATCATGGTGGTATTTGCTGTAGCAGATATTGTCACTGGAAGTATGCATAAAGAGTTGGTTGTCAATGAGTTCATATATGACTCATTCAAAGTTTTGACCATAGCTTGTTTTGGAATTGCTTCTGTAGACAAGTTTATCAATAAGAAAAACCAAACTGAAGATAATGAATAAGATTTTGACGTTTATCATAATGGCTTTAGTATTTGCAATGGCTTTTCAAAATAAAGGATGTAATTATCCTCAAATAAAAGCTGACACTGTAACATTACATGATACAGCTTGGCAAGTACATGACTCATTGATTGTCAAGAAGTTAAAGATTAAACAGATAATACACGACACACTACCTGCAGAATATATTGCAGACACAAATTACCCTAAGCTTAAAGCACAATATGATGCTTTGGTCATTGCCTATTTGGCAAAGACTCTCTATACTGACACAGTAAATATAGATACTTTGGGCTATGTAGCTGTAACTGATACAGTACATAAAAACGAGATACATGGTAGGTCTTATAAGTACAATTATAAGATTCCTACAATCACTGTAACAAACACTATCACTAAGCAGGCTCCTCCTAAGGGAGCTCTATTTATTGGTGGTGGTGTTACAGGTAACAAGAATGGATTAGAACTTCTTCAAGGAGGATTGTTATACAAGTCTAAACGTGATAAAATGTTTGGCTTAAACATTGGCATCAATGGTAACAATCAACTTGTATATGGTGTAAATTCCTATTGGAAAATTAATTAACTATGAACGTAGATAAATTAAAAGGACACATTCCAGACACAGTGATTGCACAAATCCCTGGTGTAGTAGATAAGTTTGAAATCAATACAGCATTACGTTTGGCTCATTTCTTAGCACAAACAGGACATGAATCAGGTGGATTCAAAGCTGTGTCAGAGAACTTAAACTATGGTGCTGCTGGTTTACAGAGCATTTTTAAGAAGTACTTTACTGCTGAAAGTGCTAAAGAGTTTGAACGCAAGCCTGAAAAGATTGCCAATATTGTCTATGCTAATCGTATGGGTAATGGTCCTCAGGCTTCTGGAGAAGGTTATAAGTTTAGAGGACGTGGATACATTCAGTTAACAGGGAAAGATAACTACGCTGCTTTTGATAAAACAGTTGAAGATGATATCCTAGCTAACCCAGACCTTATAGCTACAAAGTACCCACTTTTATCTGCTGCTTGGTTCTTTCATAAGAATGGATTACACAAGATCGCTGATGAGGGAGCTACAGATGCTGTGGTAACTAAGGTGACTAAACGTGTTAATGGTGGTACCATTGGTCTTCCAGATCGTATCAAACACTTCAATGAATACAATAACCTTTTAAATGGTAGTATATAATAACAAAAATATACAATAAATGAAAAACTTATCAAAGGAGGAGCTATTTAGTAGAATGGAGGCTATTAATCGTAGCAATGCTATTATTTACTTTGACCTTGAAGGTTTTATACTTGGAGTTAATGCTATTTTTTTAAAGGCTATGGGTTTTGGTGAAGAGGAGCATGATAAGTTAATTGGTAAACATCATAGTATTTTTGTCAGTTATGAGTATTCTAAATCTGATGAATATAAAACATTTTGGGAAACATTAAAAGCTGGTAAATTCTATGAAGGAGAATTTGAGAGAAGGAAAATAGATGGTAGCCCCATTTACTTACAAGCAACTTACAACCCAATTTTTGACGAGAATGGTGCTATTACTAAGGTGATGAAGATTGCTACTGACATTAGTGAAACTATTGTTAGTAAAAACAAAATAGATGAGCTATCTAAAACTTTACAAGCAGAGTTAAATAATTCTAATAAGTTAAGAGAAGCAATAGAGATAGAAAAAAATATAGCGGTAAATGATTTGGATGCAACTATAAAAAAGAGTCAAAATGAGTTGATTAAAACAATTGTTAAATCTGCCTTGTTCGTGATTATGAGCGTAGGCTTTATTACCACCATAATGTACTCATTTGCTATTCTATCAAATAAGGATACTCAAATAATTGGTTCAACCTGGTCTAACATGTTCAGTGTACTTCTTACTAATGCATTCTCAATTGTAGGAACAATTATGGGTATTAAATATGCAACTTCAGATGAGAAAAAAGATAAAAAATAACTAATATGGCAAACGCTAAGAAAAAACCTAAAGCAATGCGTAGCAGACGCTCTGGAATTAAAAAAGCAGAACTATTACAACATAACAGTGAGGTGCTATATAATGTATGGACAGCACTTAATGCTCAACAAGTTTTAAAAAACTATAAATAATGGCAGCAAAGAAAGAAACAAATATATCAGCAAACCCATTGCCTATAAGCTTTAAGGAGTTTGCTAAAAACCCAATTGTGGGCACCCTTTTCTTGGTGCTCATTGCTATTTCATACCTATACATAGATGTTCGTACAACATTTAAAGAGCAGGCAACTTCTCAGAATGTACGTATTGAAAAGGTGGAAAATAGGTTAGATAGGGTACAAGAATCTTTGAGAGTTAGTGATTCAGCTAAGGCTGTAACCACTACACAGTTGCAGACTTTGCAACAGTTGGGAGCAATCAAAAAGCTTAACTAATGAAATATTTATTAATCATATTAATACCACTCATCTATGGATGCCAAACTACAACTGCTCAACAAGTTGATCCTTCTATTCAAGAAGACAGGGAGTTTGAAGAGCTTCTTAGCAAAGTTGAAACAAATAATAAACTAAGCTTACAAGTTCAAGCCCAAGCTACTGAGACACAAAAGAAGATTGTTACAGAAACAGTTGAGAAGATAACTAACCTAAATGAAACAGTTACAACACTTAAATTAGAATTAAATGAAGTTAAAGCAGCTCTTGATAGTGTTAGTTCTGACACTGGTAGCAATTTCATCCTACTCCCAATACCCAAAGACAAGAAAGATAGGTAGGGATTCTGTGGTGATAATGACCATTGAACAAGGGAATGCAATTAATACATTATATAAACAATATAGGTTTCAAATAGATTCATTAAAGGTTGATGCTCAAGCAAATAGACTTATTATAGACTCATTACAAAACAAATGTGATAGTCTAGGAAGAAAGCTTTATGATGCAATGCAATACAAATGGAAGTATGAGGCTAACAGGGAGATCTTCTTTAGAAGAGAAAGTAGCATAGATACTATGGAGAGGTACCATCTAGCTCAAAAGATTATATTAATCGCAATTATTCTAATACAGTTTCAAAGTTTAAAATAAACCAACATGGCAAAAGCTAAATCAGCAGGTTCTGCTAAAAAGATCACCTTTGGAAAACGCAAGGGGGGCAAAGCAACTAAGTTTAAAGGTCCTAAAGACAAACCTACTAAACCTTATAACAGGCAGGGCAAATGATAAAGATAAAATTTATAGATGTGTTCGCACGTCTAGCATTCATATGGATTGTCTTTGCTTTGAGCTTCCAAGCCATTATGCTTACATTAAGCGTGGTAAATCCTCAACTAGAGACTAAAATAGGGAACGAAATCATGTGGAAGCTTGATGGAAGATTCTCTAACTAAAAAAGTTAAAACACATATAACTAAAATTGTTATTGTAAATTATTGACACTCATTGTTAATATTAAAAAGTAACATATCTTTGAACATTAATTTTCGCAATCATGGCTATACCAAGCAGACAGATAGGATGGGGAACAGAAGAAAACCTCTTATGGCAAATTTCTAAGCAATTAGAAGCTATAAATGGTGTTGCATACAACGCAGGTGGTGGTGGATCTGGTACGTCAGGCACTAGTGGTGTTACTGGTTTATCAGGAACATCAGGGACTAGTGGTGTTGTAGGTACGTCTGGAACTTCAGGTGAGTCTGGAACTAGTGGAATTAATGGAACTTCAGGTGATAATGGTTCATCAGGAACAAGTGGAGAATCAGGAAGTTCAGGAGTAAGTGGTACAGCTGGTATTGCAGGAACTGCAGGAACTAGTGGAACTTCTCCATCTTTTCCATATCCTTTAGTGTATGGATTATTTTCACAAACAAGTGATGGTGCAACAGTTACAAATACCATTACAGAAACTAGTATTGTGGGAACTGGAGTGGGTACTTTATCTGTTCCAGCAAATGGATTTAGTATTGGAGATTCTTTTTTGGGTAGAATAGTTGGACATATTTCTTCTAAAAACAATGATACAATCAGAATAAAAGTTAAATCAGCAACTGCTATTTTAGGAGACACTGGTTTAATTACTATGCCTCAAACTACATCTAAGCATTTTACTATTGATTTGAATTTTACAGTTAGAACAATTGGAGCTGCAGGAGTGGCATCTATTGTGACAGGAATAGTATTTACTTATTCAAAAGATGCATCTAATGCATTTGAAGGAGATGATTCTTCTATAATAAACAACACAACGTTTGATACCACTTCTAGTAATACATTAGATGTTACAGTTGAATGGGGAGCAGCAGATGCTCTAAATTCAATTTATTCTGAATACTTTACATTAAATAAAGTTTACTAAAATGGCAATACCATCAAGACAAATAGGCTGGAGTACAAAGAGTAATTTGCTTTGGCAGATATCTAAGCAATTGGAACAGCTTACAGGTATATTATATAAAGGTGGGACTACAACAACAACTACCACACCTGCTCCTTAATAAAGAGAAACCAACAAACTACATATATGAAGGATCTTAAATTTATCTGTGCACAACCAGATGATGTATATTACACATGGCAGGTACATCTATGGTTGGAAAGCTTGAAGAAGCTTGGACACTCAGACAAAGCAATTGTTTTAGTGTACACACCTAGTTTTAGAGAATACAATGGTAAATGGGAGAAGATAATGGAACTGTATCCAGAAGCAAAGTTTGCTTTCTACAAGGATTCAGGGGATGTAAGTAAGTATTTAGGAGTTTATATTCCTATCCTACGTCCATATTGCTTAATGAGATATTTCCAGGACCATCCTGAGATGATTACCAAAGCAGTATTTTATTGTGATTGTGATGTAATCTTCACTGATAAATTTGACCTTGAGAAATTCAAGGATGATGAAATAAACTACTTGTCTGACACAAATAGTTACATCAATGCTTCATACTTTGATAGTAAAGAAAGAGATGTTCTACCAGACAAACTGGAAGAATACAAAACTAGAGACATATTAGCTGAGCTTACAAGCTTAATTGGTATAACAAGAGAGATAGCTGAGGCTAACAATGATCACTCAGGAGGAGCTCAGTATTTCTTAAAGAATGTAGATTCTGATTTTTGGAAGAAGGTGATGAATGACTGTATATTAATACGTATCTACCTTCAGAATATAAATAAAGAGTTCTTCAAAAATGAAGACAAAGGGTTTCAAAGCTGGTGTGCAGATATGTGGGCTGTGCTATGGAACATTTGGCTTAGAGAACAAGAAACAAAGAACATTCCTGAATTGGAATTCTGTTGGTCTTCAGATCCTATAGAGAAGCTAGAGAGAACAACATTGTTACACAATGCAGGGATTACAGGACAAAACAGTATGGGATATCCTGCTTTCTATAAAGGAGCATATCACGCTGGTAAAGATCCTTTTCAAGATACACATTTAGATAAGGTGCTTAATGATGAGACTACTAAGAAAAAAGCTAATCATTACTATCTAACACAGCTTATAGATTTAAAAAACAAATATAATATAAATTATTAATTATGGCCCAGAATACTAATCGCCCTCTCAAAGCTTATGTACGCTTTGATGGTACTGGAAGAATCGTTCCAAGTAGCCTAATCTTAAGAAGAAAGAAACCAAAAGTGGGTAAGTGGGTAGAGATCCCAGCTTATGAATGTTGCAATTACGTTCCTTCTACAACTACTACAACAAGTAGTACAAGCACTAGCACAAGTACAAGTACAACAACTACTACTACGACTGCTGCTCCAGAAACAACTACAACAACAACCACTGAACCTCGTTAAAATTAAATAAACATGGCAAATAGCAATAATAGATTAAAAGCATATGTACGTTACGATGGTACAGGACGTGTCATAGCAGGTAGCTTGATCTTACAAAGATCAAAACCAAAGGTTGGTAACTGGCAAGAGATAGATGCAAACGAGTGTTGTAATCCTACAACCACTACAACCACTACTACAGAGGCTCCAGTGACTACAACAACTACTAGTACTAGCACATCAACAAGCACTAGCACATCAACAAGTACAAGTACATCAACAAGCACTACATCAACAACAACTACTGCAGGACCTGAATGTTTCTGTTATACAGTAGACAATCAAACAGCAGGACCACTTGATTACACATATACAGATTGTGGTAGTGAAGTACCTACATCTACAGCTATTCAAGCAGATACAATTTCAATTGTATGTTCTTCTACAGCTGTAACAGGAGATGATGGACTTGTTATCACTGGTGGAACTGTTTCTTGTAACAATTCAGAAGGTTGTATATAATAACAATCCCAATTAAAAACTATGGCAAAATCATTATTCCCTGATGAGATGATGAAATCAGGAGAATTAAACTTGGAAACAATAGCTGGGAAGCTTACATATTTTCATGAGCAATTACATCTATTACATTGGCAGACAAAGAGTTATGCTGAGCATCAAGCTCTAGGAGGATTGTATGATTATGTACATGACTTCAAAGATGGTGTAATTGAGAAGATTATGGGTTATACAGGTAAACGTCCTGGTGTATATAAAATAGAAGCATTGAGTGGTGCAGACGCTAATTCAGTTGTCACAGCACTAATGGACTTCGCTAGCAACTTAAAAGCATATGGTGAGACTAATAGATTTCATGATATAGTTAATTTAGCTGATGCCTTAAGTGGTGAAGCTGCAAAAACTAAATACTTATTAACCTTGTCTTAATGCAAGTAAATAAAAAATTCTTCCCTCAAGTCATGCAAGATAATGAAATAGCTTATTTTGCCCACCTTGAGGGAGTAATTGCCTCAGTTGATGAACTTTCTACGTTAGAGATTACTAAAAACCCTCTATCGTATCACTTTAGATTGGCTCCTTCATTACCTATGTATAATGATATGCTGTTACAGGAGATCTTAAAGCTACACAACCTGTTTCAGATTAGACTAAATCTATCTAAAAGTATTAAAAGTTCTGCAACTATAACATTCGAAATAAATTTGGAAGATAAGTAAAGATTACATATCTTTGTGACTAAACCAAAATATAATTATATGGCAGAGATTATCAATTTAGAAGGAGCTCAAGAATCAAATTCTCAAGGTCCTAAATTTGACCCAACAAAGAAATACACTTGGGCACAAGACACAACATTCACAATCAGTGGTGGTGAATTTGGATTGTTATTAAACACATTACGTGCTATAACAAGTACAAAAGAAGCTCAAACTATCATATTAGCAGTTGAAGCTGGTGATGTTCTTGAGAAAGCATTGTCTAATGGTGTTGAAACAGGCAAAGTTGTAGAGATTCCACAACAATAATAAAAGAAAAATAATGGGAAAGATTAAAAAATCTAAGGATGGAATGGGTAGCATGTCAGGCTTAAATGCTTCTGACAAACGTGTAGGACCTATTGATCCTCAAGGTGCTTGGACTAAAGTTCAAGAAGCTACCTTAGCAGGTGCTAGAATGAAAGCTACTTTAAAAAGAGATAAAGAACTAGGTGCTACCAAGATGAAAAATGGTGGACGTTCTGAAATGCAATTTGGTCTTAATAAGAAGCAAGCAGCTTCAAAAGAGATTAATCCAGCAAGTTTCAGAAAGGCTGCTTTAAAGCGTGAATCTGAAATTATAGAAAAGCGTAGTGGTGAGATGGCTCCTCGTATGAAATCTAAAAAGTAATCATCATGGCAAAAGTTAAGAAAAGTCAATATGGCTCATCTGTATCGCAAGATAAATCAGGAAAGTATAATGTAGTTACTAAAGCTAACACTAAAGAAGGTCCTAGATATTATCAAGCCACTAATACTAATGAGAACACAGCAAGAATGTTAAACAATGCACGTGCTAGAGCTAACTCTGCTGATTCTACAAGAGCTAAAGATATTAATCCTATTGATTTAAAAAACCTTGCTAATCAAAAGAAGGGTGGAAAAACATCTAAGGTGAAAGCTAAAGATGGTAAATGGATTCAAAAAGCTGTCAACCCTAAACATAAAGGATATTGTACACCAATGACCAAAGCTACATGTACTCCTAAGCGTAAAGCTTTAGCAAAGACATTCAAAGCAATGGGCAGAGCTAGAAAAGGCAAATAATGGCAAAGATACCTAAGACAAAAGTATACAACCCACAGAAAGCTGAAGCCTATGTAGGTAGAGGTGTTCTTAGAAATGGAGACACTCTTACATCTATCAAAGGTCACTTTAGTCCTGTTCCTAATGGTCCATTAATTAAAAAGAAGGGTCCATTTAAAGGTTCTACTCTTAAGAATGGTGGTAGTACACCAGCTTGGCAACGCAAAGCAGGTAAAAATCCTTCAGGCGGTCTCAACGCTAAAGGTAGAGCATCTTACAACAGAGCTAACCCAGGTAAGCCTGGTCTTAAAGCTCCACAACCTCAAGGAGGCCCTAGAAAGAAATCATTCTGTGCAAGGATGTCTGGCATGAAGAAGAAGCTTACAAGCTCTAAAACAGCCAATGATCCTAATAGCAGAATTAATAAGTCACTTCGTAAATGGAAATGTTAATATGGCAAAAATTATGAAAAAGGCTCAGACAGGTAAAAATGTTCCTAAAGGAATGGTTGAAAGTGAAATGTTCCCAGGAAAGATGATTCCAAAGTCTAAGTCTAACTACGCAACTGGTAATTATTCTAAGATGTTAGGTGCTAAGCCTAAAGCTAAAGTTAAACCTAAAGCTCAAAATGGTATTAAAAAATCTCTTACTCCTGCTGCTAAAAAGAAAACTGGAATGGATGCTATTAAAGCTGTAGGTAAATATGTTTCTACTTTTGGAGGAGCTACAGAAAGAGATAATCCAAAACAAAAAGATATTAATATCGTCAAAAAAATAAAAGAAACAGGTACTGCAGTTAAGAATAAGTTAGGATTAAAATCTGGAGGTATGTTAAAGCGTGCTGATGGTTCTTATTCTAAAAGAGGATTATGGGATAACATCAGAGCTAACAGAGGATCTGGAAAGAAACCTACAGCTGCTATGTTAAAACAAGAAAGAAAGATTAAATCTAAAACTAAATAATAAATGAAAAAAGTAATTCTTATTAGTGCTGTAGTATTATTAACAGCTTGTGGAACATCTGGTGTTAAACCAGAAGAGATTAAAGCTGATTCAGTTAAAGCTGATTCTGTTCACATTGATACATTAACTATTAAAAACTAAATAAAATGGGCGTAAAAATTAAAAAACATAGTGCTCTTCAAACTAAATTAGAAGACAAAGGATTTCAAAAGAAAGCTATTGCTAATGTTGAATCAATGCGACCAATGAAAAAAGGTGGCATGATGATGAAAAAGAAAGCTAAAAATGGTTCTTCTTTTGGTATGTTATCAGTGAAAGCTGGTGTGGATAGTAATCCTAAAGCTACATTTGCAGATAAGATTGCAGGTGCTAAGAAAAAAGCTAAGTCTGGTAAGAAAATGCAATATGGTGGTGAAGCTGCTTCTATGGTACCTACTATGAAGAAAGGTGGTATGAAAAAGAAATATAAAAATGGTGGTATGTTAGCTGCTCCTACAAAAGGTGGTGTATCTATGCAATTAGGTTCTTACACAAGACAAATTGGTAAAAACTACACTGGTAAAAATGTTGTTAACAAAGGTGCTAAGGCTAAGATGGGTAAATCTATGGGCAAATGTAAATATGGTTGCTAATGAAGTCAGCTAAAATAACCAGCAAACAAGCAAAATCAGTAAAACCAATGACTGCTGGAAAAGCTAAAGGCTCTGGTACACCAAGACCAGCTCCTAAGGTAGCTCCTCCTAAGCCAATCAATGGTAATTATATGAAGGAAGCTGATAATCCTAGAAGATTACAAAGTAAAATGTGGCCTCTTAAACAAAAGAGGTTATCAAAATAAAAGAAAAGCCCCCAGAAATGGAGGCTTTTTTTATTTCTTTAATCCCCAAAAATATAAGTCTTGAGGCCATATTTCTCTAGCAATAAACTCATGCTGTGAGAAATGATTTTCCATGTCTATCTCTTCACGAATATCTTGCTCTGTAAGATTCATGTAATAATCATTCTCAATTTCTGATGTAAATGGAGAGTCTTGAGGATTACTTCTTTTGGTACCATGCTCAGGTCTTCCTGTTGTAGCACAACTAAATAAGAATATTCCTCCTGGTTTAGTTAAATTGATACAGTTTTTAATAGTGTCCTTCCAGAATTCATCATGTTCAAAGCATTCAGCTGATATAACAATATCAAACAATATAACATCTTTAAACTCATGTCCTCTAGATATAACATCTACATTCTTCCCTGCTCCAATATCTACACCAATATACTTGTAATCTGTAAATAGATATCTATTGTTTCCATTAATATCTAATGAACCAACGTCTAACACTCTACAATTTGTAAACTTCTCAGGAAACTTTTCCTTTACGCTCATCATAAATTCTCTCTGTTCTGGATGTGCCATTTTATAAATTTAAATATTTCTTTAATAAATCTGTGTAGTTTTTTTCCCAATAAGGATTAAGATGAACATTTCCTGTAGGAACTCTTCCCATAGTTCTTTCCATTTCAATGTGAGCACTGTGTCTTTGAATAGCATTAAGTTTACCAGGTTTATCATGACCTTGTCCACTCATATGATAACCACGTCCTCCCCACATATAAAACCAACTAGCTTCTTCTTTAGGTGGATTGGCAAACAGTCTACCTCCATATTTATGTAAGGTTTCTATAAAAGTCATATCATATCCAGCATTTTCAAGAGGATGTCCTCCTATAGCTTTCCAAGCTGCTTTTCTAAAAACAATACCAGAGTTACCTATCCAACCAACATTCTCAATACCTGTAACATGACACAGCACACCTGTTTGCCAATGAAGTATGTTAACTTCTTCTGTCATGTATTTAGCTACGTTCTTTAGATGGTTTGGTAGAGCCACGTCATCATCATCCCATTGACATATAATGTCTCCTTGGCACAACTCTGTGGCATAGTTTTCCTTTTCTCCTATGGTCTCAAAGGTCTTAACTAGGTTAACTACCTTAACTTGAGGATGCTCAAATATAAGAGTTTGTAAGGGATAATCATTTACTATGATAAGTTCGCATTTATCTGCAGGGTAATCCTGCTTGAGGAAAGATTCAATACTCTCCTCAAGCGTGGCTACTCTTCCATATGTTATGCATTTACATGATATAAATGGATGGTTCATATTACCAGATCATTATAACATCAAATGGAGAAACTAGTAATACTTGTTCATCCTCTGATAGGTTAACTAATGGAGCTTTTGTTAATGTACCTGGATCTACCAAAACTACATCTCCTGCTTTTATTGTAGTTACAATATCACCCACTGTGTGTACTTTTAGCTTAGAAAACTTCTTAAGCATTTCTCTTTGTAATGCTTCTTTAGTGTTCTCATCTACAACAATCTTGTTTTCTTCTTCTTGAATAGGCATCTCTAAATAGATGCGATTTCCTAATAATTTCATATTATTTATTTGCTAGGTTATGGAATCTTGTAATATCTTCACCAGTTAAAGTGATTTCTGTTTGGAAAGTGTTACGTTCTCTTTTGGAACCAACCACTTTACCATTTTTAACATCAGGTACTTGCTCAGCACGCTCATGTATGTCATCTAATACAAGGATTACTTTGTTATCTTCTAATTGCATAGATCTAACTACCTTGTTAATGTTAAAACTGTCTGTGTAGATCTTTCCATCTACTTCTCTTGTGTAAAAGAATAAACTCATTGTATTTTATTTATTTGGTTGTAAAAAGAATTGGTTAAATGTTGCACCTCATATGCAAATGCTTCTTCTGTCTCTGAGTTAAGCTCCATACCTGCCCAATACATTATGTTCAAAGTAGTGTGGAATATCTCATGTGCTATGACACCCTGGTCATCTGTGGTAGCCATCCATATAATAGGAGATCTTCCTGCATCTGTAGGAAAAGAAACAGCTCTAGCATCAAAGTCTTGGATTGTCACTGTAGAATCTAAGTTATCTTTTACAAACTTAGTGGCAAACTCTACATCTTCTGTAATCAGGACAATGACATCAATATCAAATGTATCTCCTCCAAGGGTATACACTTGATATCTTGTAAATGTTTCAGAAGAGCATCCTGAAAACAGGATAATTAGTAATAATAGTCTATATATCATACTTTTTCTTTAATTGTTCACGTCTTTTGTTTACTTCTTCGTACCTAGTTGTATCATTTTCTACCTGGTCATGTTCTTCCCACGTCAAAAGTATGATATTTTCTTCATCTAAAGAAGCTTCTAGATATTTATTTTTTGGTAGAATGTGATGAAAGAACGTTGACAAAGGCTCAGATCCTAAAGGCAATCCACTAATCTCAGATTTATGGGGTCTATCTTTCCAAATCTGTAAGAAAAAGTCCTTCATCTCTATATTCTTTCGAATTGGGTCTTCTTTCTTGACAGATTTTGTAAAGCCACTAGTAGCTTTTAGAGGTTTTCTAGGCTTGTGCTGAAAACAATAGTCTCCTTCACAGTTTTTACCACAGGTTTTGCATTTACTCATTTCAAACCAGTTGAACCAAATCCTCCTTCACCTCTATCAGATTGCTCTAGCTCAGGCACCACTTCAAAAGATATAGGTATTACAGGTTCAAAGAATATTTGACCCACTCTATCACCTACATTGTAAGGAAATGATGTTTTGCCTTCATGAGAACCTAAAGGAACAGGAATTTGTGTAAATATTGCCATCCACTCTCCTCTGTAATCAGCATCAATTACACCAAAGGAGTTGTTCATCATCCAAAAGTATTTAGTTAAGTTACTGCGTGGAACTAGAATGCCTTTATATCCCTTAGGGATTTCAGTTTTAAATCCAAGTCCTACATGTACTTTACCTTCTTCTTTACTGATAATGCTATGAGCATATACATCATAGCAAGCAGCATCAGAGGATGCTTTAAATGGCATGTTTGCATCCTCTGTTGTCTTTTGTAGTTTAATCTTCAACATCTGCTAATTCAATTTTAGGTTGTTTAATCTTATTAATGATGCTTTGTTTGATTTCATTATAGAATTCCTCATTATCAACAAGCATTCTTTTAAAGTCATCTAAGTCATATTTAATATCATTAAATGTCATAGTCTTACCATACTTTCTACCAAGTTCAAACTCATTAAGAAGTTCCATAATCTCTTTCACTTTATCAATACCTACACCATACACAATCTCAAATGTAGATAGTTTATATGGAGGACTCATCTTATTCTTAATAGCCTTCACCTTAGTGAAATTACCATATTGTACATCACCATCCTTGGCACCAGTTTTGCTCACTTCAATTCTTACATCTGTGTAGAACTTCAATGCATGTCCACCTTGTGTTGTAGTTGGATTACCAAACATCACACCAATCTTCTCACGATATTGAGAGATGACAATCACACATACATTGTGTTGTGATAGGGCACCTTTTAGTTTTGGATAGGCATTGTTATTTAACACAGCCTTCTTACCAATTGCACTGTCACCCACTTCACCATCAATAACTTTCTTAGGTAGTAAAGAACTATCTGAGTCAATGATAATTAAATCAACTTCTCCTGTAGCAATCATATCCATTGCAATGTTAAAACCTTCCTCACCACAACTTGGTTGAGCAATTAACATCTTGGTTGTGTCTACACCAATTGCTTCAAAATAGTTTTTATCAACAGCATGCTCGCCATCAATGTAAACTACTCTGCCTCCTGCCTTTTGACATTCAGCAACTGCATGACCACAAATTGTAGATTTACCTGAACCTTCCCATCCCATTAGTTCATACATCTTACCTTTTACAAATCCTCCTGTTCCTAATGTAGTCCAATCAAATCCAATTGAACCTGTACTGATAACATCATAATGTCCATCTGTTTTTGAATCTAATGATAACACTGTACCTGTACCATATGCTTTGTTTAATTTATCCAAAGCGTCTTGGAGTTTAGAGACACCACTGTCTGTTGGTTGTTTTACTGCTTTCGCCATAATTGTTAATTTTGTATACAAATTTACTACTTTTCTCTGATATTTCCATACTTTTTTCGTTAAAAAATAAAGCCCCCAAGATAGAAATCCCAGGGGCTGACACAATTAACGAAAAACAGAGATGCAAACATACGCACATTTATGCATATACACGCAAACTATTTTATCTTATTTTATCATCTACTAACATTTTGTTGCCTTTTATAGCAGGTTTCTCATATGGACAGTGTCTGCAGTCATTACCACAGCACTCTCCTTTTTCTATATGATACTTCTCTGTAAAGACTACAAAACCATCTTCAAGATAATAATCAACATCTTTTATGAATTCTTTCTTTTCCATATTATTGTATTTCACAAGCACCACCAGCACAAGCTGCCACTTGACCAAAGTCAACGCTGTCATCCATTTCCATCACCTTAGTTAAGTCTATGGATTTCAATGTGTTAATGCGTGCATTGTATTCCTCTTCTGTAATATCTTCAAAAGGAGCTTGTTTATAAGTGCCACCAAAGAATGGTAAAACAGATAAGCCATTGTAATGTGCTCTGTTATCCCACATCCATTGACCCACTTCTTCCCAATTACTATCTATAGATATTGTAGCTGAGACATTATGTGTATTATCACCTTCAATATGTCCTGGCAATATCCATTCTGTAGCAAATCTTTTAACACGCTCTAATGTTTCAATAGAAGATTCTGTTCTAAATATTGATCCCTCTGGAGCCTTAACAGGAATTCTTACACAAACTGTATCCTTAGGACGTAACACATCATCTTCACATAGTTCAGGATGGTTAACTGCTAAGTATGCAGCTAAGTCTTCACTCTTGTTAAATCTCATTGTACGTAAGTAATGTGGAGCATGCCAAGCGTGGATACCACTAGCTGTTCCAAGAACAAGACTAGTTGTGCCTGAAGGCTTGATACATGTTACACGAGCTGCCTCATTGGTGCCAATTGTTTCAGAAACTAATTGGTTTGTCTTTACAGCTATCTTAGCAGCCACTTCTAGGTTGTATTGTAGCACCTCACCAGAAGCTATACCAGTCATTCCTATGCCTAATAGAGCGTCTCTAAAGGTTGTCATCTTCCATACGTCACGTAGGTAATGAAAGTCTGTAAATCCTGCCTGTAATGTACCAAAGAATGCAGCTGCTGTCACTCTATCGTTAAGATCTTCCTGACATGTAATATCAGATACATTCACTTCACATAGGTTACAGAACTGAAATGGTCTAAGTCCTATCTCACAGCAAGGATTAGTTCCCCAATCTTTGTTATTTGTCCAATAGATACCAGGCTCACCAGAACCAGAAGCTTCAATTCTTTTCCATAAGGATTGGAATTCCTCTTCTCCCACTGTTTCTCTTTCTAGAACAGCTGAGTTATTAGCTCTACCACGTTGTTCGTTCAGTTCCCACCAGTTGCCATACTTACATGTAATCATCTCTTCATCATCATGGCTAAATAAAGCAATCATAGCTGATCTTCTGATACCACCTGCTAACACAGAGTTAGCAATATGACATAAGATATCATGACATTCTAAAGGTGTAAGCTTTGATCCATTCTCCTTACGTTCCATAACTGCGTCTATGTGTGCTAGACAAATCTTTAATGGCTCAGGACCAGGTGCTTTACCACCAGCTGTCACTAATCGTGCTCCTTTGTGTCTAATAGCTCTAAAGTCAAACTTAGGCTTAAGACCACCTTCAAAATAGAACTTCATCAAGACCTTTACAGCATCAGCCCAGCCCATAATACTGTCTTCAATAAGCCAGTTTCTGTTCTTGTAACGCTCATGCTTAATAATTGTAGGTAGTTGGTCTACGTGGTGCTTCTGTACAGAATAACCCACTCCTGTACCTCCTAATAATAGGAACATAGTCTCACTGAAGCTATGAACACTATCAATTGGTAGGAAACAACAGTTGTAAATGCGTGAGTTGTTAACCTCAGCTGCAGGTCCTGCAAACTGAAGAGCTCTCATAGAAGGTAAGACCTTCTTCTTTCTGATGAATGTAGCACTGTCTTTGATTTGTGTCTCTAGATTAGGATACTTCTTAACCATCATGTTCTCATATCTGTCTACTATCTCGTCCCATGTCTCTCTTCTTTTTAGTTCAGGGATGTACTTTGCGTACTTACTAAAAATGGTAATTTTGCTCAAGGCTTCTAATCCTAAATCCATGTTAATTTGTGTTTTATTAGTTAAAAAATGAAGGGCTGCGAATATACAACAGCCCTTCATACAAACCAAGACATTTTTAAAATTCTATCTAACTAAATCTCTTATTTTGTAACCAAGTTCTGCATCATTGGAATGATCTCTAACTAATTTAGTTATTTCCTTATTCAAAGTCATTAACTTCTGTAAATAAAGTGTGGCATCCATCAGTTCTTCTTGTAGGTGCTTAAGATAATTATCCTTATTATTAGATTCTAGGGTGGTGCCATACTTGGCCATCCCTATTTCACTACGCTGAGCATACTTCTCAATCACCTCCAATACTATTTGGTCACTCATAACTTGTCATTTAAAAGTTGAAATGCATGTTCTATAGCTGCTTTTTCAGCTTCTTTTCTAGTTTTCAAAGTTCCAGAAATTACACCTCCAGTACCAATAGAAAAAGAAAACTTAGGTGCACTAATATTAATATATATTTCATGATCATCAAATACATCAAACAAAAATCTAGGACTTGAATCTATAAATGTGGCAATGTATTGATTATCAAACTCTTGTTCTTTCAACATTTCCTTGAACTCATCTGGTACATCATCAGTTTCCATTGAATTCATCATTTTACTACGATAGAATTCGTTGATAACTTTAGCTGCTTTAGGATAGGCTTCTAATAATTCTAGTCCTTTCATATTCTGCTTTTTAATTGTTTACCTGATTGAGCCCACCAGTCTCTCTCAAACTTCCATTCGTTAGGTTCTGGATGGTGCTGCTTGTCTTTATCAACTGATCCTGCTAGGAGAGAATTCTTTTCGCTCTCCATGTCACAGAATTTAATTACATCATCTATACCATATTTACTGATTAGATGGTCTAGTATTTCACTGTTATACATATTCTTTAATTTTATCAAGGTCTAACGTTTCAAATTCATCAAAGAAACCATGCCAAACTTCCACGTCCTCTGGAAGCTCAACACCTAGCTTATCTTCCCAAAATTGCACAAGATCTTCTGTTTTGTTAAAGACTCTGAATTGAAGAGATATCTCATCTCTACTTAATCCATTCTTTCTAATTTTAACAACTTTAGGGAAAATCTCCTGAAATTTCTTAGAAGTTTGGGAATATTTACCCTGTTTTATTAATTCTACATCATTCTTAAGTCTAGGATTTATTTCATAAACAACCACTACGTAACCATCTTCATAGTCATAGTCATCTATAATAGATTTAGTTTTTTCATACTGTCCATCTAGAAACTCTCTAAACTTATCTAAATCTGTTGGCTTAAATAAAAGATACACAGCATTTTCATACTGTATATCTCTTTTACCATCTTTTATATATCCATTTACAAATCCATTGTCTATCAACTTATCTTTGCCAATGCTAAGAGTTGGTACAATGAATATGCTAGTGATTGTGTGTTTTCTCTCCATGTGCGTTATCCTAGTTTTACAATGCCATTAGATAAATAGTTTTCTTGTGATATGTTCCATTTGTCATTCTCTAAAGCCCATTTAAGATCTTCAATGAGTTGTTGAACACCTGGATATTCTCTTCCCTTATGCTCAAATCCAGCACGAGCATCCACCATATTTATATCAGACATTGCATAAATCAAAGGATTCATATAGTTTGTGCTGTCACAAACAATAAACTTAGGATGGAGTATTTTATAATCTCCATATCCCATTTCACTAGCCCAAGACTCTGCAGCTTTATGATATAAAAATCCTTGGATGTATGCTCTTCTATAAAGGTAATACTCATTGTAGAAGTTCTCTACAGACCATGTACATTTAAGATCATACACTTGTACTTTCTTATTTGCGTGATCTACATGTACCAAATCCATCATGCTCTTGAACATATGACCAAACACTTCATAGCCTTCCACTTGTAACTGATTGTGCACAGAATACTGTACATCATTTACTAAGTTTACAATGTCTGCTGTGACTGGATTAGTCTTTAACTCTGTCACAATCTTTTCAGCATTTGTGACATCTTGTGTAGCTACCACTGTCAATCCTTTGCTTCTCACCTCTCTAATCTCTTTGTAGTATATCTCAGCTTCAGATCCTATAAACTTAGTCAACACAGCCTCTAGTTTAATCTTAAACCCTGAATCTGCATAGGCATCCTTAGCTAAGTCTTCAAAGCTTCTAGTGATGGTACCATCGTCAGCTGTAGCTTCTGCAGTGTGCTTATATAAAGCTTCTACAAACTCTAACATAAGACCAGTGGGTGTAGTCATGCATGTAGATAAATGAAATCTCTCATCAAATAAATGTGGTTCCATTAGTAATGTCTCCACCATTCTGCCCATTGTGGCAGCTTTACTGTCTTCATCCTCAACTACTTCGTTAAGTATATATTTCTTATGGTATTTTCTCCTGTCTGTGGAGAAATCCTTTAAACTAGAACTACTATCTAGATAAATTGCTCTGTATTGAGCTTCTGTTTTTACTGTTCCTTGTATCATTTGTCTTTTTGTTTGTTTAAAAAATCCATGTTTCTTCTTGCATTTGGTGGTAATTTACTTACAACATCAGGATCTGGAATCAAATCTTCTCCTGCAGTGGGATTACCATACACAGAAAGATCATTTTGATCAACAGTTCTAAGCTGTCCTGTGTTATAAAACCTTACAATAAATTGAGGATTAGAATGAATACTACCTACAATCATAAACAATGCCACACCATATCCTAATTGTTTAACTTCTACATCAAATGGATTTAGAATCTCGTGTACTGTTTGGACTATCATGTCTGTTTTCTTTAAAGTCTTTAATAATCTGTTCACTCATGGATCTAAGTTCTTTAGGTACTTGTTTGAACCACCATCTTATCTCCATTTCATATTCACGTCCTTGGTCATCAAGTCCTCTTGGATTGATTAACCAGAACATGTATTCTGTTTCATTATATGTAACAGAGCCTTCATGCCATATCTCTGTAAAAGATGGCTGTCTGTTAATAGAAACTACTACTTGTTCATCATTACTCATTTTTCTGATATTTTAGTGGGTTCCCAAAGATAGGATAGCAAATGATATGGCTTATCCCCAAACTTTGGCTCAGCAATATACTGTCTGCCAACACATTTTGTTTTGAGTTCTTCTGGTGTAAGTATCATTGACTTACCTCTGTATTCAATTTCATAGTTTTCTTTCTTTTGAATACATTCTCTTACATTGTGATCTACTAGATCAGCAAACTTCTTGTTGTGAAGTTTAATAATTGTCCTTTTCATGTTTATCTGCTTTTGTTTTTTTGTCATGGCATTTTTCACATAAGACTTGTAAGTTGTCTACCTCACAGAATAATCTCTCTACAAATCCTGGCAGGTCTTTTGAGCTTCTTAAGCTACCTGCAGCATTAATGTGGTCAACATTTATTTTCTTCTCTATGAACCAGTTTTTACACACATTGCATTGATACTCAAACTTTTGTCTCTTATTTGTGCCCTTGTACAATCTGCGTGCTTTAAGCTTGCATTCTGTAATAGGCTTCCAAAATCTAGACTTTTGTCTAAGTGCACTGCGTATAAAGCTCCAAAATGCTGACTCTGTCATGGTCCCATGGCATCTTGTTTTACTGACTACCTTTCTAGGTATTTTAGAGATTCTCTTTGTTGCGTTCTTTTTTATCATAATATATATAATCCCAGGGTTTTATCCCTGGGACTACAAATTTAATCAATTTCTACAATTCTTTTAGATATTTCTTGTTTTATTTCATCAAGACTCTTTACAATTGTATAAACTTCTACAGCAGATAGAGCAGGGAGATTGAAATCATACTTCTTACGCTCTTCTGTAAATCCTTCCTTAGCCTTCTCAGCCAAGTTATCTAATTCACGTACAGCATAACTCTCATCTAGCTCTAGTGTATCAAAGTCAAGATCATGTAAAATGTCTGTTGCTTCCTCACGTGGCACAGTCATAATTGGTAAATACTCATAGCATCTACCCTTAGACTCACCAATACCTACCACCTTCATTGGGTTAATAAGTACAAGAACGCTTGTATCTCCACATCCTACATAATGAATCTCATCACTAGTAAAGTGTAGACCTTCAGCACCACAGTCATCAGTATTCCATCTGCACTTTTCCATAGGCATACTTACTGGTCTACCAATTCTGATATCAAATGTTCTTGTATGAGCATCTGTAAATCTATTCTCTGCTCTGTTAGGAAGATCAAGATATAGTTCTGTCAGATTACCAATAGGTTGACCATATTCATCTTCACAAGTTACATTAACTTTACCTGTAGTATCACAATCTGGACATTCTCTATTATCATCATCATCTGACTCAAAACCATCTTCATCATACCCTGGAATATAACCAGATCCATCACAATATGTACATGTTTCTTCTTTTGTAAGTAAATCTTTATGAACCATTTTGTATGTACCATCATCTTGTAAGAATACAGTGTAATCTTCAGGTTTCTTCTTCCAAACAGCCTTCACTTTATTATAAGCATTGCTTATGAATTGTACTAATTCTGTAGAACCATGCAATGTAACTACATTCCTCAAAGCTACAAAGAAGCCCTGCTTAGTGATGCTAAAGCTATTCTTCTTCAAGAAGGTAAATAACTTATCTGCAACCTCAGCTCTTGGATTCAAGCAGCACCACATAAAGAATCTATGCAAAGCATTGAATTCATCATTTTTTGTACCACCATATTTACCAACCACTTCTAAGAACTCTTCTACTAGTAATGGAGGTAGACTTCTACTGATACCTTTTAAATACAAAGCATTGTTCTTCATCTCAAATTCCTCAAGGGTAGCTAAGAATTCAGCACCCCTTTGAATAGCTTTAGCTTTCTCATACTCAGCTTCAGCTTTTCTCTTTTCTTCTTTTATTTCTGGAGAGCTTACAAGACTTAATAAACAAGATTCTGTCTTACATTCTCTTGCTTTATCAAAATCCCCTGCAGTTGCAGGAGACTTAGTAATAATAGAACCATCATTTAATATAATAGTCAATGTATCATTTACCATCTTTATATTCATATATGGCTTAGAGATTGGTGCAGGTGTCCATGTAGCAGCAGTAAAAGGATTATAACCAGTTTGAAAAGTATCTGATGGTTTAGGATGAGCAATTGTTCTCTCTAATGTTTTTTCTAATTCTGCAATTTTGATTTCATTTTTTAAATCTTGAATCTGTTTCTCTTTCTGGCTCTTAAACCAGTTTAGGCTAAATAGTCCCATGTTTTGTTTTTTTAAATTGTTTCTAATTCTTCAATTGTGTCTTGTGTTAACACCTCCTCTAAAGGGGCATCTTCTGTTAGTGTAATTTTATAATGCTCTAGATTCACTCTGTGCTTATGATATTTGAAAAGATCAACTATAGCTATCATCATAGGAGAATCCTTTTTAGAATTGCTATAATGCATTGTATCTAATATAGCATCTAAGAACTTTAGCTTAGTAAGCACCTCATTAACTTGCTGATACACTAGATATATAGGCTGGTCAAATAAGTTGTTTGCTTTAGCATGTTCTATAACTGCTTTTTTAGTTGTAGCATCTGCATAGCTTCTATTGTGATTGTTATCATAATCATACAATATCTGTAATTTATCTGCTAAATCAGCAGATATATCTCTAACTACATTAATTCTTTTGAATGTAGCATTATGATTTGTCATTAGCTCATCAATTAAGAACGCTGTAGTTATTGTCTTAAATGGTCTATTTTTACCTTCCATAAATTTATCTAATGTTATCCAGTTATGTAAATCTGCTTTCTGTAAGTTATCAAATGTAGCTTGGGCAACTAATATGAATGCTGCGTGCTTGCTAAAACAAGACCAAGCTTTGTCCATTTGCTTTTTATCAACTTCCTTAGCATATACATGTAACATCTTTAGTTTATGGATGTCCTCCATTTTGTACGTATTAGGAACAAACTTACAATATTGGTCAGTTAGAGTATGTTGTGTTGATTCACCTCTTTTACCAGAGAATTCACCTTTCATTCTAACCTTCTTAATACCCTTTACAGTGGTAGTCTTAGCTAGAACTTTCATTCTTTTAGCTTTCTGAGCATCTATGAATGCTTGTGGTATATCAATAGCATCTACATCAATAAAGTTTTTAGAATACATATCTATTACATATCTAAACTCTTTAATCATCTGTCTCCATTGAGTCTTTGGATGGTTTTTCAAATCTAGTATAGAATGATAAGTTTCCCAATCTGTAACTGTCTTAGATCCAAGCTTAAATTGTTTATCTTTTCTAACAAAATAATATGTTTTATGATTATCTCCCAATATACTTCTTAGATAGTCTTGTTTACCTTTACTAAGTCTATCACTAAATATATATACACCACCAAAATGACCACCTGAAAAATCATTCACTCTTAAGTTAGTGGTCCAATAACTAGTAGACTTATTAAATCTATTGGTATTGTATCTAAACTTCACTTGATACTCAGCTAACATGTAATCTTTACACATTTCAGCTATTCTCTTTAAGTTTAATGATTCTGCACCCTTTAATTTAGGCTGCTTACTACTAATTGTAGCGTGTTTAAGTAAATAGCTTATATCAATTCTTCCTGATTGTCCTATAAAAGAACTATCAATAGACTTATCATTATTACCATAATAATCCATAATAGCTTTGATATCAGCACTATCTGTGATAGACTCATTGAACTTCTCCATGAAGATATTAGCCACTGTAGTTATCTTCTTAAGAATGGTTTCTTTAGCTTCTTGTGTATATCTAAGTGCTTCTCTATTTGGTGTAGGGAATAATCCATCACTAAGACTGAAACGTAAAGCTAGTTTCATAGGAATTCTATCAATACCAAGCTTCTCCCAGTCAATTGGATAGGATACATTATCTAAACACAAATGCATGTGACCATTAGTAGCAAGATCAGAATATTGATAATGCTCAGCTCTGTGTATAGTAAAATCATTATCTACTCTTCCCCAAGAGCTATCTACATCAAAATAAACACTCTCAAAATAAGCTAGTTGTTCTTTGATCTTCTGAGTAAAACTATATCTATTTTCATATTTAACAGGGACAATAACCTTTACACCATTTGGCTCAGTTGTAGGCCTTTCATATAAAAGATCAATACTGTTTGTATCATCTCCTTCATACATCATGTATTTACGTTCCATACTATCTTTTCTACATACAAAGTAGAAGCTAGAACTATATGCTAAAGGTGCCTTAAAACCTAAGCCCATCATACCTAATTCTGTATTGCTATTACGCTTGGTTGATTTACCATACTTGCTGATGATATTGCGTACATCATCTGCATCTAGACCAATACCAAAGTCTTCAACAGCAAATTCAAATGTATCTGCCTGCATGTTTCTCTTAAATGAAACAATGATAGGCTTGTCACACCCAGCTCTTCTATGACTATCTAGTGCATTGGATGCACATTCTCTGATAGTAGAGCCTACTGAATCTGAATATAGATTCTTACTTAACATCTGCATCAGGACCTGAGCAGAATCTAAGTCTAGTGACATTTTCACAGTTTCCTGTGTACTTCCTTCTTCAAGGATGTGTGATTCTGTTTGTTTTTCTAAAATCATTGTGTTAGTAGTTTACTGTAATGTTGAATTCTTTTAGTATTTCTTTTGCTTCTAATATTTGGTCTATTGTTTCTTGATCTGTAATGTTATCTCTATTTAACTTAAGAATTCTAGTATCTCTTGGAGTATTTATAAAACTCTTCATTACATTTTTTAATGCAAAAGGTTTTACCTTATCAGATCCTAGACTCTTTATTCTATTCTCATGCCAATCTCTAGAGTTTCCAGGAGAACCAGGGTGAAAATATTGAAATGTACCACCTAAACCTCTACCATAATAAATACCTAAGCTAAAATCATTACCATTACTAATTGCTACAAGATCACCTTTGTGGATATCTCCACCATTTTTTACTGTATACATAATTGTGTTTTAAAAGGGTGTGTCTAACATCCAATCTATCTGTAGATTGTTGTTTTCCTTTAATATTTTGTTAATTTTTGTAAATGTTCCTTCTGTGTCCCATTCAGTTTGTTTATAAGACGCACTGGCTGGATGACTCAATGTGAAATGCCATGTAAATGGTGCCACATATTTCTCATATTTAGAAGCATCTTTACCTAGAAACAATATAGGTGTTCCTGTTGGTGCTAAGACTTCCTCAAATAGATATTTAGTAAATGGTTCCCACAAATCAATGTGAGAGCCTGCTTTATTAATCTCTGTAGTGAGAGCAGCGTTATACATCAATACACCTTGTTGTGCTAAGAAAGATACATCTGCTGGTCTTTCACATGTCACACATAATCCATTGTGTACCTCTTTTTCAACACCATCATAAAACTTTATTAGAGAAGGTTGTAATATGCCTGTTGTAGAACAGCCCATTAATAGGCCATCTGCTACATACTGTCCATTCTTTATAGAATGATATGGACACATGCCCACCATAACCAACTTCAGGTCATCATATGATGTCTCAGAGAAGCATCTATAAACATTCTGAGAGAGAGGAGCAATCTTCTTGCCCCTCTGACTTTCAGCTTTGAGATATTTATAGATGTTATCGCATGCTTCACTTTCAATGAAAGGTTGCATAAATCTATGCCAAGAAGGATGAAAATGATCTTTAAATTTCTCCCAATTCATGTTAAAATATTGATAATTGACTAAATGTTGCTTCTTCTGCTTCCCATGGAGCTGATTGATCATATACATAATCATTGAAGAACTTATGTGCTTTGATGTGACTCTCCATCCATTGAGAAGGATGAGTTTCTTTCATAGCAAACGTTGTATAATTGTACAACTCCCATAAGCTATCTTTAGCATTATAATCATGTGTAGGAGCTTTTAACTCTTTACCAATTATACTTAATTGTGTAGATGTAATGAAATGTTCTTCTAGCATCATTCTACCAACCAATTCAGCTTTGGTACGCTTAGTTATTTGCACTTGTTTCATTTGTTCTCTTTGCTTTTGCATAGTAGTAAATGCTTCACCTGCACCTTTGATGTAATCAACGATGGCACCTGGTGTAAAGTCTTGTATGTCACCTTTATGTCTTTTCTTAAAGGCACCAAAGTCTCCTGATACACAACCATTAGAGCATATCATAATTCTTGTACCAATAGCAAACTTCAAGCTCATACTTCTGTCATAACTATTCTGCCAACCAATCTGTAACTGCATCTCGCTGTCTGCAACATTGCTGATAGAAAATCTACCATTAGCAACATTACCATCTCTAGCTGCAGAATAAGTTTCTTTGTCTAGGATAAATCCTGCTTTCTCAATACTGTTTAGTGTAAGGTCAATCAATGATGAATGACTCACTGGCTTATATGTACGTGTTTGTACAGGAACTGATGCATTTGTGATCAATTCCTTTGTGGTGTTAAATGTGTCCATTATAACAGGTTTTTACTTTTTAAATAATCTTTTATTGCTTGTAATCCATGGGCTTTTGCAAGATCTGCCCAATCTTTAATACCTTCTGCTAGATACTGACGTGGGACGTTAGTATATTCAAAATCAAACATCTCTGTAATCTGTTTAGAATTCTGTACACCTACATCATCAGCATCAAAGCTAAGGATTTGTCTATCAGAGTTTGCTTTTAGATACTCTACATTCTCATGTGAGAAACATCCAAGTCCTTCATTCTGAACAGCACAGCTGCATGGGAATATCTTCTTCATCACCATAAAGTCTTTCTTACTCTTGTTAATGAATGCTACGCTGCAGTCTTTGATATTCTCTTTACCATCCATTGCTGTGATAGGAACATTATTAGGCATCCATTTATGCTTCTTATCAGCATATGGCCTATATATCTTCCAATACTGTCCTTCATAAAGGTACCCAAATCTAAGCTCATTCTCCCCTAATGGGAATCTTTGCTTGTTAAGATAGAGCTCTTTAATAGAATAAACATTGTTATCTCTAAGGTCTTGCAGATCCTGGTGATACTCTGCCCAATAGTCTAGTTCGCTTTTTGTGAACTTTCTAACCTTGACCTGAATTAGGGAATATCTCTTCTCTAGATGGGGCTGTTTATATTCAGATATAATCCTCTTATAGTCTTCTGTCATCACTCCTGTAGAAAGACCAAGACCAAAGTCTTTATCTATCTTACGCAAAGTTTCACTCATATTAGGAAGATTATGTACCATCTGAACAAAATTAAAACAGTCACCACGTTTGCTAGTATCAGCATAATCTATAAATAGAAGATAGCCCATCTTATTACCAATCATGAATGATGGATTGTTCTCATGCCTAAATGGAGAATATGTAACTCTATTAATCTTCCAATCTTGATTAGGCATGTAAAATCTAAAGATGTCATACTCTGATATTCTGCTTAGAATAGCCTCTATGGATAGTTTTGTTTTTCTTACTCCATTAATCATAATGTAAAGTTAATGAAAAGGCCCCACAAAAGTGAGGCCAATTCTTATTTTGGTGGGACCCATTATAGAAATTCACTGTCATCATCTGCAATCACCTTGTCAGATGCTACTAGATTGTCTTCAGAGTTGTAATCTTTTAACTCTTTGAATGTAAAGAAATCTTTACAGCCATATTCGCCAACCACATTCAAAACAAAACGCTCATGAGGTTTTAATTCTTTCTGTGACTTTTGACGTAATGCACTAATTGCTTCAGCTTTATTATAATCTAATAATCTAAATGCTTTAATACTATATGGAGGTAAGAATGCTTTGTTATATATAGCTTGATATTCTTTTACACCATCTGCTGTCTCTTTTGAACTAACAGTTGCCAATGCTACAATGTTTGTAGCCCACTCACCATTGATTTGCTCATTAAGTTCCTTAACATTACCCTTAATCAACTTGTTGAATTCTAATTGTAATGTAGATTTCTTGCTGCTAAAGTCAATGTTACTTAACCAAGAGCGTAAGAAATTGTAAAGGTCTTCTTCACCAACAAATGCTACACGATTTTCTCTTTCTTTGAACCATGGTGGTAAGTTGTTTGGACTATCAGCCCATGTACAACGTCCAATGTTATTAATATATTGTTTCTTAGTTTGATCTTTATTCTCCTTCTCTTTGTTTTCAATAAAGAAACTTAATTTAAACTTCTCTTGTGTTTTAACTTCTTCTAACCAAAAGTCTAAACGTAATCTAGCATTACCATCTTTACTAGTACCTAAGTACTCTGTAGCTTTGCTATCTTCTTTTAATTGTCTTCCTAATACATCAGAATATTCTTCTGTTGTAGGATTAACTGCAATCACTCTTGCTTCGAATAAGCCAATCTTCTTGGCAAACTCTTTGTCTTCAAATACTGGGCTTTGTCTTTTGTCTCCTCCAATGTTACTCATGTTTTCTTGATTTATTTATTATTTAATTACTAATTATATTTTAGTCCAAAAAACTCATAGTTTTTATGAACATATTCTTCTTCTCCTGCTTTAATGGCTAAATCCTCATCTTCATATATTGCAGAAACAGGACACTCAGGTACACATGCTCCACAATTTATACAAGTATCTGGATTTATGTATAACTGTCCACCAGGAAATGCAGCTCTACCATCTTTTTCAACTTCGCTACCTGAACCCTCTATATTAATAGGTCCATGTATACAATCTACTGGACACGCATTAGCACATGCAGTATCCATACAATCAACACAACTTTTTCCAATAATAAAACTCATAACTTATTTTTTAATTGTAATATTCGTCAATTGCATTGACTACTTCTTGTAAGTTATTTGGTATTTTAATCTCTGCAAACATTCCATCAGGACTCTTTGCTGGATATTTTTTAAATCTGTTAGTTACAAAGTTATATGTGGCTGTGCCATCTTTGCTTTCTTCTACAAACGTGTACAAACAAACTGTTAACAATCCTTCTAATACAATCTGATTGTCAATCAATTTACCTGCTGTCTTAATCTTGTATCCTATAATCTCACCACCATCCTCAATAGTCTCAGGGTGTGTAAAATAGAACACTTTGATGTCGTCACGTAAGCGTCTAGCTTCTCTGAATAGTTCTACCATATCTTTAGCCATAATGGTAAATTTGGTAAAACCAACTTCTGTAGCTCGTGCTAACATATTGAAGCCCATAATGTAATTAGAGTCTTCAATGATAACGTTTTTAATGTGTGGTGCTTTTTCAGAGATAGTTCTTAATAGACGTGTAATCTCATTAGCGTCATCCACTTCTTTGTAATTCTTACTTTCTGTGTTGTACAACTTCTCTGCTCCTTTGAAAGGTAATTCTTTCTTAGCAACATTGATGATGTACGTTTCTTTGGGATTCAAATGTTTGATTGATGTTGATTTGCCAGTCCCTGTTTGACCAACAATTCCAATTAATTTACTTGACATGTTTTTACTGATTTGTTTCCTCCAAAGGTAGTGTAATTTCTTCAGATTTCAAAATATTTCTTACAGGTTTTATTATATTTGGGTCAGAAATAATATCATTATAAAACTTCTCTGCAACCTCTTTTTGAGCAAACCATTTAATAGATGAATCATCTACTCTTACGCAATACATTGTACCAGTTGTAATGCTGATGTCTTCTGTTAATTCTATTTTCATGTGTATTTAATTTTATCTTTATCAAAAAATTCTAGTGCTTTCTTAAGCCACTTTCTTTCTACATCTTCTACAGTGCACACGATGTAGATGTGTGCTTTCTTATCAGGTGTATTATACTCCATAGCCATGCATCTGTTAATCTTCTGTGCGAGATTCTCTGCGTTGCTATCAAAGTAATTGATTATCACCCTATTAAGAGGTTTATATGTAACACCAGTGTTGCCTATCTTGACAACAGCTAAATGATTACCATCACCATTAGCAAAATCTTCAAAGACATCTTTGTCTCCTGCTTTGCTATGATATACAGGAATTCCTAAGCCATCTGCTATACTTGTGAGTCCACAAAACACTAACACACGTTCATCTTTGTGTCTTGCCAATAGAGCTTTTGTTTTCTCCATTTTAGCAAGACTATTCTGAATCACTCTCATTCTAGCTAGTCTTAAGAACATTGTATTTTGACTCTTTCTTTCTAGTTGGTCTATCACCCATCCATATGAGTCAAATTGCTGTTTCTCAGTCTTCAATTTACCCTTGTAGTCATTCTTTCTTTTGTTATCAAGTGGTACTCCCACCACTGTGATTTCATAGTCTGTAATGACACCTTCTTTAATTGCCTGATCTATGGAATAGGTAGCTAAAACTGGTAGTTTTAACTCTAATCCTAATGTTTCTTCTGTATATGATGCTAACGTTCCTGTTAGACCTAGCACCTGAGTGCATTTTAGCTCCTTTACAGCCTCTATTTGTGCTTCAGAGAGTAAATGTATCTCATCAAGCACAACCAGGTCGTAAAAGCCTTCTGTGTGCTTTTTAATGGACAAATGGGTGGTATAAGTGATGTTCTGATTCTTATACTTCCTTTTCTTGAAATCCTCTTCCCAAGCACTCTTAATCTTAAGATCAGGATATGCTATCAGGATGTTGATGTCATCATCTAATTTCTCTAGGATGTTGATAGTTGTAAATATCTTACCAAATCTAGGGCATAGATTAAGGATACCAAACTTGCCACCATTAATCCATACATCAGCAAACTCTTTCTGTCTCTTATCTCGTAGCGTAAGAACTGGAATTGCCATAACTTATAATTATTGTAAGTGACCAAAATAGATATTCTATATTAATAGCCACGTATGGGTCATTCTTCTGTATATTGTTCATTATACTCACTGTAGGAAATAACACCACTTGCCACCAGTGACTGTTCTTTGCAGGTAGTGTGTTATATGTTTTTACATTTAATCTCATTATCATTTATTTAAAAAGAATGTTTTACTAGTAATATCACTATATACACTCTCGTTCATATACTTGACCTTAGGTAGTTCTTTGAACATACCAACCTGGCCAAGAAAACCTAAGCCTATTCTTACATCATCTTCTCCATAACTATTCTTTATTAGTCTCAATGATCTGAAATACTTTGCACCAAACTCATCTCTAAGTTTGTTTAGGTCATACCCTGATGGGTCTGTTACTTTATATCGCATGGGATCAAACAATGCTAGGACAACGTCAGCATCATTCTGTGTTTGTGAACTCTCAGCAAAGTCTTCTAGCTGTGGTTCTACATCACCATTCTTAATCCTGATGGGATTATTAATGTCCCTGTTAAACTGGCTTACAATTACAGGACTGTATCCATACATGTCACGAGCATATCTTAGCTCATCAGACATCTTATCAATTGTCTGCTTCTTTGTAGGATAGTCTTTAGTTGGTTTCAATAAGCCTATATGGTCAACAACAATAATAGTTATTTCATTCTCATCATTTGGAATGTATTTCTTATTGTATTGATCCACTTCTTCTATGACACCATGAGCTAATGCATGGTCTCTGATTTGCTTTGATACACCAATTGGATTGTCTGGTCCATCAATAAGCGTAATCACTTCTTTCATCTGTCCCATGTAATCTTCATACATCAGGAATAGATCGTGCTCATCTTTGGTCATCTTCTCTGTCCAACCTAATAGCTTGGGTACAGGTATAATAACTCCTTGGTCTAAGAATATCTTTCTTGAGACCCATTTAGCATATTTATATGTCCTACTACGCTCCATAGATCTATATATGATGCGTAACTTAAGACCTGGAGTCTTTTGACTGATAAACCAATCAAATGGATTTAAAACATATGCATCATCTAAGAAGCTAGTTTTACCACTACCAGTGAGGCCACCAATCAGTGTGTACATAGATTTCCTGATGCCTATATATCTGTTCAATCTTTCAAAGCCCATAGGTATACCATTGTTCCTACCATCTAGGCCTGCTTGAACTTCTCGTTTTAAATCTTCAAAACTCATCTTGTTTCTTTTAATAATTGATTAACTTCAGGTTTAAGTTTATGTATGTTCTTTTCTTTTACCCATAATATATAATTAGGATCATTATTTAATACATACTCAACTGTTTTTCCTTTGTGTTTACCAAATGCTAACACATTATGTAATCCAAGTTTCCAAGAATCTTTATCTGGCCAATCTTCAAAACTCATATATCCATACCTTTAATTGGTTCAGCAGATTCTTTGATCGTCTTACCATCTCTTATCAACTCAATGAATGGTTCAAATGACCTCTGGTTGAGATAGGTGAGACTGTTCTGCATAAATGTAAGTCTATTGACTTTTGTCTTAATTGAATTCTCTTTCTTCTGCAGTATTTCGTATTCTAATGCTGCTATGAGCTCTGTAGGTTTGTACTCGCCTTCTCCAACAATACTGTTAAATTTGACTTTACAATCCTCTTTCTTTACACGCATACCACGTGTACCTGTAAATGATTGACTCTTATATGTGAAGGTGTCAGTACCTGGGTACGTCATCCACCACTTATCAAAGTCAGAATCTGTTTTCTTCTTCCTATATGTTAGTGTAGGCTCTTCTATTTTCTCATTAAGAAAAGACAAAACTTCCTTACCTATGATGGTAATCTTATTTGACTCTGACAATAGACCTTTTCTGCGTACAGTTTGATAGAGCATTTTCATTTTGCTATCATCTGCACACATTTCATCTACATCATTGCCTTCTTCAACTAGTGTTATGAAGCATAACATGTCTAAGGTGTATCCAGCCTTAGTAAGCTCCTTAAAATGGGAGAACGTTAGTGTGAGGTTCATTGTGTTTTTCTAGTATTTTATCTGTGTCCATTATTTCAATACGAGCAGGTTGTTTAGGAAAAGCTCTGTTCATTTCCTGCTGCATCAATGCCATTTCTTCATGCAAATATACTAAATCTTTAAGATAATCCCTCTCCCAGTCCTCATTAATTTTTAGATTTTGGTCTTTCATTCTCATAATTTTGATTATTCCAAAAATAACCACAACTTATTGTTGCAACACCAAGGCTGCCTACGTTTTCATCTAACATTAAGTTTAGTTTATATGGAGGTTCTGAGAAAAATGATTGTCCCATCTCTTCAGCCTTAGCTGTATATCTGTGACAGTTTAGTCTTAATAGACAACTACCACCTTCGCACATTGAAATGTCTGGCATTTTATTTGATTTTAGTTAATTGATCTGTAATAACGTTTACAGGAATCTCTTCTTTCTTGAATGTGGCTATGTATTCTTTTATGCACCATTTAAGCATCTTCCATACAGCCTTTCTTCTTTGTCTAGCAGGTTTAGTGTAAAACACTTGAAACACCTGAAATACTACATCACTCATATTATGTTATTTATTCTGCTGCATAACCAAAGAATATCCACTCACCATCTCTTTCATTAGTGGCTTTCTTGTATGTTATCTTAGCTACTAAGTTATCACCTTTCTCTAAGAACTTCTTTATTAGTATTGATGTAGATACTTGATGCTTTTCTGTATATCTACGTGCATCTTTTACAGCATCACCTTTTGTATTCCATGAACCAATAACATGATCACCACGTTGAACAACATATTTAAGTACCCATTTCTTCGTACCTGGTGTAACTATGTGCTCTACTTGTGACTTAGTCTTGTTCTTATTACCTACAGGTTTTACAACGCATATAGCTGAACAATCACGTTTGTTCATAGCATGACTATCAAATCTGTCACGTATGTAAGCAGATACATCATTAAACTTACTTTTATTATATGCTTCTGTTTCATCCCTAAATCCATGTGTAGTACTAATTGTACCATTGTAGCCATCTTGACTACCATACTCAAGTTCAGCTTCTTCACAAGCTCTGTTATATGCTTCTTCTGCTGTTTTACCACCATATCTTCCTTTAAATTGACATGCTCCCATAATTGTGTGTTTTAATCTTTTATACGCAGGCCAAACTCTAAATCAAACCATTGAAAGTTTGCTTCAGCCCTTGTTTTATTTATTTTAAATACCTTTTTCATTAATGGTATAGCATATGCTTTGAATGCATCATGTTGTTCTTGAGTCATGGTCCATTTACTGTACCACTCTCTTGTCATGTATGCTTCTTGCATAGACTTACCAATCATACCTAATTGATAATCAACTAAATGATCACCTATGTTTTCTCTATTAATCTTTGCCATTAGAATAAAGTCATTTGATTAGGATTAATAATAACTCTGCGTTTCTTGCCTTCAAACTGTATCTTACCTATCAGTCTTTCAGCACGCTCTATATAATATGCATGATTGATGTTATCTAGAGGATGATCTGGTGTTAGATGATTACATACTGTCATCACCCATTCACCTGCTTCAACCTGAGATACATTTACAGCTGTGCTATCTGAGTTATCATTCTTAACTTTTAATAGCTTCTCACCAGTTTTACTTACATAATATCTGATAAGTTTATTGTAGACTCTTGTCTTGTCTTTACTATGCCCCTCGTAGTGAAAGTCTTTACTAGCTTTCTGCCTGAGAGCAAAGTCATATATATTTGTGTGATTGTGAATAGTGGTAGCCACAGGCACACCATGAACATAATAATGCTCAAGTGCAATAGGTACAATCCTAGCTGACTTATTTTTGTGAAGTTCAAAGTCAGTAAGAAAGTCACCTTTCTTTTTAATTTCTCCATCTGTTTTAATTGCTATGTAGTCATTTACTGTAGAGAATATAATCTTTTGATAGTCAGTACGTTCTAATTCATATTTAGTCAATTCCATCCACCATTGATTAACCTCATGCATCTTATCTATTAATGATTTCTTAACCATAATAGTTACACCATCTGTATTTGCAGATATAACATGTATATCAGCTAACTCATATGCTTCGATCAACATCAACAAGCTTAGCTCACCTGTAATAGTGGTAAACATAGTTAGTTGTCTGTCATAAATCCAGCTTTGCATATCAGAGCTTTTGCCATACACAGAATTGACAGCAAGCTTAAGAGCTCCCACAATCCCTTTAATCTTCTTATCTCGCTTAGCCAAGGGTTTGAGCTCCAATCTTTTATTAAACATTTGCTCATAGCCCCTAAGAAAGTCAGAACCAAGATGCTGAGGATAACGCTTATTGTTAATAATAATAGCAGGATAATAGCTGGAGACATCCCAATCAACAATAATATGCTCTTCATCAGCTTCAAATACTTTAGCCTTGTTCTCTGTGTGTAGGCCACCTTTTGCGAATGTATATATGTTTCCATGAAACTCTAATGCTTCTTTAAATTCATCCTTGATTGTAAAACGCTCTTTGCTAATCTTCTTTAAGAACTGTTGCAGCTCTGGTGTCTGGAATGCTACATAATCAGCAATACAATGTTTCACCTTCACTTCAGTTCTAAATAATCCTTTCTTTGGTAGATCAGAATATTGTATGCCTTTGGCCTCACAATAATACTTCTTAATCATCTCATCACCAATCTTGCTATCTGAATAGTTTAAGCATGGTATACCAAACTCTTCGTATATGTCTTCTCTTAGTTCTATCTGATTATTACCCTTGTATAGTGGATGCTCAGTGTCACCTGTTGTCACCTTATAAAATTCATACGTAGCCATAACATCATTACGACAATAGTCTATTGTTATAGCTATGTCATCCTGAGTCATATTCTCTTTAGTATGATGGATGGGCATCTCTTCAATGTTCTCCAGGTCCATCTCAAACTCTAATCTTTTTAGTGAGACCATTCTATTTTTGTTATCATAGTGGTTCACCTTGAATAGATCTATTTGCTTGAGACTTAACCATTCTTCTCTATATTCAGGGAATACATCATAATTAGCATCATGAATAGTATCTGTAGCTTTCTGTGATATTAATGCACAGATCTCAAGACCACTCAGCTCATGCCAATTCTCATAGTTTCTAAGTATATGCTCAACAACCTGACTGTCAAAGCGTAAGTTGTTGTAGCCCACCCAATAATGCTCATCATGTTGCTCAGTAAACCTCATGAACCCATCTAATTGATTAGTCCACCTACTCACCTGAAACTCATATGTTACATCACTCTCTGGATTGTATATAACAATAAGAAACAGTTCTTTAAGTGTTTCTATATCATAGATAAGTACATTCATTTCTTATATGTTTTAATGTATTCTTTAATACACCATTTAATCATGTCCCAGATGTAATATCTCTGCTTAGACTTAGGAAGCTTATGTAAGCTCTCATAATAACTAAAATATTCATTCATATTATTTCTTTTTAACAGCTTTAGCAATAGGCTTCTTTTTAGATTCTAACTGCTGAATAGCAAACTCAAGAGATGCTGCTAATATTCTTTTAATATCTGCATTACTTTTAGCTTTGCTTGTTAATAACATACCAAATGCTGCAGCTAATGCTGTATCATCACCAGCCATATCAACATTGATTACATCATTGTTAATACTCATAAAGAAATAACCTTTTACCTTATTCTCAACCTTTTTACTTATTGCCATGTTTATCTTTTTTGTTTTTATTATTATCATTATCTGAATATGGTGCACTGAAGAATTCATATGCTACCCATATCCAGATGACAATAACAAAGATAATAAAATATACTATCATTTTCCAATGTTTTTTACCCTGATGAACAACTCTCTAGTTATTTCATATTCATCAGAATTGATGTACATAAAGTGACGTCCTTTTTTGTGTATGCAATCTACACGTCTAGATGGTTTATATCTACCTTTTGATTTGTCAGTAAATATAGCATCTATTAGTTTAGAACAAGCTCTTAATCCCTTTATATAAGGAGAATCTTGTTTAGATGATTCATACACGTTGATTGTATGTGTGCTATGTGGTTTAGCACTGTAGACTAGGCTGTAAGACATGGTGTGTGTTTATTGATTAGAAATAAAATGTCATTCCTGTATCAGATATCTCTATTTTGCTTGGTTTACCAAAGCTAATAGATTTTTTCATGCTCACAATAGGAGTGGTGGTCACTTCCTTTGTTCTTTTAGTATATGTACGCTTCTGAGGCATACTCAATAACTTATAATAGACTCCTGTTACAGATCTATTGATTGTATTAGCCACAAGAGTAGCTAACTTACGCTTAGACAATGGTTTAAAGCTATTCTTGTTAGTAGCTACCATTTGTTTGATTGATTTTAATTCCTTGCTGGAATAGTTGGTTTGACCTTTGCTTTTCATGTTCTTGTTTTTGATGTGATTTAATATGTTTTAACTTCTTCTTATTAGTCTTTATAAGACCTTTTTGTCTTAATATTTGCTTTGGTATATCATCTTTAGGTAGATAATCCCATGCTTGAGTGAGTTTCTTATCCTTCTTTAAGGGTAATGGTACACTATGATGACTCATGTGACCAGTGTCAACGCTCAGATCAATTTCTTTGACCAAACGTGGAGGATTCTTAATCCTTTTCTTTCTTGTATTTCCTTTCAGTATCATATTCTCTTCTATTATGTTAGGACTTTCTTCTGTAATGCTTTGTGGTATTGATTCTTATGAGTTCATAAAAAAGCCCCACATTTCTGCAGGGCTTTGTTTACTTACTAACCACACACACATCTAACCTAATTTCTTTGTAATGAGTTATTAATATGTCTATACCATTCATTTATTTCTAGCTGCTCCTTTGGTGTAGCAGTAGATTTAAGCTTTATCTCAAGCTTTAATGGCTGTTCTTCAGGCTTTTTGCCTTCAAATAAAATTTCATATAGCTTCTTCATCTGTTTGGTTTTTAATGAGTTATTAATGTTTTTCATTTTCAGCCATTTTATCTCTATTTAGATTATATTGTAAATGAGATAATGTTTTACTAGACTCATATCTTATTTCATCCTGAGCCAATGTTTCTTGATGAGCAATTGTTTCATCGTCATCGTCTTCCCAATCACAATGTTCTCTGCAATCAGGACAAATGTCATATTCTGGCATTGTGGTGTGTGCTCCACAGCATGTTGAAATAGCCATAGTTTTGTTTTTAAATTGTTATTTTATTCAGATCCACCTAATTCAAATTCAGGTTCATCGTCCATATCATCCCAATCTTCTTCATCCTCAAGATACTCTTCTTCTATTGTATCATAGTCATCATCTTCATTTACATAATCAGATTGTTTGATAATAACCTTGCCTGTATCATTGCCTTCATCATCAAGATATGTAATGGCTTCTCTGTCATCATTGACTTCAAGAGCTATGAGACCATCATTGTCTCCATTCTCACCATATATCCATTCATTGATAATTTTAGGCGATAGGTCTTCTAGCTGTATATTCTCTATCCAATTGCCATCATCATCCTCCCAACCTTCATCAGACTCCCACCAACCTACAAAATCAGATATCACCAGTATTTCTTCTGGATCATCTGGATTAGTCATTGGCTGTATAATATAAGGCTCAACAGGTGCACCATTAATGGATATGTATTCCTCCATATTACGTGGCAACTCTTTTAGTTCATATATAGTAAAATAGTTATATATCTTACCATAGACCACATCACTGTGATCTTTCTTAAACCACATACCTATCTCCAATTGCTTGGGCATATATGATTTAAATACAAGTTTTGCTAATATAAGCATATCGTTTGTTTTTGATGATTAGTAAAAAAGGACCCTGCTAGGGGAAGCAGAGTCCTAAATCTAACACACATATTACCAACTAGCCAATGTTTTTTATAGCTGTAGTTGTGTTGTGTAATAACTAATTGATAATGTGTTGTTTATTTGATTATTTTCATCTCGTCTTCTTCCCCAGAGCTTACAGCATATAATACAGCTGTAATGACGCAATAGAAGAACATAACAACTATCCATATCTCTGATGTAACAGCTTCATGATAGTTATATATAAGACCTGTAATTAGCAAAACAAATGCTAAAAGAATGTGAGGTATGCTCCATAGGAACATAATGTTAATGACGTGTTTGATTAGTTTCATGTGTTAATGTGTTAAATGATTGATTAATAATGTGTTATATAATATATATCACCTTTGGTACGCTAAAGGCTAATGACAAAGATATATATCCCTCTGTACTCAGATGTAATGCTGAAAGGAACAACCTTTCTCTATTGCAATGTCTCTGTTAATTGTTATAAACCTTTATGATTAGTGAGTATCATATCGAGTTTAACATACTGCATTACATAAATTGTATTACATCTGTCTATCCTTGGGAAATAGAAATGGTACATTATGTAGTTTTACTAGGTACAACGTAGAGTGTATAATCATTATTATCAAAGTTCCAAATGATTCCATCAACCTTATACCATATCTTATCTATAATTATATCATCTTCCCTACTAGGAATATGTTTAAGATCTAATGTAATAATATTTAAACCATTAGATATATCTCTTACTGTCATTGTCATACAATTATCTATTTAATGCTATATATATTGTATTGTATAGCTGTTATTAATGATGTGTCAAAATGTGCCAATATGTGGGAATAGAGTACACACCTATTCTCATTCTCATAGATAAAATGTTGAGAATCAATAGGTTAATCAGCAATAAACCCACCCAAACGTGTTCATCACACCCACCCTTATATATAATAAGAGAGTAATGTCCCAATTAAGGAACACTACTCTCTATTAGTTTAGAATGCTACGCTCAACAAGTTGTTGATTGCAGATTCTGTTAAGCCTGCACTTGAAGCTTGTGCTTTGATTTCCTGTTGGATTTCAATGTCAAGTAATGTGCTGTCAGCGTGTGCTTGCTTAATCTCATCACGAGACTTGAATGCACTCAAAGCTGTAAGTCTGTCTGCTGTGCCTGTAGTTTCCCCTTTCTCGTTCAGTTGGTTAATCTGTTTCATTTGACCAATTGCGTAGAATGGAAAGCTAACGTCAGCGTTGGTCTTCCAACTCAATGCTTCCATTTGTCTTCCAAAAATGTGGACTCTTTCGCCTAATGCTGTGTAGCCACTGAAATTGCCATTTGCAGTAAAACTGCCATTGTTGATAACGTAATTTTTTGTCATCTTTTTCTGTTTTTGTTTGTTAATTAATTAATTAGGGGGGATGTGTCGATCCCCCAATTTGTATGGGGGGTTGTGATATGGAGAAGGCTACCCTCCCATACATACAAAGGGGGTGGGGGGCCATAGAAAATTTTGTTGCCTAAGCAGGGGATAGTTCCATATGGAACGTTTGCATGAATTTTTCCAAAGTTTCATGCAGGGAGATTGTCAAGGAATAGCTTTACCCTAGGGGATGTTTAGTCAAGCTATAGCTTTACTTAATGTGTCTTATAAGGGACATGTCAAGTTATAGGTTGTCCTTTTTATGACCCATTAAAAAATAAATTTGGTGGGTAAGAATATTTACCTGTATCTTTGGGGGGGATTTAGGGGGGGCCCTGCTAATACCTCCTCATTAAACAAAGCTTAGATATATGGTAGTATTAAATGTGTTGTTAACAATAGTGGCTGTCCTTATGATAGCTGTAGTGATATGGGGGTTTGCCAATTTTGAAGAATGGGAATTTGGTATAGAGTTTCTCCCTAAGGATTACAATAGTTTTGAACTAGGAATATCTAATAGAAACTACGTTACAGACGATGGTGGACTAGAGCAAGAGCTTAGAATAGGCTTGCTTATATTCAGTGTTATTTTCCTGTTCAGGAGATTTGGTGCATAATATAGCATTAACTTTTATAATAACTAAAATAGTTATTTGACAATCAATGGAATATACATACCTTTGTGTTAACTAATTATGGAAACCAAACCAAAATCTCCCATTGTACAGCGACTGAAAAAATCAGTGAAGGATGATATTGCCTTGGCTGAGAAGTATTATAGAATATTGTCAGCCATCAATGACCTTAAGCTCACCAATAGGGAAGTGCAATTAATTGCGTTTGCTGCTATAAAGGGTAACATCTCCTATGCTAATATTAGACAGGAGTTTTGCCAGACATATGACAGCACATCTGCTGCTATTAATAACATCATTAGTAAGCTGAAGAAGATGGGGGTGTTTGTAAAGGATGGGACAAAGGTGAAGGTCAATCCTCTTATTCTGCTGAACTTCGAGAAGGACATCATATTGCAAATAAGTCTAATACATGGATAAGCCTATAAGCATGTCTGTCAAAGACTACCTAATTAGAACTCTAGCAGTGAAGATGTTGACAAGTGAGAAGACAATTGAGACTGTGATAAATCACCAGTTTCAGTCTGCAAACGAAGCGATGGATTTAAACAATAGCCTAGAGATATCTGGCTTTGGTAAGTTTTACTTCAATGAAAAGAAGGCTACAAAACGACTTGGACAATTGAATGCTAAGAAGCAGGCAATGGAAAAGATAATATCAGATGAAACGACATCTGAACAAAAGAGACGTTCGTCTCAAGTGACACTAGAAAAAACAGAAGCTCTGATCAATTTGTTAAAAACAAAAACTATCTATGAAGATCAACTTCTCTCAGATTTACGAGGGGTGGAAGAATAACCTCTTTCCAGCAGACGACATGAAGGAACATATAAGACAGGTGAGTCAAGAACGTATGGCTATCTGTGATGCATGTGAATGGTGTTCTGAAAACAAACCTAAGAAACCTCGTAGGTTTGATAAACATTGTACACATTGTGGATGTGTTCTCTCAGCCAAAACTAAGTGTTTATCTTGTGCTTGTCCCATAGAAAAATGGGTTGCAGAAATAGAATCTAGGGATGATGAAAATCAATTAATAGAAACAATATATGGCAAAGAGGGAAGTAAAAATAGAGAAGATTCCACTGGACAAGTTAATTGATACACTTGTTGACCTATATAACAAGGGTATAGATTATATTGATGTAGTGGGAGTTCCTGGCAAAGAGTTTGATAGAATGGGCATAGCCTTCACTGGAGAATACATGACAGATCAGGGAAAGAAAAACTTTGAAGGTATTGATCTAGAAGTGGAGATTAGAACTGAGAAGTTAACAGATGATGATTTAAATGAATTAATATAAGACTAATGAGTAAAAAGACTCACTATACAGAAGTGATTGATATATTACAAGAACTACATAAGGACTTTCCAACGTATAACATTGGAAGACACCTAGCTACAGCTCTTGCAGATTATGGTGATATTTGGGGATTGACAGATAAAGAACTTGCATTTGCTCTTAGCAAGTATAAGTCTGAAATAGAAATGGATGTTCCACATACAGATGAATCTGAACTAGAAAAAATAATCAAAGAGGGTATGGACCTCGATAATATCCTCAAGGAGGAGGAAGAAGATGGCGACTATTAAGAAAACTACATTTATAAATACAGAGCTTGAATGGGCTGAGTCACAACTCAAAACATGGAAAGCTTATGTTGATGCTAACCCACTACATGAATTGAAAGATAGGATTGAGTGGAAACCTACATCTAAAGGAGGAATGTTACCAATGGTGATAGCCTCTATAGAAGCTCAAGGTAAATTTGTCCAAGAGACAATGAAGAACTATTTAGCATTGGTAGAGGTGGTTGACAAGCTAAGAAGCATGGAAGAAGCAAAAGTGGAAGTGAGAGGTAAAGGTGAGTTATCAGGAGCTGCTGCTGAGTTCTTAGCAAATAGAAAATAATGGAACTACAAAGTATAGACTACAAAGACTGGTTTATAAATCAGAAGCGTATTCCTGATAAAGACTCTCAGGAGTGTAAGCCATTCTTTGACTTTCACAGAGAGTTATGCTTAAATGGAGCTATGATGGGTGGTACATATATCAACCCATTTTTATATTGGCACCTTAATATATGGCATACAGAAGTAGATATAATAGATAGTTATGGGAGGATTGCACAGAAATATGCTAATCCCCTATTGAGAGATAATGAATGGCTTGTGACGAACGAAATTGACAGAGCTCAACAAGAAAAGAGGGGCTTAGTCATTCTAGGTATTAGACGTTTTGCCAAGTCTGTTCTTGAAGCATCCTATATTGCATGGGGTGCAACCTTTGATGAAAACAGTCAGAATATCATAGCAGGCTTAAATGCCCCAGATATTAAACTGATTACTGATAAGATTGACAAAGGATTGAATTTCATTCCTGAGTATTGGAGATGGCAGAGAATTGAGGACAACTGGAAGAACCAAGTGACTCTAGGTATAAAGACCAAGTCTGGTGAACGTATCCCATTCTCTTCCATTCTAATACGTAACCTTGATGAAGGTAATAATGAAGAAGCTATTGCAGGTACAAAACCACGTAAATTAATTATAGATGAGATTGGTAAAGGTAATTTCCTTCGAGGCTTACAAGCTGCTATTCCAGGTTTCACTACACCCTATGGCTGGGGATGTAGCCCCATACTTACTGGGACTGGTGGTGACATGAAGAAATTCATGGATGCTAAAAGCTTGATGTTTGATGTAGATAACTTTAACTTCCTTACATATAACAATGCTAAAGATGACAAACGTATACATGGTTTGTTCATCTCACATAAGTATAGGATGGAGGCTAAAGATGAATCTACACTAGGAGCATATTTAAATATATCAGGTAAATCTGATTTACATAATGTTAAGATGCTTGTAAGTGATGAAGAGAAAGCTACAAAGATTACTAATGATAACTTAGAGAGACTTAAAAAGGCTGGTGATCGTATAGCCTATCTAAAAGAAAAGATGTACTATCCTCAGGAAGTGGATGATATCTTTCTAAATGAGGATACAAATATATTTGATATTGAGAGTGCTAAGAGACAGAAAGCTAGATTGTTACAACAAGAAAAAACAGGAACTCCTGTTGTATTGTTTAATGATGGAGAGAAGATAGCTCATGAGTTTACAGATAAACTACCCATATCTAACTTTCCTCTAAAGAACTCAGACCTAAAAGAAGCACCTATAGTTATATATGAATTCCCTATAGATAATCCACCTTATGGATTGTATGTAGCAGGAGTCGATCCATATAGACAAGGTAAGTCTGCATATTCAACTTCACTTGGATCTGTATACATCTATAAAAGGATGCATGAAATTAGTGGTGAGAAATATCAAGATATGTTCGTAGCTTCGTATTGTGCAAGACCTGATAAGAAAGAAACTTGGGAAGAACAAGCTAGACTTCTTATAAAGTATTATAATGCACGAGCTCTTTGTGAGAATGATGATATATCCTTTATTGAATATATGAAGAGTAAAGGAGATGCTCATTATCTAGAAAAACAACCTGAATGGTTAAAGGAGATTGTACCAAACACCACTGTAAAAAGAGACTATGGTATACATCGTTCAGCTGCAAAGATAATTGACTATCTTCACACTTGTTTAAAGAAGTATATGGAAGCTGCAATCTTTAAAGAAACAAATGAAGCAGGTGAAGTGATAAGAGAAGTGCTAGGTGTAAGTAAGATATTTGATCCTGTATTACTTGAAGAAATCATTCAATACAATGATCAAGGAAACTTTGATAGAATTGTAGCTGCAGAGTTAGCCATAGCACAGGCTTTAAAGATGGACCCAATTATGGGTAGGATAGGTGGAACATCAGATGAGAGAGTTGCTTCTATGTTTAAGAAGAAGAGAGGAAACATACTCTTCACTGATTCTAGAAACAACATGTTTGGACAAACAAAAAATAAATATAAACGCAATAAATTGTTTTCATAATGGCAATTATAAGATACACGAAAGACGCAACTATAAGATATGCTTATCTGAATATCTTCCCTGATCAGTTTAAAACTGAGAAGGAAAAGATGGATGAGAGCTGGATAAAGAATTCAATGGATTACTTTGCCAATAAGGCATATGCTGAATATGTTAAAGCTAGAGATACATTTGTAAAGAACTATGATCTTGTAAAGGGTATTTTAAGAAGAGAGGATTTCTTTGTAGAACCAGAAGTAAGAAGCTTCACAGATGTGCTTACAGCAGATCTTGAACTTCCTGCCTATGTAAAACATTATTCTATAATGACCACTCCTATTAATGAATTAGTGGGAGAGATTAGTAAAAGACCTGATGCATTTCGTGTCAAAGCATTTGATGATGATAGTAAGTCTGAAGAGTTAGAATTTAAAACTCAACTATTACAAGACTACGTTGTTTCTCAAGCACAAAGAAAGATATTAGAAAAAGCTTCATTTGATGGAGTGGAGATTACAGATGAGGAGTTACAAGAGAAAACATTACAACAAGTAAAAGATGAACTTGACAATTATACATCTGTAGCAGAGAAATGGGCAAACCACGTATTGACTGCTGAGAAAGCTGAGTTTGTATTAAAGGAGAAATCTGAAGATGCATTTAGAGATCTTTTAATTTCTTCTAGAGAGTTCTTCCATGTATACGAGGACAATTCTAAAACTGGTTTTAACATTGAGGTAGCTAACCCTAAAAACACTTGGTTCTTAACTACTCCTGATAGAAAATATATTTCAGATCCTACAGGTAGAAATCAAGGAGCATATGCTGCTGGTACTGTACAGGTATTAGAACTATCTGAGATTATTGAATCAGTTCCTGACTTAACTAAAGATGAGATTGATCACTTACGTAGTTCATTACAAGACTATGGATTAATCAATGTACGTGAATCTAACTTAGGTAATCCTAATGCTGTTCCAGGTAATGACTCTATTCAATATGATACATACGATCCTCTTGTTCTACAAACTAGAATGATTATTGAGTCTGAGATGAAAGAAAATAATGATGGTCTTAAAGACTTCTTAGGACTTACATCTAATGTAAGCTCATTTGGTTATAAGTATGTGGTGGTAAGAGCATATTGGATTAGTAAAAAGAAGATTGGTAAAGTTATATATACAGATGAGATGGGCAACGAACAGTCTATGTTAGTTGATGAAGACTATAAGTCTAATAATATTCCTACACAAATTTCATTAGAGTGGGGATGGATTAACCAATGGTACCAAGGTATTAAGATTGGTCCAGACATCTATCATATTAAACCTTATAAGTTATTACCTTATTGCCCAATCATTGGACAAACATTTGAAGTTAAGAACACAGAAGCTAAGAGCTTAGTGGATATGATGAAGCCTTTCCAAGTAATTTATAATGTTTGTATGAATCAACTTTATAAGTTATTAGAGAAAGAAGTAGGTAAGGTGCAGTTAATGTCTATTCGACATATTCCTATTCCTAAGGATGGTGATGCTCAAGATGCATTAGATATCTGGGAAATGGAAGCACGTAATAGAGGTGTAGTATTTGTTGATGATAGTCCTGAGAACTTAAAGAGTCCATCTAGCTTCAACCAATTTACAAGTCTTGACCTTACACGTACACAGGAAATCCAAGCAAGATATACTCTAGCACAACAAATAAAGAATGAGTGCTGGGAATTAATTGGTATGTCAAGACAAAGACTTGGATCTGTACAAGCTAGTGAATCAGCTACAGGTACTAATGCAGCTATTACACAATCTTACGCTCAGACAGAACCTTTATTTGTAGCTCATGAATATGTACTAGGTCAATTGTATCAAGCAATTGTTGACGCAGCTTTATATATAGAAAGTGCTAAACCACAATCTACTATTTCTTATATTACTAATGAAGGAGAATCTGCGTTTGTTTCTGTAAATGGTACAGATTTACGTTTCAGAGATCTTAAAGTATTCTTAACTAATAGACCAGAAGACAGACAAATGTTTAGTGAGATTAGAGGATTATCTCAAGCTGTCATCCAAAATGGTGGTAGCTTACATGATGTGATTGAGCTTTACAGTACTAACTCAATGAGACAAATGAAGCAAGTCTTTAAGAAGTTGAAAGATAGACAAGAAGCTTTACAGAATGCTCAGTTACAACAAAAACAACAAGAACTTGAGCAACAACAACAACAAGCTCAAGCTCAAATTCAATTAGCTCAACAACAATCTGAAGAGAAAATAGCTAATGAAAACTACCAAGCAGAGCTTGATAGAATCAACAAGAAAGAGATTGCTCTTATTGCAGCTGAATCTAAAGCAGGTCCTTTATCAGATATTGACGCAAGTGGTACCCCTGATGTTTTAGAAATAGATAAACTAGCCCTAGCTCAATCAAAAGCTGAAAGAGACTATCAGGCTAAGATGATGGATGTACAAAGTAAAAATCAATTAGCTTCTCAAAAACTAGAAATAGAAAGAGAGAAGTTAAAGATAGCTAGAGAAAACCAAGCAAATGATTTAGCTGTGGCCAAGGAGAATGCCAAGGGCAGAGCTAAGAAAACTAAATAAATATGTTTGATAAACTGATAGAGATAATCACCAATTGGTGGTTACAACTCACACCAGCTATCATTATTAGAGACTATGAAGAAGCAGTATTACTCAGGTTTGGTATCTTTAAAAGAGTACTCAAACCTGGAATACATTTCAAGATGCCTCTATTTGATGAAGTGATTGACCAACATGTGGTTGTCACAACTCTCAGTTTAGATGCCCAATCTTTATATACTAAAGACAAGCAGAACATTGTAGTGAAAGGAGTCATTAAATATAAGATAGCTGATGTCAAGATATTTCTTCTTGAGGTATTTGATGCCCAGGATGCTCTGTCAGATATGTCTCAAAGCATCATCAAAAATGTCATTATGTCTATGAGTATGGATGAATGTACAGATTCAGAACTTGACAACACTTTGACAAAGAAGGTTAGGGTGGAAGCTAGGAAGTGGGGAGTTGAGGTTCAACAAGTTACCCTTACTGACTTGGCTCCAATCAGAAGCTTTAGACTTATAAATGACAATTTTACTAACAAATTAGATTAGAGTAAAAAACATTAATGCTATATTATATTGAATAATGATCTATATAGAGCCTTGTCTCTTTGCTGTTAATTTAACTTGATATACTTTTACATTGAAAACCAAATAAATACAACTACATATGGCTGAAAATCTAGATATGCCCCAACTGGGCAACTTTAGTATTCAAGATACTATGGACATGGGAATGGGTAGTCAAGAGTTATTAAATGACTTATTGTCCCCTGAAAGTGCAACTTCTAGCCCTGATGATATTCAGGACATTAATAATGAACCTGCACCTGCTCCTGCTCCAACAAAGAAAACTACTTCTAAACAACCAGCTGCTTCAGAACCAGAACCTGAAAAGAAAGATGAAAATCCTACAAAGGATATTCAAAGTTTCTTATATGGTGAGGATAATGAAGAAAGCGAGGAAGAAACAAATGATGAATCAGCAGCTGCACCAGCTAAGAAAGCTGTACAAAATGCTGATAATCAAGAAGATAGTAAAGATGATAATGAAGAAGGTGAAGAAGCTCCTACGAGTCAATTCACTGCATTATCAAGAGATCTTTTCAAACTAGGTGTATTCTCAAAAGAAGAAGATGAGGAAGACGTTACAATAGATACTCCTGAAGCTTTCTTGGAAAAGTTCCAAGCAGAGAAGAAGAAAGGAGCTATTGAAATTGTAGATAACTTCATTGGTCAGTTTGGAGAAGATTATCAAAAAGCATTTGATGCCATATATGTAAAAGGTGTAAAACCTGAAGATTACTTTGGTGCATTTAACCAAATCAAATCTTTCTCTGATATGGACTTAACTCAAGAGAACAATCAAATAGCTGTTATTAAACAAGCTTTGACTGATCAAGGATTTGAGCCTGAAGATGTTACAACAGAAGTTGAAAGATTAAAAAATTATGGTGACCTAGAAAGTGTTGCTACGAAACACCATAAAGTCCTAATAAAGAAAGAAGGCCAAAAGCTCCAACAAATGGAGCAAGAAAGAGAGGCCCAATTACAACAACAACAAGCTATCAAACAGCAATATTATCAAAATGTAAACAATGTTTTACAAGAGAAAATAAAAGCTAAAGAATTTGATGGCATACCAATTAACACTAAATTAGCTGGTGAACTACAAGATTTCCTAGTAACAGACAAGTACAAAACAAATTCAGGTGAGACTCTCACTGATTTTGATCGTACAATTCTGGAGCTGAAACGTCCTGAGAATCATGCAACAAAAGTAAAGCTTGCGTTGCTAATGAAGATAATGGAGAAAGATCCTACATTATCAACTATTCAAAAGACAGGTATCACCAAAAAGTCTAATGAATTATTTGGTGAAGTTGCCAGACAAGCCCAGAAGAGTTCAGTGAAATCTAAACCAGTTACACAATCCACTTCTTGGTTTAAATAAACAATTTATATAACAAAAATTAAAAAAGAATAACAAATGGCAATTCAAACAATCCCAGGTTTAACTGGTTTTACCTATGCTAGAGTAGCTTCTATGGACAAGCGTGCTGTAGGTAAATTGACTGACGCAAACCATTTAGAGAGCTTTCACTCAACTGAGCCTGCTGACTATGATAAGAAAATCATCAGCTTATACACTCAGAGTTCTCTTTATAGTAATGACTTCTTAGACATGATTAACAAGTCTACTCCTTACTATATTGATAACAATAGTGATGCTTGGAAATGGCAAGTGCAAGTACCTTACAAGTTCCCAAAATTTATTGATGTTCCAACTTCTACACAGGAATTAAACAAGCCTGGTATTGATGGACAAGAGTTTCAAGTAATTGTTGATACTAATGAATTTTCTAAGAACGCAATTATCTCTGTAGGTACACGTCAATATGGTCCTCGTTTTTACGTAGTAAAAGATCCAGTTCCTTGGAACGTTGGATTCTTATACACTTTCACTTTAGTGAGTGACAACCCAACTGTAGATTTCGTAAGCCCTATCTTCTTGCAAGTGGGTGTGGAATTAGAGTTAGTTGATGCTGCGATTGGTGAATTCGACCAAGACTTATTAGGTCTTCCTCGTTTAGGTGAGCAAATCACTATGTTTGAATCTTTAGGTTCTGCATATGGTTATGAGCACAAAATCACTGAGTGGGCTGATGACAAGATGATGAGAGATGCTTCTGGCAAACCTTTAGATATCTTAGTATATGCTCCTCAAAGACGTAACCAATTACCTTTAACTCGTAACGATGTTAAGTGGGAACCATTTATTGAGTTCTGGATGCGTAAGTCTATGTTAGAATTAAAAGTTAAGCGTATGATCTGGGCTCGTCCTGGAACTGTAAAAACTAATGGTTCTCAACAAAACTTAAAGCGTACATCTGCTGGTGTATACCACAGAATGCGTAACAATGGTAACTTAGTACAGTACAACAGAGGTGAGTTCACTGCGAACTTAATTCGTTCTGTATTTGGTGACTTATTCTACAGACGTGTGGATGTTAAAGACAGACGTGTTAAAATGTACACTAATGAAGCTGGCTTTGATGTATTCCAACAAGCTTTAAAAACAGATGCTTTGAATTCTGGTCTTACTTTCATGGCTGATTCTGGTAACAGATACATGCAAGGTGAAGGTCAACATATCACTTACAACTTTGCATTCGATGCAATGGTAACTCGTGAGACTGGTCGTGTTGAATTAATTCACTTGAAAGAATTAGACTTACCTCAAACAAATTTAGAATTTGGACAAAACAAGAAATCAACTCCAGTATTTATGGTGTTTGATGTATCTCCAATGTCTGATGGTTCTATGATCAATAATATTCGTGAAGTACGTATGAAGGGTGCACCTTCTATGACTTGGGGTTATATCGATGGTACTCGTCACCACTTAGGCTTTGCTAAGTCTCAAGGTATGAGTTCTGCAAATAAATTCCCTGGATATGAGATTTGGATGAAAGATCGTTGTGATGTATTTATCGAAGATTTATCTCGTACAGTATTGATTGAAGAGATTCCTCAATTCTAATAAATGCCCCTTTAAGGATAGTATCCTTAGACTGACACCAATGGTGTTTCGCAAAAAACTAAGAAGACATTCCCCCCACTCTCCCAGTGGGGGAGTCTTCTAAATCACAGATGGACATGTACAAGTAAATGCTGTACAGTGTTCCCTTCGATGGGAACCATCTGCAAATAAACCAAACAAAAACAACTACATATGGGTAAGATAGGAAAAATCTCTACTATTAAGAAAGAGTACAACAACTCGCAATTGCAAACGATGCAAGGTGGACTTGCAGCAAGAGGATACACAAGAATTCCTGGTACAGGAGTTTTTAAATATCCTTACAAAGAATTAGATGGTCAGTATAGAACAGGCTTAGATCCTAACGCTAGTTACATCAAGAGAATCCAAGATCCTTTAGAAAAGGAGATGGAGATTGAAAGAGTAACAGAGTTAAGAGATAAACTTCAAGCAGCTTTAAATGCTGACTTAAGTCCTCGTTCTCAGTTCTGGAACTATGGCTTATCAACTTCTGTTGATGATTCTTTGCACGTTCAACCAGTAAAGTTACTAGATGGTGATAACTATTTTGACTTTACATTACCATTACAAGAATTAGCATTCTCATGGTTAAGAGTTCATCCAACAATTGCTTCTAGCTACCAAGCTTGGGAGAGAGGTGAATTCCCTGCTGATATTCAGTACTATGTTGCTGATGATGATATTGAGAACAAGGTAATGTTTAAGAAGAAACAACTTATCAACAAAGCAATTGTTAAGTTTGATAGTATGACTCCTGAGAAGAAAAAGAAAGTGGCTCGTCTACTTGGTCTTCCAGTGTCAGATGATTCCAAAGAAGAAGCAGTTTACAATCAGGTGGATAACCTATTGAAACAAACTGAATTCAAGAATGGCAGATATCAAGGTTTGAATCCAATTGAGGTATTCAACAGATTTGCAGATATGAAAGAAAACTTACTCCATATTAAAGACTTGGTTAAACAAGCTGTTGCTCACTCAGTATATAGAGCTAAACCTAATGGTAAGATTTATGAAGGTGAGTTTGAGATAGCTAAAGACGAAGATGATTTAGTGAAGTTCTTAGCAGATGAAGATAACCAAGACCAATTATTAATTTTAGAAGGTAAATTGAAAGGTAAAAAAATAGCTGCAATATGATCCCAGTAGATAGTTTATTATATAAGATTGATCAGAAACTAAATAAACTATCCACTAACGAGCATCAAGAGATTCCTGTAGAAGATAAAATTCTAGCATTGAATGAAGCTCAAATCAAATTGATAAAGCAAAAAGTTGATGGGTTTAGTACAGTTTCTGGATTAGGTATGGATGCGTTTAAGAAGCGTTATGAAGACTTACAAAGTCTTGTACAGCCTTACAATCACCAACCACTTACCCTAGCATTGAAGAATGCTGAACTAAATCAATGGTTTGCAAACGTTCATCTCCTTGTACCTCAGTACATGTTCTACATAGATAGTTATATATTAGCAGATAAAGGAAGATGTACAGATAGAAAGGTATGGATTAATAGAGACTTGGCTAAGCATGGTGACTTACAGTTTTGCTTAAACAACACTCACTATAGACCCTCTTTTGAATATCAAGAGACATTCAACTTTATATCTTCTGATGAGATCTCTATATTTACAGATGGTACGTTTATACCTAAGGATATATATATGTCTTACATGAGATATCCTCAATATATAAATAAGGCAGGATACATCATGCTTGATGGATTACCATCATTCGATCAGGATTGCGAACTTGAACTATACCTAGAAGATGAACTATTAGATCTTACAGTACAAAACTTGGCTATGTATACAGAAAACCAAAGTGCTGTTCAAAGCTCAATTTACAGAATACAAACAAACGAATAATTTTTAACAATTAAATATAAAGCAAAATGGCTGATTTTTCCCTAACCACCCTCTTTGTTGTACCAGTAGGAAATACATTACCTAGCTCTGGATCAACACAAGACTTAACAGCAGGTCAAGTAGGAATATTCCTAAATGACTATTCTGTTGCAACAGCAGGTAATATTGCTGCTGCCCCTTATTTTTATGTAGCTCAAGGTAGAGTTAACACCTACTTACAAGGTTCTAAGCGTTCAGACAAAATTGCTGGATGTCCTAGTGGTAACTCTTGTAAAACAAACGTAACTGAATGGTACAAATCTTTAGGTTGTCCTACTCCAGTGAATCAAGTAACTGATGTAGTTGACTTCACAGTAAAACCTGGTGAGATTGTAACATTAACTTTACGTGGTTTCTCTAGTTATCTAAACACATTGTATTTCAATGGTTTCACTCGTTCTGTAACAGTTAATGCTCCATGTCTTGGATGTGGTGATGATCCTTGTACAGACGTTGATGTTCCTGCTTTAATTGATGATCTTATCTATCATTTAGAGTTAGATGCTCCAGGTAATAACCCTGATAACATCACTTTAAATCAATTTTATCAATTCCAAAGAATTGGTAACGATTCATCTGCGTTGTTACGTATTACTGGTAAACCTTTGACTGCTTATGGACAACCTTGTGACGTTGCTGCATTCCCTTTTGAGTATGACAGATTCTATTTCAGAACTTTCATCTTCTCTGGTCCAGCTACAACTGCTGACTTTATTGTTGACGATCCTTGTAATAGAGTTGCTCAACCTATTATCACACAACGTTCTAACTATGCTGTTGGTACTTCTGCTGAGGTTCAACAATTAGAGAAGAACTTCTATAGTTACCAAGCTGGTTACTTGAAGCATCTTTACAGAATGAATGGTTACAACGAGAACTTTGAGTCTTGGGTAACTGATGGTCAGATCTATGATTTGTACTATATCAAATTCAATGAATATGATAAGAGTGCTTACCAATGGGGTGACTATATTATGGAAGATAGCATGGTGATCATTGCTGTTCCTGAGAACCAAACATCTGCTATCGAAGCTATATTAGTAGCTGGTTTAGGAGCTGTAGCTGGAGATACTGCTTGTATCACAACTACTAGCACTACAACTACTGTATGGCCTAGTACTTCAACAACAACTACTTTGATTCCTTAAGAATAAAAGTAGCATCATATTAACCTATGCCAGAGGGTGAGAGGATATCTCAAATCCTCTGGCATTTTTATTATCAAAAACCATGATATTAGATTTTTTAGTAATCAACACATATAACACACAAACACTTGGTGTGGCTGATATATCTGTTTATGATACAAATCCACCTAATGTGAGTGCTCCTACTATGCAAATTACTGTTCCTGGTTTTACTACACCTGTTTCTATTCCATTCAATGTGAATAGCTTTAATGTTTACAACTCAATTATTTTAGGATTAAGTCCATTCCCAGCAGTGACACCATTGCCTGATGGAATTTATTTCATGAAATATTCAGTTGCCCCAGCTACTACAAACTTTGTAGAGAAGAACATTATGCGTACTGAACTTATTCAAGAAAAGTTTGATAGTGCATTTATGAAGCTTGACATGATGGAATGTGATTCAGCTATAAGAACCCAGTCAAAAGTAGTATTGAATAGTATTTGGTATATGATTCAAGGCTCTATAGCAGCAGCTAATAACTGTGCTATTGATACAGCCAATAAATTATATGTCCAAGCCAATAGACAATTGGATTATTTTATTGCAAACCAATGTGGTTGTACAGGAAACAACTATGTAATTAATTTCCCTTAATATGGCAAACTGTAGAGGATGTGGTATGAAGGTGGGCTGTGGCTGTCAATTGATTAATGGCCTATGCTCAGCATGCAACAACAAACTTAAAAACGCTACAAAAAGAATAAAAGATGTTATCACCAAGATTAACAGATTGTGTAGTTGATGCTAGCATCCCTGCTACACTATTACAAATTGATGAAAGATTAACTTACTGGGCAAATCGCCAGTATAATAATATTATCTTCTCCATGAACAATTATATTCCTGGAGAGATAATTGATGATTTATTACATTACAAACAAATATTAACATATAGACTTTGTACTCCTAACTATGCTATGGTGTGTGGGCTTCCCACTACCTCTCAAGTGGTGAGCAGAGTTAAAGTGTTAATTCATAAATAAATTAAACCATGTCTTGCGAAAGTTGTTATAATGGATGTGTTCAGACAGTATCTGATGAATGTGTTAGATATACAGGTATAAACTATGAGGCACTAGGTGTTGAAACAGGAGACAATTTAGTTTCTGTTGAACAAGCCATAATGAATGCTTTGGTTCCTTTATTATCAGGAGAAGGAGATGCTATTGCATTAAATATATCTTGTCCTATAGTTGATTTATATTTACCTGCTCATACACCAAACACTCAAGAGTTATTTACTGCTACAGTATCAGCTATATGTAGCTTACAAGCACAAATATTTACTATTGATGATATATTAACTATACTTAATGCTAATTACACAATAGGTTGTCTTACAGGAGTAACTGCTTCTTCTGACACTCATGCTATTGTCCAAGCTATTATAAATAAGCTTTGTCTAACTGTCACTGATCTTGCTGCTCTTACACTTGATGTAGATACAAACTATGTTAAGCTAGCAGATTTAGATGCTTTGATTGCAGCTTATTTAGCTAGTCAAGGTGGTGGTGGTTCAAACCAACAAAATTTAAAAATGGTTCCATATGTAGCATATGAATACTATGGACCATTAACTAACTTTGATGGAACAGGTGCAGGCTTAAATTCTGCTGGTTTCTATAAGGTAAATCTATGCAATGGCTTAAATGGCACTCCTGATAAAAGAGGACGTGTTGGTGTTGGAGCTATTCAAAATGTTCCAGGTGGTCCATTAGATGCTGCAGTTAATCCTGCAAATCCTGGTAATCCAAACTATGCAATATTTAATACAGCTGGAGCAAATACAGTGACGCTTATTGCATCACAGATGCCTTCTCACTCACATAGTGCAACTGCTACATCTGTTGGTACTATTTCCCCAAATCCTCATAGCCATAGTTATGCAGGAGTTCAAGCTCCTTCAGGACAAGGAGATGGAAGTAGAACTTCTGTGCCTCTAGCTAGAGATACTAGTAGTGTTAGTCTTACTGTTGATATAACTACAAGTGTTACAAATGCTAATACAGGTGGTGGGGCAGCTCACGCAAATATTCAACCTGTCATAGCTGCATATTATATTATGTATATTCCTTAATCTTATTAAACTAATTATAAAATGGCTTGCAATCCTGGAGATCCTTGTTACAATGCTTACTATCATCCTAACCAAAACTGTAGTTCACTTCCTTGTGCAACCACAGCAGGTAATGTTATATATAATGGACCAAACCTTCCTTGTTCAGGAATTCACACTGGAGATAACTTAGACTGTGCTCTATCAAAAATAGATGACGCTCTTTGCAATGGTGTTGTTGGTATTAATGGTACTTCTGGAACTTCTGGTTCTAGTGGTCTTACAGGCACTGCTGGTACATCTGGAAGTTCAGGTGCTACAGGACCTGGTGGTTCATCTGGCACTTCAGGTAGCTCAGGTGCTAGTGGTGCTGCTGGTTCATCTGGTACAAGTGGTGACACTGGTTCTAGTGGAACATCTGGAAGTTCTGGTAGAGAAGGTTCTAATGGTACATCAGGTTCTGCTGGTCTTTCTGGAACTAATGGTACATCTGCTTCTTCTGGTCTTTCTGGAAGTTCAGGAAGTTCAGGTACATCTGCTGCAGATGGTACAATGGGTACGTCTGGTACGTCAGGCTCAATAGGACCAGCAGGAACAGCAGGAACGTCAGGTTCAATAGGACCAGCAGGTACTTCTGGTACAGCTGGTTTAGATGGAGATAGATACCTATCATCTTCTGTCACATCTTTAACAATAGGAAATGGTACTCAAACTTTAACTACTGGTACAGGATTAGCTTATAGTGTTGCTCAAACAATACTTTTGGCATATGATGGTTCTAATACAATGGAAGGCACTGTTACAAGCTATGATAGTCTTACAGGTGCTATGGTTGTTAATATAATAGCAACAACAGGTTCAGGAATATATGCAGCTTGGACTGTAAACTTATTTGGAGCTGCTGGTGGTAATGGTACAAGTGGTACTTCTGGTTCTATTGGACCAGCAGGTACATCAGGTACAGCAGGTACATCAGCTAGTTCTGGTACATCAGCTACAGCAGGAACTAGTACAGGAACAGCTGGCACATCTGGAGCTACTGGCTCTAGTGGTGCAACAGGAACAGCTGGTACTTCTGGTGCTGCTGGTCCCACTGGCCCTCAAGGTCCACAAGGAGCTACTGGACCACAAGGTTTAACAGGAGGTCCTGGTCCAACTGGACCACAGGGAGCTACAGGACCTCAAGGAGCAACAGGAGGACCTGGTCCTACTGGTCCTCAAGGTGCCCAAGGTCCCCAAGGAGCAACTGGCCCTACTGGCCCAACTGGTCCTGGATTTACAACTATCTCTCCAGCAACTGCAGGAGCAATAGTTATATGTACTAACGCAAACTCTGGATTTACAAACTCAAGTGTATATGTAAGTGGTAATTCAATATATGCAGACTCTTTCTTCCAAAACTCTGACTTAAGACTTAAAACTGTTTTAGGTGCTATTCAATCAGAAAATATAGAAACTGTAATGTATGCTTGGAATAATCCAGAAAGAGATACTAAACAACACTGGGGATACATAGCACAACAAGTACAACAGTTTCTTCCTGATGCTATAGAAGTAAAAGATGATGGTTTCTTAGTAGTGGATTATACACAAGTACATAGCTGGAAGATTGCTCAACTAGAAAAACGTATTGCTGAGTTAGAAGCTAAATTAAATAAATAATGAGTTGGTCAGGCATAGCAAGTAATCAAACAGTTTCTTGTAATAATCTTCAGGATGGTGTAGATACTGGTGTATTTATTCCTACCTCTACTATTCCTGTAAGTCAAAAACAAATAACTAAAACTGAGGCATCATCTTATGTTGCCTTAAATACTTCCTATCCAAGCTTTTCTAGTAAATCTGCTAATCAACTAGTTGTTAAAAGTGATTTGGATCCTCTTTTATATTCTAATAGAATATATGGAGTTGATGACGTAAATCCTTATACTCCACCAGGTGTACCAACCTATGGAACTGTAATATATTCAAGTAACTCAGGTGTAACATGGTCAAGTACTACTGTTACTGGATATAGTGTTTCTAGAAGTGGTAGAGGACAATATGTATTAACAGGTACACAAACTAATAATATAAAAGTCTCAAGTGATTATGGAGTAACATGGACAACACGTTCATGTTCATTACCAGCATCACCTAGTTCAATTCAAAGTATTGTTGGAACAGCTGTTTCAAGCGATGGTCAATATATGTATATAATTACATATGGTAGTAACACAGTAGGACCATCTATATGTAAATCATCTAACTATGGAGTTACTTGGAGTGAAATTTACTATTCTGCTATTGGTTCTAATGAACTTATAGAAATTCCTTATCCAAAAATAGCATGTTCTGGTGATGGTAGATATATTACATGTGTTGTAAATAAACAAAATAACTCATTTGATTGGGGATCTAGAATAATTAAGTCTTCTAACTTTGGAGTGTCATTTAGTGTTAGTGGTGATTATAATTTAAAATATTGGACAGATGTAGCTATAAATACTTCAGGACAATATCAATTATTATCACAAATGTCTAGTTTTGGTACAGGTAATACACAAGGAGAAGGAAGGATATATTTATCTTCTAACTATGGTGCATCATTTATTGAAAAAACATATGATCAATATGATAGAGCACTCTATTGTGATATGTCTGAGAATGGACAGTATATGTTAGTAGCATTAGTTAATACTAATAATACATTAAATAAATTTTACTTCTCTACAAATTATGGTGTTAGCTTTACTGTCTTTGATACAAATCCAAGTGCTCCAGCAATTGGACAAACACCAGGAGGAGTATTTGTTAATTCAGATGGAACTTATGCATTGATAACATATATAGACAGTGCTCAAATAACTTATAACAATGGTATAACATGGTCAAGTTGGGCGTCACAATCTATTCCAACAGCTTATACTTTTGGAGGATTAAGTAAGTCAAGATTTCTTGATATTCCTGGTACCACTACAACTACAACATCTACCACAGCAAATCCAAATTATGATTATTATTTAGCAGATGAATATAATTGTTCAGGTTGTAATATAACAAGTACAAATGTACTAGTAGGATTTCCAACTGGAACTTCTGTTATAATAAATAGATTCTATGCAGATATAGGTGTAACTGGATTTGTTTATCAAATAACACAATCAACTAGTTCAGGTAGTACTCCAATATTACTTACTCTTCCATCTGCCACAACTTGTAATGGAGCTTGTATATTATAAACCAATTGTAGTTAAATGAAAACAAATAATGCTTTAGTAACATATACAGATTTAACCACAATGGGATTAATTCAAAAACCAGGAGCAAATCCTCCTAGTGGAAATCAATGTGCTACAAAAGACTTTATTCTTACAAATTATTATGCAGATACAGCTGCATTATCTGGATATACTGGAAATAGACTTCCTCCATATCAGGATATAGTTCCACAAACTACACCATTTTTACTTTGTTATAATTTAACTATAACTAATAACTTGTATCCAGGTTGTAATGGTTATACAGATACATTTGAGACTTGGACAATATCTCTTATTGATCAGTTTGGCAATGCTTATTATACACCAACTACTTTAACTTTTGAAGTTCAGTATGATTATTTTGAACAAGAAGATGTTCCTCCTTATCAAATAAGTGATACACTTATTACAAATCTTAATGTAAATGCAGGTCAATATCAAGGATTTGGACAATTTGGAACTTATACATATAGGAACTGTGCAATGTCAGGTGTATGTGATGGTTCTTGTTATAGTACATCAACTAATATACAATTGATATCATCACCTCTTGGAATTAGTGGAGGTTGTTCTTTACCACCTCCCCCACCTCCAGGACCATGTGCATATACACAGATATTATTTTCAGGGGGATTTTCTCCCAATGGTGATGGTATAGATGACACATGGCAATGGCAAGGCAAAAGAGGTGGTACATGGGAACTTTTAAACTATACGTGTTATCCAAATGCAGTATGGGAAATTTTTGATATAAGTCAAAATGTTTGGTATGCTAATTTTTCAGGAGCTGTATATGTTCCTTGGAATGGTAAGTACAATAATGTAGGAGTAGATGCTATTGACGGAACATATTTCTATAGTATAAACTTAGGAGATGGTGCAGGATTTAGACGAGGATTTTTAGTTTTAGTAAGACCATAACAATAATAATAATGACAGTATTAATAACACTTACCCTAGCAGGATCTGATACAGGTCCATTCAACTTATACTCAAATGCAGATGGTTACACAACAGCATTTGAAACTGGTATTTCTAGAGCAGCTCTTATTGCTGGATATACTTCAAGCCTAGCTCCAGATGGAACTACAGAAGTTCTTGTAAGATCTACAGGAGTTTGTCAAAGAGACCTTTACTTAATTGTATCTGGAGCTCCAACAACCACCACCACTTCTACAAGTAGCACAAGCACAACTTCTACGTCTACAACCCCTAATCCAGATGAATTATATTTAGCTGATATAGGACGTTATGCTGGATATGATGGATGTCCTACAGGTTCAATTTTAAGAATATTCTTAGATGCTTCTGACTATGCCTTATTTGTAGCCAATGGTGACTCGTTTGCAGGCCTAGGAGGAGGCAGTTCTATAACATGTACAGCAATTGCTAGAAACGCTGTAGGTGCTCCTATCACTGCTTTATTCTATGATTCAGAGAATATATCTTGGAAGCTTATAAGTGGCACCTTTGAATATTATGAGTTCCAATGCTAATACAATTTTAAAAACCCTGTTTGTTGGTTTACAGGGAGTTCTCCTAGGGTTTCCACCCTGGGAGTTTTTGTTTTAACTATAACTAAAAAAGTTATTGTATATAACCAAAATAGTTAACTTATTTTTGGGAAATTCAGAAATAGTTCCTATCTTTACAATAATTTTAACCAAAATAAACTACATATGCCTGAGAATCAAGCATTACTAAACCAGCTAGAAGAAATCCTACATTGGAAAAAGAGTAAAAAGTTCTACGCTGACAAGCTTGGAATTACAGAATCAGAGGTTGATGAGTTGTTGATAGAGTTAAGAAATAGAGAACTTGTTGAAGAAGTGGCAGAGGTAGGTAACTATGTTTCTGAGCTAGAGGAAACAATAGTGAGATTTGAAGAGGATATAGCTAAAGGAACAGGAGAGATTGTCTTCAATACAAAAGATGAAATTAAGAGCTTAGATGAGCTCATAGTAAAGTGTAAGATTGACACAGACAAATGGGAAATCACCAAGTACGTACAGAACTACTGGGGAAATGGTGGGAATCCACATTGGCAAGTCAAAGCCTGGTTAGGGAAGAAGTCTACAGAACAAGTTTTTCAAGATGCGTTTGTAGACTTTTTAGCTTCATATAAGCCTGTAAGTCAAGAGGTTATGAGTCCTAAGGTTGACTTTGACAAACCAAAAGGTATGTTAGTCATCAACAAACAAGACTCTCACTTGAACAAATATGACATAGATGGTAACAATGATGTTACTAATAGACTAGCTCATATCATGTACAAGGTGGAGTTGATAGCTAACCAAGCTCAGCTTTCAAATAACTTAGAACAAATTACATATATCATTGGATCTGATGAGTTCAATAGTGAATACACTGGTATGACTACAAAAGGAACTCCTCAAACAAACACTCACACATATCACACTTCTTTTGAGTATATCTGTGGACATGAGATCTTAATGATTACAATGTTATTACAGTATGGTCATGAAGTGAAGGTAGTATATGTAGCAGGTAATCATGATGAGTTTGTAGGATGGCATATGGTTAATTGGTTACAAACCTACTTTAGAAATACAGGGAGAGTAACATTTGATTGTTCTCCTAAGTATAGAAAGTATGTAAGCTATGGTCAATCAGCATTGATGTTTAATCATGGAGATGCTATTAAACCTGCAAAGCTTGCTGCATTGTTTCCAATAGAATATAGAGCAGGGTGGTCTTACCATGATAAGTTCTATATATTCACAGGAGACAAACACCATGAAGTGAGTCATGATTTCAATGGTATTAAATTTTACCAGATCCCAGCATTCTCAAATGCTAAGAGTCTATGGGATGATAAGAATGGTCATACGATGTCTAAAGCAGAAGTTACAGGATTCCTAATTGATTATGATGAAGGAATAACAAATATATTCAAACAGTATTTATAATGGCTACATTAAGAAAAATGGTCTCAGATGTTCGTGCAATGCACAAACTATTAACAACAGATAACCTTATCACTGATAGGGTTGTTGCGTCTGAGGTTAGAAACAATACATTTTTATTGGTAAAGAGAGAAACAAATCTCAGAAAGCTTTGGGCTACAGACACTGTATTCCAAACGCTTCCTTGTTTAGAGATGATAGAGGTTCCTATTTCTGATTGCTGTGAGTATGTTGATCCTTGTCAAGTGGCAAGAAGCAGATTCAAACTTCCTCGCATCAGTGAAGGAAACTATCAATATCTAATACAAGGTGTATATTCTATCAACGCTATGGGTGGTAAAGGAAAAAGATTTAAAGAGATTACAATTAACAGATACTTAAATTTATTAAAGCTACCTATCATTAGAGCTGAACAATATTACTGGATAGCAAATGGAGGATATTTATACATTAATAATCCTAATTTGCACTCAGTGAGAATTTCTGCATTCTTTGAAGAAGATGTTCCTAATGAGATACTATACCCATCAGACTGTGCATGTGGCCCATCTCCTACAGTGAGCGATGAAGAATACTGTATGAATCCATTGGATAAGGAGTTTGGATGTCCTGGTTATTTAGAAAAGCAAGTATTAGAGTTAACATCTCAAAAACTATTATCTACTTACTTTAGCATTAAGACTGACATGACATTTGATGGTATAGATGGTCAGGCTCCTAATGCTAAACCAACTAGTTAATGCGAACCAAGATTGACTGGAGAAGCTCCAGTAAAGAAAACTACAACAATTTCTGCAGAAAAAATCCCACCATAAAAGTTACATTTGATGAGTGGAGAAACATTATATATCAATATAATGAACATTTCAAAAACTACATTCTAGAAACAGGAGAGAAAGCAAGACTTCCTTTTGGCTTTGGTGAATTCTCTATCAATAAAAAGAAGAGAAAGAAGATGAAAACAGTTGATGGTAAGGAGATGGTTAACCTACCAGTTGATTGGCAAAAGACAAAACAAAAGGGTAAGATCATTTATAACTTTAACTTCCATACAGAAGGATTCTTTTTTGGTTGGATGTGGTTTAAAGAGTCTACAAGAATTCGTAACATCAACTTATGGTACTTCAAACCTTCTCGTTCTACTTCTAGATTGCTGTCACATTACATAAAAACAGATGACAAATACCAGCACCTTTATAGGGAATGGAAAAAATAAAATAACATGGCATACTATTACAGATACAACTTTGTCTCTCCTGAGCCAATCTATTCAATTGTTAAAGAAGAGTTAAAATCTTACTTTGACACAGGAGCAGTTGATGATTTAATGTTCCCCACCTATTTAGACAAGTGTCTACAAAAGATGGGTAGATCAAGTTATGTCATTGCTGAACAGACATTAGATATTTCTGGATATGAGGCTAGACTTCCTGACAACTTCTTTGCTGTTAGAGAAGCTTGGATGTGTACAGAGATTCCTCAGCTTCCATATCAAACAGCTAACTCATTCTATTCTCAGGCAGCTAGCCAAACAACAATACAAGTCTCTCCTATTATTAGTGGTGGAGTACCATGTACTAATCCACAATGTACAACAGGATGTCCTACGTGTATGCCTGATATCATCCAAGCTGTATATAAAACCAATCAACAGATAGCTAGAGGTATAAGAAAAGAGTATTTATTAAAACCAGGCAATATATCTTGCCAAGGTAAATGTGATGTAAGCTATACAGATGCTTGGCAGTTTTATACAAATGCACCCCCTGTGCATGAGTTCACTCCAGGAAGTGCTGGTTATGATAGCTTTGATATTAGAGATAATAAGTTTGTTACAAACTTCAGCTGTGGTGTTGTTCATATGATTTTCTATGCTACAGACTATGATGCTACAGGTAATCAATTGATTCCTGATAACTATCGTATAAGAGAATACGTAGAAGCCTTTATTAAATATAAAGTTTTTGAAACCTTATCTAACCAAATCAATGATGAGACATTCAACCAAATACAAGCTAAGTTAGTTTACTATAAGCAACTTTCAGAAGAAGCCTTTATTATGGCTTACACTGAGATTAAGAAACAAGATGTATGGACTAAGCAAAGAAGAGTAAGAAATGATTTACAACGCTTTGCACAATATGAACTACCAAACAGAAGCTCAAGATATGGCAGATAACCAAGAAGGAACATCTAACATAAGACAAGAGTATAATCTTGGCAGAGTTGGACTAGATATGGATTCTTCTGTAAACCAAATACAGAAGGGTAAACTTTCTTATGCCCTAAATGGAGCATTAGAAAACTTTGATGCTAATTCTGTAAGTTATCAAAATGAGCCAAGTAATGAAGCTTGTTTAGAGTTTCCTGAAGGCTATCATTTAATTGGAACTCATTTCATTCAAGAGAAAAACAAACACATATTCTTTTTAGCTAATCCTGAAACAGGAGGAAGTGAAATTGGATATATGGATAATAATGATTGTGTATATCATACACTATGTACAGAATATCCTGATTTAGAAATCACTGTATGTGCTAACTCTGAATGCTTAAACTTTGATATAAACTATCCTATTCATAAGGCTGTACATAAGATTACAAACTGTACCACTGAGGTATATTGGACTGATGGATTAAATCCAAGAAGATATATAAACATTGAACAAGTTCCCTATATTTCAACTTATGCAGGTACTCAAAATTGTGATCCAATTGTTACTCCTGTACTTGATTGCAATAAGTTAAAAGTACAACCTAACTTCTCTATTCCTAGCATAGATATTACTGGAACAGCTGTAGGTGGAGATTTACAAGCAGGTACATATCAGTTTGCTGTTCAATATTGTAATGCTTCAGGAGATGGATACACATCCTATTATTCTGTAACTAATCCTACATCTATTGCAAATACAGAGATAACTACTCCTGATTTTCAATACTCTGTAGGAAAGTCTATATTGTTAAGTATTGGTAATGTAGATATTACAGGATACTTCCAATATTTTAATTTAGCTGTTATTAAGACTATTAATAATGGTACCAGTGTAGAACTTGTAGGAACTTTTAAGATTCAAGACAAGATAACAACAGCCACTTATTCAGGTCAAAACCAAACACAAATACCTTTAAGCTTAGGTGATATATTAGAGAAGTTCCCTTATTATGATATTGCACAAGATGTTACAAGTGTGCAAGACTATATCGTTTGGGACAATCTTACTTCTATTGATAGAATTAACTATCAATCAATTGCTAGTAAAATAACATTAGAATGGGAAACTTATAAGTTACCAGCAGGTAACAGCTATGCAGATCCTTTCTATACAGCTAATCTAAGAGGATATTTAAGAGATGAGATATATGCATTTGAGATAGTATTTTTATTAGATAATGGTAAACAAACAGATGGCTTTCATATTCCTGGTAGAGTTAAAAATGCTCAAGAGTTATCTCAGCCAGATGTAACAACAGCTAATGCAGATTACATAGGAGATGGAGCTCCTCAACCTTATTGGAAGATATATAACACTGCCACTGTATCCACTACATATCCTGTTTCTACCAATGAAAATATAGGACAAGCATATCCATATCAATCTGGAGAATTTGCCTATTGGGAAGCTCAAGATGAAGAATATCCTTGTAATGTAGATGTATGGGGAGACCTTGCTGGTCAGAAAATTAGACATCACAAATTTCCTGATGTATTAGTTTCTCCTTACTTTGAGACTCCTCCTATTACATATTCAGGTGGTCAGATAGAACCAATCATGCAAACTTCTAATGCCATCTATCCAATAGGTGTAAAAATAGATGTACAACAGGTAGCATTCTTAATTCAAACATCTACTTTAACAACTGAAGAAAAAGCTTCAATTGTTGGATTTAAAATAGTGAGAGGAAATAGAAGTGCAAACAAATCTATTATTGCTAAAGGTATATTGAGAAATGTAGGTAAGTATAATAGAGAAGGTACAAACTTTTACTATCCTAACTATCCATATAATGACCTTGATAAAGATCCATTCTTACTTGAGAAGAGCAATTCTTACATGTCTCAATGTGATACTTTCCAAGTGACAGCTACAGTTGATGGTGCATTACAATATACAGATTGTTATACAGGCACTGTATCAAGTCAAAATTTTACTACAGCTACCACTGAAATATGTTCTCTTACACTTCCTGTTGTAAATACAGGAGCAGCTACATTTACAAACATTACATCTAGCACTTATATAATCTCTTCAACTTATAAATGTGTAACTTTTTCAGCACCTGTATTTAATTATTTAGATCCTATAACTGGAGCTTTACAAACTATCACTGTACCATTTAATACATCAGTGACAGTTAATTCAATAGGTGCTCCTACATTTGTATCAGGATGTGATCGTTTCACTATAGTGGAAAATAGTAAAGTAAATATTAATTGTTTTCCAAATAACTTAGATGGATTTAGTAGTATTGAATCTAAATATAGACAAGTATTTAATTCACCAGAAACTTCTTTTGGACAACCTACATTAGGTAATGTTCTTAAATTAGAAAGTGTATTGTTTGGTGGTGGAAGATCTCATTTTGTTGAGGTACAGAAGCATTCTATGTACAAGCTTCTTACCAGACAAACTCAAATAGATGCCTTAAACTCTAGCAAAAAGATTGCTGACCTAGGAGGATTTAGTGCTGTAGCATTCTTTACAGCATATCAAACTTACTTACAAATCTACCTAAATGGTATTAGTAGAAAGAACTTTGCACAATCATTTAACTCTGTCTCTAGCTATGACTATAGTGCAGATATACAGAATGCTGCTACTAATCCTCTAACTGGTAATATAGGTATTAAACAAAGACAACTTGATAAGTGTCAATATGTATTCCCAGGTGTACAGAATGTAGGTGATAATCATGATCTTAATAACTTTAATAGAGAGTCTTCAATATATACTAAAACTATTGAAGCTAGATCAGGAGTAGTTGTAAATCCTCTACCATTCCCTAATCAAACTCCTTCTTTATACATAGCAGGTGTAAGTCAGATATCTGATAATTCAAGATTTACTATTTCTCAAGCAAATAACTGTAGTGCTCCTGAACAGCAAGAAGATATAAAAGTTGTATCTTATTATGCTTCAATAAAGGCTATTAATAATAATCAATGGGGACAAATATATTCTTATCAAACAATTGATACAGGATTCCAAAGAATATTTAGTTCTCTTCCAGCCACTGAAGTAATATTTGGTGGTGATACATATATTGGTAAGTTTGGATTCAAAACTAAGCTTCCTTTCTTTATTGATAATAGAGTGGGAGCTCCTGATGATAGTGACATTTACTACGATGAGTTAGGTAATGTAGCCTATCCACAATATTGGTATTCTGCTAGATCTGAATTATCTGATTACTTTGTAGGTGGTACTTTAATGAAGAATATCATTTCTACCAAAGCTCACTATTTAGACTGTCCTAATGATTATATAGTGGATAATATTAGTACAACTACCACTACCTCTTCTACAACTCCTGCTCCAGGTACTGTATTAGCTGGTTCACAAAACTATATCTATGATGGTAAGATGTATCTATTTGCTTATGGTATTCCTTACTTCTATGTAGAGAGTTCTATTAATGTAGACTTACGTCAGGCATTTAATAACCTAGAGGGTGATTTCTACCCACACGTGAGCTCAGGTATTCCTGATACTTGGTTCCAAGAAAGCAGAGTTCCTATTGCACTTGATAACACATACTATTATAATACCACTTTCTCTAAACAAAACACAGAGAACTTTTTCTCTCATTTACCTTCAGACTGGATAAAGCAACTTTGCTTTACATACTTCCCATTCAGAGCTATATACTCTGATCCACAAGAAAGTTATTCTGATAATAGAATTAACAATTGGTTGATATATCGTCCAATAAGTTTTTTTGACTTCCCTCAGAACTATGGTAAGTTAGTATCACTAGATGGTATACAGAATAAAGCTACCCTAGCTAGATTTGAAAACAAGTCATTGCTTTATGGTAACTTATTGACAATGAACACAAGTAGTCCTCAGGCAGCGTTCTTAGGTAATCCTACATTATTTACATCAGCTCCTGCAATTGATTATGCTGAAACTGACCTAGGTTATGTAGGTTCTCAAAACAAGTTCTTACTTAAAATACCTGATGGACAAATAACAATAGATGCTAAGAGAGGTCAAATATTTTTGATAGCTGGTGCTACTAAAGCAATAGATATCTCAGCGTTTGGTAGTGGTCTAAACAGGTTCTTTACAGACCATTTAGCATTTGAAATATTAAGACACTTCCCTACAGCAAATATAGATAACCACTTCAATGGTCTTGGTTTACATGGTGTATATGATAGTAAGTTTGAGAGAATAATTATAACTAAGTTAGATTATATCCCTCAACCTAATAAGCAAATATACTATAATGAAGCTTTACAGAAGTTTTATATAAATCAACCAGTGGCTGGTAATACATCAGTTATAAGATATGTAAATCTAACAGATGTAGAATACTTCTGCAATAAGTCATGGACTGCATCATTTAACATGAACACCAAAGCTTGGGTAAGTTTCCATACATACATACCTAATTTCTACATAGGAGAAAATGGTTTCTACTATTCTGGATTAAATGAAGGATGTGAATTATCAGCAGTAGCTGTTACAGAGATACCTTCTCCAACCACTACAACTACTACTACACCAGTTCCATTAGAGTGTGCTTTAAATGGTACAGCTACATATGTTCCACCACCAACTACCACGACTACAACAACCCCTACTCCTCCTCCTACAACCACAACTACAACAACTCCTCCTCCTACAACTACCACTACTACCACTTTAACTTATTGTCAATCAATTGGTGCAGGGGCTGGTTGTTTCAATTGGTACTTTACAGCAGGTGCAACAGGTGCAATAGTACAGTGGACAGATTGTAATGGTAATAATCAAAGTTCAGTATTAAATGAAGGTGAATCAGGAAGTGCATGTTTATGTGATGGTTATTCACCTAATGTTTTAGAAGGCAGTTTAGCTATTATAAGTCAAGTTGGTCAATGTGGTGATATAACAACTACTACAAGTACTAGTACAACACAATCTGAATGGACAACTATAGAATATGGTTTTAATGCATTTGATCCAAACCAAGCTTGTGATAATTATGAACTTAATGTTCTCACAACTGTATATGTATTAGTAGTTGAAACTCCTATTGTATTAGGAAGTCATTTCTATTCTTTACCTAGTGTTGGAAATCCTGCTCCTGCTGGGTTCTATGCTAGACCATGTAATATTCCTTTAAGTAACTGTACTTATGAAGTAACAGGTTTTGATGGCGAAGTAACAGGTATAGCTGAATGTGGAACACTAACTACTACTACAACTACTACATTACCACCAGCACCTACATATGTAGCTATTGATGCAAGTGCTATTGGTTATAATGAAACAGATGCTGCTAACACTGGTATTTGTTGTATACAAAAGTTAATATATGTAGATAGTTTTGGTGCATTTATATTTTCAGAACTTCCAATAGTTCCTGTACCATCAGGATATACTTTAGTGACTCAATTCTGGGTAGATGACAATGGTGTTCCATATTTTGACAATGCGTCAGTTATGTATGTAGATCAGTTTTTAACTATACCTGCTCCTGCTGGTTACTATGGAGGTGCAGCTAATGGATATAGAAGAATTCAAGGATCAGTTGGTTTATTTTCAACACCAGTAACATCTTGTGCTGGAGTACCATGTCTTTAAAAAATAATAAATGGCTAAAACAGTAATAATAAGATTAACATGTTCAGGTGGCAGAACTGGACCCTTTGATATCTCTGATAACTTAGGGACTGTCTTGGGCACTGGTATAACCAAACAAAATCTTATTGATGGGTATACTGTCAGTGTGGATAATTCTGTCACTACAATTACTATAACATCTGTGGGCAAATGCCATACAGTTTTACAAGTTACTATTGGCACTGCCACTATAGAACAACTTGCTGCATTACCCTACACAGAATGTAATACAGGTTCTTTATGGAGACACTTAACTGATGTAGTTAACTACAATAAATACTATGGTAACGTAGAACCTTACATAATAGAGTATCCATTTGCCTACCAAACGTATGATGAGATTCTTCAGAATATAAAAGACTACAGTAAGGTGTTTAACTACTTACCTATTGTTGATGGTGTGTTTAATGATAATGCTCAGATAAGTGTTGATAATCAATGGTTTAACAAAGCTGTTCTTTACAATAGCCAACAGTCTACAGGTATATTAGAATTGGTACCAAAGCCAATGCATAACCTACAACAATACTTAACCTACCCAATCTATAATACTGAAAGTAAAACTATCACTTATACTAAGTCAGATAATTTCTATCAATACAATACTTTCTGGGGATTAATTAAAAGTAAATCTGTACCTTTGTTTACAACAAGCTGTGAGTCTTTATCAATAGATAAGCTTGTAAACCAAGCAAATATGGATTATGGAAAAAGATCATTTAAGAAAGAACCACTAAGAGCTAAGGATCTTAAGGTGAGACACATCTTAGATAACAGCTCTACAGCTCATATAGTTTCTCAATTCATTGTTGCACCATCTCAAATCTCTTACAAGTAATGGCAAATTGGTTAGACAAATATGAACAAGGTGGCTTAGTCTTAAAACAAAAGACTAAGGACAACTATGGTAAGAAACCTAATGTTAATGATGTCAAAGTATCTGCAGGTCCTGGTTTTGAAGGAGATGGATACACAGCTCAAAACTGGAAGTCTCCAGCATGGGGAGGACAGTTTGCTATGGGTGGTGCTTTACCAGGTGCTGTAGGATTCACATACGCACGCACAGCTGGCTCAGCTCCTGCTAATGGTAAGTATACTAAGAAGACAAAAGCAAGTGCTCAGAATGGCAAGGAAATGGCTTTCTACCAGAATGGCTTAGACTTCAAACCTAAGTCTATATCTAAGAATGGTTCTGTTATTAAAGATGACAGAGGACAATTAGCTTATCCAGGTGAGATAACAGAGATAGGTTCTAATAACATCACTATGCAGGGAGTTGACTATCCTGTACTTGGTGTATCTGATACAGGTGATACAAAAATGATGGAGCCTGGTCAAGATTATAAGTTTGATGGTGAGAAGGTTACAGAATATCCAATGGCTCAGGATGGTACAAGATTAAATGTAGATTTAAAGAAACAAGCTGAGGAGTTCTTAGCTAGACAAAATGCTAACAGAACTACAATGTCTCAATACACTCCTAAGAAAGGAGAAGCAGAGAGATTAGATAGAGAGAAGTTACAAAGAATAGCTGATGAAAACAAACCATTAAATAAGTTTGCTAGATCTAAAGCATCTGGTAATCTACAAGATGCTATGGAAGCAGCAATGATAATGGAAGGGGGAATGTTTGCAGGTAAGCTTGTTGGTAAAGGTGCCAAAGCTGCAGGTAAATATCTTACAGAAGAGACAGCTTTAAAGAATGCTTATAAGTTAAATCCTTTAGCATTTAAACCTAAGACAGATGCTTATTATAGAATGATAGGTGAAGGAGGATATGCAGATGCTCTAGAGAGTGGTATAGTTAGACCTCCAAAAGAACTAGGTCAAGAGTATGCATATTATAATAAAGGATATCCTTTAGATACAAGATTTAGAGATGCTACTGGAAGAGCAGGATATGAAGGACCTTACATGGCAGAAGTAAAAGGAAACAAAGACTTGTTTGTAGATGAGAATACACAAGGTTTTACTGGACCTATGTTTGACGATCCAGTTGTTTATTCAAAAGCACCTATATCTACATCTAATCCTAATGTTAAATTATATAAAGAAGATTGGTTAAAAAGATATAAAGAAGTTCCTAAAAAAGAAGAGGGTGGCTGGTTAAACAAATATAAATAAATCATACAAACGTTCAATATGAAAGACCAAATGTTAAAGATAGCTAAAGTTAAATCTGAGAAGGAGTTCTATAAGAAGTATCCATCAGAGGAAGCATTTATGAAAGCTCATGGTAAAGCATTTAAGAAAGCTGCTATGGGAAGTAAAATGGTTAATGATCAATTACATCAGTTGACTGACTTTGGTAATCCTCCTATTGCTCAATATGGTAGTTCAGTTAATCCTAATACAGGAATGTTTCAAATGCCTATGAGTGGAAAGTCTGTAAGTCAGTATGATACAATGGCTGCAGGTTATGGATCAACTCCTCCTCCTGAAGGATTTGGTAATGTAAAACCTGCTGGTGGTGGATTTGATGCAGCAGGTGCAGCTATGGCTGGTCTTAATGCATTACCAGCAATTATAGGTGGTGCACAAGCAATAGGTCAACAAAAGAAAAATATCAAGAAGGCTAATCAATCAGCTCAACTAGCAGGACTTGCTAGCCAAGCTGCTACTACAAGAGAAAAAGTTGAGCGTAAGTATGTAAGACCAGAAGATTCTTTAGTACAACCTGGACAATTGGGTAGTCCTTATGGTACAGGTACAAACTATTTAGCAGCTCAGAATGGTACAATGATTGGTGGCAATCCTACAGAGATTCAAAATATATATAACCCTGGTGATATTTATACAGATGGTGGATATGAACCAATTGAATCTAAAAATCTAAAACAATACAAGAAAGGTGGTAAGATGCCCAAAGCAGAATTAGGAGAGTACTTCCAAGATTCTGGTCAAGCACAAATTGGTGGTGCTGCAGGTGAAACTATAGGTACTATGTTAGGTGGTCCTCTTGGTGGTATGGCTGGTAAAATAATAGGTCAAGTTGGAGGTAACTTATTAGGTGGTGCTAAAGATGCTAGAGAATTAAAAAAGTATCAAGATCAAGCTGCTCTTAATAGTCAACAAGCAGCATGGCAAAATCAATTGCAAAGTGGTCAGTTTAGTAAGTCTATGAAAGATGGTGGTAAAATGGGTGATGAATATAAGTGGGTGAGCCATACATGGCAACCACAAGTGATTGCTAAGTTTGGTGAATACAATGTTAAAGATTTGTTAAAGCCTCCTTATGATGCAGATATGTTAAGAAGTGGTGGTCATCTTGCACAAGTACCTTATACTCCTCCTAGTGCGTCAGCATTATACACTGGTAGACCAGATATGCCTAAAGCTCAAAATGGTAAAGCATCAGATATGAATGGTGACTTAGAAGTAATTGAAGGTGGTAAAGCAGAAACTATTTCTTATAATCCTTTCTTACCAGATGGTGGTGAGACAGTTATGTTCAAAGGTAGATCACATGATAATGGTGGTATCCCTATTAACTTTGGTGAGAATGGTGTAGAAGTTGAAGGTGGTGAACCAGCAGTTAAGTTAAAAGATGGTGGACGTGATAGCAGCATGGTGGTATTTGGTAATATGAAATTATCACAAATGGCTGCTGATGAGTTTGGTATAGCAGATGCAAAAGGTAAGAAGTTTAAACATGTTGCTACAGATATAAGCAATGTAGAAAAGAAACAAAATAAGCTAATAGAAAAAGCTACAGAAAGAGCTGATATGACTACAGGAAATAGTGGGTTTGATCAATTGAAAATGAATACAAGTCAAGCTCAACTTATGGGAGCCAACATGAAATTAAGAAGTGCAGCTATTTTAAAACAAAACTTAGCAGCTGTTCAGAATGCTATTCTTGATACAGCTAGTGAGTTAGGTGTTAAAAGTGATGAGTTAGCACAAGGCAAATTAGTAAAAGAAAAAGATCCTCGTATGATAGCACAAAAAGGAACTAATGTTCCATATAGTGGTACACCATTTTCAGATGCTCCTGATTTATATCCTGGCCCTACAGGAAGAGATATTGTAAATAATGTTGTATCTTCAGCATTAAGTGGAGTTCCTACAAGAGATGAATATACTCAAATACCTTATCAACCAGGATATAGTTCAATGAATACAACTCTTCCTACAGTTACAGTGACTGGTGATAAGTTAAGTACAAGTAATAACTTACTTCCTGGTGGGGTTGGTGGAGCTGAAGA